>Ga0209198_1001436_pt1 | contig 18094 bp, 21 predicted proteins | sample COGITO_mtgs_1105_2_FD_184804 | JGI IMG/M metagenome (GOLD analysis project Ga0209198, IMG submission 184804) | Pelagic marine microbial communities from North Sea - COGITO_mtgs_110519 (SPAdes) (version 2) | ecosystem: Environmental > Aquatic > Marine > Epipelagic ...
AAAGCCAATAACGACTGGACGCTCGGTTAAATTGGCAGGCGCTTCTGCGACATTATAATAAGTTAGGTCGGGGGTTGTTTTAATTAACTGGCTGTCTGCAAATTTTTCTAGTAACTCGTCATTAATATCGGTTTCGACATCTAATGTATAAATAAGGGAGATGTTAGTTTTTTTGCGAGCATCATATCCTCGCTTAAAAATCTCAACACTTTTCAGTTGGTCTTTGTGGATATTGAGGGTCGATAATACAGCTTTGTTTATCGCTGTTTCATCGTGGTTAAGTGGTAATTTAATATTAGATAGGCGAATCATGTATGGGGGCTCAACGGTAATGTGTGCTCGTATGGCACAAAATTAAGTGGCTCAATATTGGGTGGTTCTATTTTAGCTATTTTATAGCCTTAGCTCGGACAATTCTTAGACGCACAGGATAATCGTAAACCTTATGGATGAACAAGTGTTAGACTGTTTAAAAGTAGGTGGAATATAGCAGGTATACTGAGTCAATGACCGATAAGCAACCGAATAACCCTTTACATGGCATTACGCTGGAGCAATTGCTAACGCAGTTGGTTGACCATTACGGCTGGGAGTCTCTAGGTGAGCGTATCAATATCAACTGCTTTAAAAGCGACCCTTCTATTAAGTCGAGCTTAAAATTTTTACGTAAGACGCTCTGGGCCCGCGAAAAGGTTGAGCGTTTATATATTGTTATGCAGTCTAAGTCGGTCACTCCATCAGCCTCTCCTGCTGCCGACCCTTGGGGTAGGGTGCGCTCCAAGCTTTCGGACTAATCGTTTAAAACTCTTGCCAATTCTTAAGTGATAGAATAGTATCACTTCATGAAGACAGAACTCGTAACTACCTTAAAGCGTCAAGCTACAAAAATATTGGCTGATTTGCATTTATCCAAAGAGCCTGTGCTAATAACGGAGCATGGTCAGCCGTCCGCATATCTTATTGATGTGGATGACTATGAAATGATGCAAAATCGCATAGGCATATTAGAAGGCATTGCTCGTGGCGAAACAGCTATTCTTGAAAATCGGATTTTCACTCATGATCAGGCTAAAGAAAAAATGGGTAAATGGCTCAAGTAATTTGGACTGAGCCAGCATTAATTGATTTGGATGAGGTTGCTGAATATATTGCTCTAGATAAGCCTAGTGCAGCAAAAAAACTTGTTGAAGATATTTTTTTGCGGGTAGAATTACTTCATCAATCTCCCAATTCTGGGCGTAAACCACCAGAGTTAGAACGCTTACGATACCGAGAAGTTATCGTTGGTCCTTGTCGTATCTTTTATCGTTTTACCAATAAAAAAGTGTATATATTATATGTTATGCGCAGTGAGAGAGAATTACGTAATTATATTCTTACTGAACGTAAATCTAGACACCGTAATATGTAATAGGGCCAGCATGGCCAACTAAAAAATACTTGATGCAGTCCTTGTTTCGAAATTATGGATTGTACAATCCCCCCCCAATAGAATAAGACCTCAAAAATCCCTCGTCAAAGTTCGCAACTTACCCAAAGCCTAGCTGTCTATTTTCTTTAAATACTTTCAAAGAGAGTCTTGAACGCAAAGAGAGTCTTGAACGCAAAGAGAGTCTTGAACGCAAAGAGAGTCTTGAACGTTTTTCACTGACCTCAAAACTCCAAGTTAAAATATAACAAGTTGTAACAGTTCAAGCCGGCGGTGTCGTAACTCACGGCGCTTTGGGAAATGTTAACTGCTCGGAGAGAAGATGAGTATGGCCATTTTTTTTAATCTTAAAATATATTGCCCTTCCAGCTGCGGCTATTACTACCAGTGAACGCTGGCAGGCTTTGGCTCATGTTTATTCAAAAAAAATCCTCGCCTGCTTTCTATTAAAATCATATTTATGGGCAACAGTGGATTATCCGGCCTTCTCCATAAGAGAAAAGGCCATATTAACTGGCTGTTTGGCTCTTAAAGCAAACAGAAATAACTACTTTTACTAGGAGGTAATCATGACATTATCAAAAAAATTAGGCGCTGAGTTTATAGGTACATTTTGGCTGGTACTAGGTGGCTGTGGTAGCGCAGTTCTTGCTGCGGCTTTTCCTGATGTCGGTATTGGTTTATTGGGTGTCTCTCTGGCTTTTGGACTTACAGTGTTAACCATGGCCTTCGCTTTTGGACATATCTCTGGTTGTCATCTCAACCCCGCGGTTTCAATTGGTCTTTGGTCTGGTGGTCGATTTTCACTATCTGAAGTCGCTCCATACATAGCGGCACAGGTAACAGGCGGTATAGCTGGGGCAGCCGTGTTATATATTATCGCGACAGGGCAGGCTGGCTTTGATGTTACTGCTGGGTTCGCCTCGAATGGTTATGCTGAACATTCACCCGGAGGCTATAGCTTAATTGCCGCTCTGGTCACTGAAATAGTGATGACATTTATGTTTCTAATCATTATTTTGGGTGCAACAGATAAACGTGCTCCCCAAGGTTTTGCGCCTATCGCCATCGGTTTGGCGCTTACACTTATTCACCTTATTAGTATTCCTATTACTAACACCTCAGTTAATCCAGCCAGAAGCACAGGTGTTGCCCTTTTCCAAGGCGGCTGGGCTGTTGACCAACTTTGGTTGTTTTGGCTTGCACCTATAGTGGGGGCTATTTTGGCTGGGCTTGTCTATCGGTGGTTTGAAGCGGATGAGAATGGCTAGGAAGGAATGGCTAGAAAGGAATGGCTAGAAAGGAATGGGGGTGGCATTGTTGAGTTCGAATCTGCCCCCTTTGAGTTCTTTTATGGCTATAGGCTATCGGGCCTTCTCGGTTTTTACTTTATGGCTCTTGAGGCTTCGTAGCCTAATCGTTAAGCCAAACTCTTTTCTTTATTTACATTATCATCATCATGAATCCCTTCAGCGCTTGGTATAGATCCTGAACGCATTAGCGTTACCAACATAAAGCCAATCGGAATTAAACACACAAGCAACATAGCTTGCCAACTGGTTGAGCTAATCGCCCAGCCTGCCGAAAGTGAAGCAATAGCTTGCGTAGAAAAAACCACGCTATCGTTAAATGCTTGCGCTTTAAATTGTTCGCCTTTTAAGTAAGTACGTGGCAACAAGGTGGTTCCTGATATAAATAAGAAGTTCCAGCCAATTCCGAGTATTACCAGTTGAAACCAAAACCCCATTACTGAACTATCAATAAGGCCAATAATAATCGTTATGCCGTAACAGGCTAGGCCAATAGTCATTAACCCTCGAATACCCAGTAATCGAAATAACCATGGGGTGATTAGCGATGGTAAAAACATAGCGGCTATATGGCTTTGGATAACCCATTTAGTATCGGCAAGACTATGGCCAAAATGGTTATGCATGCTAATGGGTGTGCCTGTCATAACAAATGACATAACAATATAGCCAATAGCAGCGCTTGCGACCGCTAGACGAAACGACGGCGATTTGATGATTAATTTAATGGATCGAGATGATTCTTTTTCGGACGCTGTTTTAATATCTATTTCTTTATAAAAAATTAAAATAAAGGTAGCGATTAAAATATTACCCGCGACTAGCCAGAAAGATCCTTGGTAGTCGACTTCCGTCAATGTGCGACCGAGCACAGCAAGTTCAGGACCTATAATCGCCGCGAGTACACCGCTGAGCATAACAATAGAGGCGGCTGTCACTGCATGCTTAGGGGTAACACTTTCCATGGCGGCAAAGCGAATTTGTTGTAGAGCGGCATTGCCAAAACCAATCATCATCGCGCAAAAGCAAAACAGTGCAAAGTTTTTAATTACTAAGCTATGGCTGGCCAGTAAGCAGATAAAAATATTAACGATAAAGAATATCCAAAGTGTATATTTTCGACCTAGCGTGGACATTAATCGCGTGACGGGAAAAATACCGATAGCGGTTCCCACAACCATCATAGCAATGGGCAGTGTGGCCCAGTCAGCTGATGGCGCAAGCTCTGATCCCACTAAGCTGCCTACTAGCATAAGCATTGCTGTGGTAGAAAAAGCAAAGGTACTGGTAAGTGCAAGTATGATGACATTAGAAAATCCGCGGGGCATGGAAGCTAGCATAAGGAATCCGTAATAAGGCACTGGCCAGACGATAAGACGTCTACGATCCTTACTTTAACATTATGTGATCGTATAAGTAGATGGCTATTGTTGACTATCAGTTGGCACAATTTGCATGGAACTCTGTCCTCAAATGCTATGGCGTAGTGATTATTTAAGATATAGGCTTCATCGGGAACACATTTTAACCTTAGGTTTATCAACTGTTAATAAATTAGATATGAAGAGACGAGGATAGTGATATGTTGAAAGGTATTGTTTTAGCGATAGTAGCGATATTTATTGCGTGGTCAGCTCTCGATTTTGTTATCCACGGGTTGCTGTTAAAAGAAGCGTATGAAGCAACAGCGCATCTGTGGCGAGCGATGCAAGATACGAATATGATGTTAATGCATGCGGTAACGCTGGCTATAGCGATTTGTTTTGTATTGCTTTATGAACGCTGTGTAAGTGAGAAATCGGTATCGATGGGTTTGAAAGTAGGTGTTTTATTTGGTTTGGCGGCAGGCATTATGTCAGCGAGTGCTTATGTGTATATGCCTATTCCGTTAACGTTAGCTATTGATTGGTTTGTGGGTACTTTGGTTAAGTTTGTCGTCGCGGGTTGGTTGGTGGGTTTATTTGTTAAATCCGAGGCGCTTTAATTAATAGACTACTATCAATTAAAATATCAATTGAAAATATAGGGGTGGCAATCAGAAAGCCGTTATCGGTTTTTCTTTCCGGTTGTTATCCTTTTTCTTTTTCAGTGCCAAATATTTTTAAGTACTAAGTGTTTTTAAAATAGATGAATGAAGCGGAGTTTTTGATTGATGACGAATTTAAAAATAGAACACTTAACGAAAACTCAACTGGAAGCCGGCTTAGACACTATTTTGCAATCGCCTAAAAATGAGGGAGTATTAGCGATGATTGTTCGTCGTCCTGTTACTGAGCAGCGCGAGGTATTAGCTAAGGCTGAGTTAGATATTGCTGAGGGTTTGGTGGGTGATAATTGGCGAGCAAGAGGAAGTTCAGCAACTAAGGATGGCTCAGCCCATCCGGATATGCAGCTCAACATTATGAATGTTCGCGTGACAGATTTAGTCGCTCAGAAAAAAGAACGCTGGTCGCTAGCGGGGGATCAACTTTATGTTGATTTGGATTTAAGTGATGAAAATTTACCGGCGGGAACTCGACTGGCTATTGGTAGCGCTATTATTGAAGTGACAGCAGAACCTCATACGGGCTGTAAGAAATTCGTTGATCGTTTTGGTTTGGAAGCCATGAAGTTTGTAAATTCTGGCTTGGGTAAAAAAATCAATTTACGCGGCATTAATGCAAAGGTGATTCAATCAGGTCAAATAGCGACGGATGATTTAGTGAGAAAAGTCGATTAACGACTTCCCCATATTTTAGCCACCGCGCGTTCACTGCCTAGTGAACCCACTATTAAACAAACGAAGCTTGCACTGCCAAAAATAATCATCGGAAAAGCGATAGCAAGACCGGCATCTGCTGGCGATAAAAAAAACGTTACTGCAGTCAGTATTGAAAATAGGACACTAATCACAATAAGAATTCGGCGACTCATTGGCTTGTATTCGTAAGGCTCTGTGCCTTGTTCAAACGGATTAAGCAGGGGGGAAAATAGTCTTTGTAGTAATGATTTCATGGTTTATAGGCTTATAGGTTATTTTCGTTAAAGGGTTTATGCGCTTGATTCTAACAGTAGCACTCAGCTTTTGCACAGTTGTTGGGCAGCTACATGCCGCTAGCTAGGGCAAGTGCGCGCTGATGGCTGAACTGGCATGATTTAATAAAATTTTGTTAGGAAAAGCGAGGTTTATTTGTCAATAAGCGGTAAACTGTTTTCCTATTGAATAAGTTAATCCATGAGGTTAGTCAGTGTCGAAAGTAATTGATGGTAAGCAGTTTGCCGATAATCTGTGCGAGAAATTGAAAGCTGAAGTAGCAACGCTGCAAGAACAGCACAATTTGTCGCCTTGTATTGCGGTGGTATTAGTGGGCGAAGACCCTGCCAGCCAAGTGTATGTGCGTAATAAGGTGCGCCGCTGTGAGCAATTAGGCATAAAGTCTATAGAGCATCGCCTTAGCGCTGAGACTTCAGAGGCTGACTTGCTGGCCCTGATTAATGAACTCAACAATGACAGTGCTATTCATGGCATTTTGGTTCAGTTACCGGTTCCTGATCAAATTAATGATAAAGCCGTATTGGCGGCTATTTCACCTAAAAAAGATGTTGATGGCTTTCATATTGAAAATGTGGGCGCTATGGCCGTTGGTGAAAACCAAATGGTGCCATGTACGCCGCTAGGTTCACTGATGATGCTGCAAGATCACCTAGGTGATTTAAGCGGCAAGCATGCCGTGGTGATTGGTCGCTCCAATATTGTCGGTAAGCCAATGGCAACCTTGTTATTACAACAAAGCTGCACCGTCACTATTGTTCACTCTCGCACGGTTGATATTGAATCTATTTGTCGCCAAGCGGATATTCTTGTCGCTGCGGTGGGTATTCCTAACTTCGTTAAAGCCGATTGGGTGAAAGAGGGTGCGGTTGTTATTGATGTCGGCATTAATCGTATTGAAGTAGACGGCAAAAGCCGCTTGGTTGGCGATGTTGATTTTGATGATGTGCAATCAAAAGTGTCTGCTATTACGCCAGTACCTGGCGGTGTGGGGCCTATGACCATCGCTTGCTTAATGTATAACACCGTTGCTGCGGCAAAAATGCAAAACGGTCTTTAACTCACTGTCCTTAAAGTCTAATGAAATAACGACCTTAATCTTTAGGACCATGATTAAGTAAAAGAGCTTACCCATGAGTGAATCTGTTAAGCCGCCTATTGGAGGCGGCGCCAAAAAAATTCTGTATACCTTACAAACGGTTAAGCGCATTGGCTTGAGCAGTTCTGCCAAGGCGTTAACCGCAAAGAATGCGTGTAAGGCATGTGGTCTAGGCATGGGTGGCCAGCAAGGCGGAATGACTAATGAGCAGGGTGATTTTCCTGCGGTCTGCAATAAAAGTGTTCAGGCACAGTCAACCGATATCCAATCGCCCATTCCTAATGAAGTGTTTGATCATACTATTGATGAATTTCATCGCCTTAGCGCTTATGAAATGGAGCATTTAGGACGTCTTAATACCCCTCTCTTTAAAGCCAAAGACAGTAATAAATTTAAAGCGGTCGATTGGGATTGGGCCTTAAATTATGCTGCACAGGCGTTTTCTAACACGGCCGCTGAGCGGAGCTTTTTTTATTCTTCGGGTCGCTCGTCGAATGAAGCGGGCTTTATATTGCAGTTATTAGCCAGAGTGTATGGCACTAATAACGTCAACAATTGTTCTTTTTATTGTCATCAGGCAACCGGTGTTGGTTTGTCTGAAACCATTGGTGTGGGTACGGCAACGGTTGAGCTAGATGATTTAGATGGCTGTGACCTGATCTTTGTTATCGGAGCTAATCCGGCGTCTAATCATCCACGCTTTATCCATAAGTTACAGGCTTGTCGCGAACGCGGCGGTAAAGTGATAATTATCAATCCGGCTAAAGAGCCAGGCTTGGTTCGATTCGCGCTGCCTAAAAGTCCTAAGTCCTTAATTATTGGAGGCAGTGAAATTGCCTCGCATTATTTGCAGCCGCATATTGGTAGTGATCTCGCTGTTTTTAAAGGTATTGCGAAGGCGGTAATACAGCGTTATGGCATTGCCAAACAATTTATTCATGAATATACCGAAAACTATACCGCCTTTCTCGCTGATATTGAGGCGACATCTTGGGATTCAATAGAAACTTTATCGGGCCTGAGTAAGCGAGAGCTACAAGATATTGCCAATGTGTATTGCCATTCAAACAATGCTGTTTTTGCCTGGGGCATGGGTATTACACATCATAAGCATGGCGTTGCTAACGTTGAATATATTTCAAACCTTGCCTTATTACGCGGCATGATAGGCAAACGCTTTTCTGGCTTGCTGCCTCTGCGTGGCCACAGTAATGTGCAAGGGATAGGCACCATCGGTGTTAAGCCAGTATTGGCTGCTGACGTGCTCACTAAAATGCAAGAAACGCTGAAGATAGATTTGCCCAGTAAAGAAGCTTCTCCGGGAATGGATACTTTAGCCTGCCTTGAGGCGGCCGATCGTGGCGAGATGGATGCAGCCTTAATTATGGGTGGCAACTTATACGAAGCGACGCCCGATTCAAAATGGGCCGAGCAGATGATGGATAAGATTGCTTGCAAGGTGTATTTAACAACGACGTTGAATAAAGGTCATTTGTCCGGACTTAATAATGGCGAGGCAATTATTTTTCCGGTGACGGCGCGTGATGAAGAGCCCGAACCGACCACGCAGGAATCGATGTTTAACTATGTGCGTTATAGCGATGGTGGTATTAAGCGTTTATCGAATGTGCGTTCAGAGGTTGATATTCTAACGGATTTTGCGCAGCGTCTTTTTGCTTCTCAAACTACCCAAGCTGTACAGTCTGGAAATAACGATAAACATAAGTTGCCTCTGGATTTTAGTGCGTTTAGATCTCATAAAACGATTCGCGAAACGATTGCCGCTATTGTGCCGGGTATGGAGGCACTAGAAACGATAGACGTTGCTAAGCAAGAGTTTCATGTGCGTAATCGTCTTATACATAAGCCTGAGTTTAAGCGAGCGAATGGTAAAGCAAAATTTGTAGTACATGATTTACCTGAGTTTAAACATAATAATCAATTCCCTATGCGTTTGATGAGCGTGAGAAGTGAAGGGCAGTTTAACTCGATTATTTATGAGCAAAAAGATAGCTATCGCCAAGTTGATCAGCGTTGGGCGGTATTGATAAATCCTAAAGCGATTGCGTCATTAGGTATTGATGCTGGTGATAAAGTGAATATCACTTCAGCGGTGGGAGAGATGAAAGCGGTTACAGTGTATCCCTTCGATTTACCCGACGGTGATGTTATGGCCTATTATCCAGAGGCGAATGTGCTTATCGGTCGAGACCGTGATGCGCGCAGTAAAACGCCAGCATTTAAATCGGTTGATGTTAAATTAACGCCATGTGTTTAAATTCTGTCATGACAATTATTTATGAATAAGCGCTATATTACGGCCAGCGAATTGCTTAAGGATTCTTTTTCCTTAGCTATGAAAATACTCGAAAGTGATTTTCGGCCAAGCTTTATTATTGGCGTATGGCGTGGCGGTGCACCTATCGGTATTGCGGTGCAAGAGGTCTTAGATGTTTGCGGTGTAACTACCGAGCATATTGCGATTCGGACCTCCTCTTATGAAGGGATAGACCAGCGCAGTAAAACCGTAAAAGTGCATGGCTTAGCTTATGTCATTGATACGATTAAAGCCGAGGATAATTTACTGATTGTTGATGATGTTCACGATAGCGGTTTAAGTGTTGCCGAATTAATTAAACAAATAAAACTTCGCAGCGGCGATAGTGCACCGCAGTCAATAAAAATAGCGACGGTTTACTTTAAGCCGAGTCAATCCCAAGTTAGTTCAGAGCCCGATTATTATTTGCATACGACCAACGATTGGTTGGTTTTTCCACATGAGTTACAAGGCTTGACGGCAGAGGAATTACTGAAAAATAAGCCTGAGGTGGCTCACATTATTCAGCAGTTACAGAATTTTAAGTCGAAAAATATTTAGCGCTTGAGAGTTTTTTTTATTCACCATGCAGAAGCTTGCAGTATGCATCTACGGTTTTATTCAATCCCATCTCTAAAGAGTCCAATGTCAGTGCATGACCAATCGACACCTCTAACAAGCCAGGTAAGTCTCGATATTGTTGTAAATTATCTAAATTTAAATCATGTCCTGCATTAACTCCTAAGCCAATCTCACTTGCATGCTTTGCTGCTTTACAGTGCAGTTTAAAGAGTGCGTCGGCCTCGGGTGAATGGTTGTTCTCTGAGCGGGCATAGGCATCAGCATAGGGGCCGGTATACAGTTCAATTCTGTCGGCACCAATGGCTTTAGCGAAATTGATTTGCTCAATATCGGGGTCCATAAATAAACTCACCCGACAATCAAGTGCATGAATTTTTTGGATGATAGATTCTAGTTGAGAATTGTCACCCGATAAATCAAATCCATGATCTGAAGTCAGTTGCGCATCACTGTCAGGCACCAGTGTGGCTTGCTCGGGTCGTGCTTGCGCTAATATTTCAAGAAAGCCAGGATAGTCTGAGAAGTCATTGCGCGGGCTAGAGCAGGGGCCAGCAAAGGGATTACCTTCAATATTCAATTCAATGCCTTTGGCCGCTGACAGAGCTTTTAATTGATAGCAATCTTCAGGGCGAATATGACGTTGATCGGGTCGGGGGTGGACGGTAAGGCCGTCGGCACCCGCAGCAAGAATTTTTGTTGCGTACTCAACAATATCCGGATTGTTACCTGGTCGTGAATTACGGATTAAGGCAATTTTATTCAGGTTAACACTCAGTGCTGTTTTATTCGTGCTCAACGCCATATTAGTTCCAGATGATTTTTTATTGACTCATAATAAAAGGATTAATTAATCGAGAAGATAAATACGTTGGATAATAACCGCTTCTAAAGGCACATGTTGATGTCCCGCTCTTGGAGCTACTGCAACACCTTTGATTGCTTCAACAACTGATAAGCCTTCTGTGACTTCGCCAAATACCGCATAGCCCCAACCTCTTGAGTTTTTAGCTCTATGGTTAAGTGAGCCATTGTTTTCGACGTTAATAAAAAATTGACTAGTGGCAGAGTGCGGTGCGTTAGTGCGCGCCATGGCGATGGTGCCAACCGTATTTTTTAAGCCATTATCGGCTTCATTGATGATAGGCGTTCGGGTCGCTTTTTTGGTCATATCGACAGTGAATCCGCCGCCTTGAATCATAAAGTTACTAATTACGCGATGAAAGATAGTGCCGTTATAAAAGCCATTTTCAACATATTGTAAAAAGTTAGCGACGGTAAGCGGTGCTGCTTCTGCATTTAATTGCACGGTAAAGTTACCGGCACTGGTTTCAAATACAACGCTAGGTGATTCTGTGGCTGCGTCTGGCGTAGCCTCTGTCGCCGACGATGGAGCAGCGACTTTAGCGGCAGCCGTTTCTGTAGCGACACTGTTTTGAGTGGCGTTATTCTCTGCTGAGCAAGCTGACATAAAAATCATGGCCAGAGTTGCCAGGCTTAATTTGCCGATTTTTTTGACTGATTTGATCTGCTGTAACATTTTGTCTATCTCCATTAATAATATTGCTTACAGGGGTGGCTAACCGTTTTTTACGTCCACTCTTTTGAGCGTGCTTTTGGTTTTAACTTAGGCAGCAATATCGCTAAAAATACGCCCATTAACACGGCAAGCGCGCCACGGAAAAACCATTCTTTATCACTTTTATCTGAGAGTCTTGAATTGTTGGCTTGTAGTTCAGCAATATCAATTTTCAGCATCTCATTCTTTTTCAATAACTCGCGATTATTGGTATCTAAGTTGATGGCGTTGGCTGATATTTTTTTAATGTTATCAAGCTCTTTGTTTAGTTGTTGGTTTTGGCGTGATAGCAAGCTAACTTGTTTTTGTATTGCGCCACTACTTTGCTGTGTCTCACGGTTATTTTTTTCGAGACTAGTGAGTTTTTTGTTTAATTGCAGCAACTTGTTTTGTGCTTCTACTAAGCGGGTGCGGGCAATAGGCGTGGCTGCTAAAAATTGATTTTGGATCCAGCCTTCCGTGCCCTTGCTTGTAGTCACTTTGCTAAAGCCCGCTTCATTGTCGGTCTCTAGCAGTGTGAGGCGAGTCCCCGTTTTTAGTCCGCGATGAATAATACGATGCTTGGTGCTATTGCCGCTGTGCAATGGCACATAAAAAACATCTGATACATAGCGTGTCTCTTCAGCGGCATTAACGATAGCTGCTTGACTGAATAGCAGTGTGCAAAGCAGTAAGCGCAGCCCTGCAATACTTAGGTAATAACTGTTTTTAATAAGTAGGCTTATATTCATGGGAGCACCTTTTTATAGGGTTTAACGATCACTTTTTGGTAAACACCTGCGTCGCAATAAGGATCTTCATCGGCCCATTGCTGTGCATCGGCAAGGCAATCAAAAGTAGCAATAACGAGGCTGCCGGTAAAGCCTGCTTCGCCGGGGTCTTCGGAATCAATAGCCGGGTGTGGGCCAGCTAGCAATAAGCGACCTTGTTCCTTTAATTTTTGTAGGCGTTCAATATGAGCGCCGCGTGCTTGTTGTCGCAGCGGTAAACTGTTTGGGACATCTTCGCTAATAATGGCGTAGAACATAGAGGTATGATTTCCTTAATTTAAATTTTGTTGGGCGACTAGCTAGATTCGTCCGCTTTATCTTTGATATGCGGCACCACAATAATCATGGTGATTATCATAAGTACCAACGTGAAACCTATAGAGCTGTAAAGCTTGTAATTAACCCAAGCGGCTTGCGAGAAGTTATAGGCAACATAAAGGTTAAGGCTGCCGACAATTGAAAAATTAGCAATCCACAATTGATTGAGGCGCAGCCAAGCAGTAGCGGGTAATTCAATTTGTTGGCCAAGCATTTTTTCGAGCAGACTCTTTTTCCCTAATAATAAACCGCCCAATAAAACCAGTGCTAAGCCCCAGTTGAAGACGGTAGGTTTCCACATAATAAAAATATCATTACGTAAAATAAGTGTGGCTGAGCCAGCAACAACAATAATGCCAAATAGCCAGAGTAATTGTTTTTCTACTTTGCCGGTAAAGAACCATGTTAGTAGTACTTGAATAGCCGTGGCGGCCATCAAAATGGCGGTTGCTGAATAGATACCATCAAACTGATAGCTGAAACTCAAAATTTCAAGTGTTTCTCCATCCATTTTAAAGGCGAGAAAAAATAAAATTAAGGGGATGAGTTCTAAAATTTGTTTCATGGGTTTTCCGTGATTTTTATGCTACCTTCGTAACATATAGGTTTTAATTGATATTGGCATTTTCGCGCTGTCGGCGCTATGTTTCTATTCTTTATCCAATGCACGTTAGCCAGTGCGCGATTTTACCTAAAATAAAAAGGTTTGTTAGGGTAAAATTTGGATCGCGTTCACATTCCGCTTGCGATGGTGTTTCTCGGTTTTATTGTTAAAACGGACTATTCGAGTCAAATTCATACGCAGCGTTAATTGCCAGAGCAGAATTACGAATGATATTCGATTTACATACACATAGCACCGCTTCAGATGGTGCACTATCACCCGAGGCACTTTTGGCGAGAGCGAATGCCAATGGCGTTTCTCGTCTGGCGTTAACTGATCATGATACGGTTGCTGGGGTAAAAGTGTTACAAGCCGCTTTGGCAGACCCAGCATTTGTCGCTGAATTGAGTGCGCCCATTGAATTAGTGCCAGGCGTAGAGATTAGCGCCGAAATTGATGGTCGTTCTTACCATATTTTAGGCTTATGGCTTGATACTGATAACGAAACGCTCAATACCTTTTTGGATGGTCAGCGCCTTGCACGTGAGAATCGCGCCGAAGCGATTGGCAAAAAATTGGCAAAGCAGGGCATAACCGGTGCATTAGAGGGCGCAAAGGCCTTGGCGGGTGATGCGGTGTTGAGTCGTCCTCATTTTGCACGTTATTTACTCGAGCAAGGGCATTGCACTAAAGAGCAACAAGCATATAAGCGTTGGTTGGGTGCGGGTAAATCTTGTGATGTGCCTTCTAAATGGCCATCGGGTCACGAGGCGATTGCGACTATTCATGCTGCTGGCGGACTTGCTGTGTTGGCTCACCCCGATAAATACGGTTTAACACGCACGCGCATGCGCACTTTACTCGAAGCCTTTAAAGCCGCTGGTGGCGACGGTTTGGAGCTGATTAGCGGTCGTCAGGATGATGCCATTACCGACTATTTACTGCGTTTATCGCATAAATACGATTTAGCCTGTTCAACCGGCAGTGATTTCCATAATCCTGAGCAAACATGGTCCGATGTCGGCTGCAATGCGGTGTTACCGAGTACTGCCGTTCCTATCTGGTCACTTGCAGCTAACGCCTCATGAGTCAGTTCTTTCAAATACACCCTGAAAATCCCCAAGTACGCTTAATTCGTCAGGCGGCAACTATTGTGCAAGAGGGCGGGGTTATCGTCTATCCGACCGATTCTGGTTATGCGCTTGGCTGTCATTTGGGTGATAAACAAGCCTTAGAGCGAATTCGTAAAATTAGACTGTTGGATGATAAGCACAATTTCACCCTAGTTTGTCGCGATTTGTCTGAATTGGCCGTTTACGCCAAGGTCGATAATATTGCTTATCGAGCATTACGTAGCCATACGCCTGGGCCTTATACCTTTGTTTTACTGGCCACCAATGAAGTGCCGCGTCGTCTTAAGCATCCCAAGCGAAAGACTATTGGGCTGCGAGTGCCCGATAATGCTATAGCGCAGAGTCTTTTGGACGCCTTGGGCGAGCCAATGATGAGTGTCACCCTGATTTTACCGGGTGATGACTTACCACTGCTCGATCCTTATGAAATTCGTAGTATCTTGCAGCAGCAGGTCGATTTAGTTATTGATGGCGGTTATTGCGGTATGGAAGCCACAAGTGTGATTGATTTAAGTGATGAAACTCCAGTGATTCTGCGCCAAGGAGCCGGTTCTACGGCTGAATTTGAGGTTTAAGCTCCTTACCGGCTGGGCCTCCTGCTTAACTTATCTCTATCCTTATTCCTATCCTTATTCCTATCCTTAGTTCTTCCGTGTATTACACCTGTTATTAAGGGGGTGTTTGTCGCTATAATGTGCCAAAAATTAGCCCCGCTATTGATCGTGCCTGATAATGCTTGATAGTGTGCATTTGCTTTTATGATGAGCAATTGGGCCAATTAACTATAAGCCAAACGGAAAGCGAACGTTAATGACTGAACTCTCTGCTGAAACGCTAGCGCCAAGCCCTGAAGCGTCTGCTGAATCGCATGATCACATTGTTGATAATTCAACGCTAGCGGGCGATGATTCTGCCGTTGCTCATGCCCGTGATCAAGCGGCTAGGCCTAGGCTAGTTGAGCTGCGTAATGGTATTAGCTCGGCTGAAACACCTGAGCAGCATACCTTTCCTTTTGCCATTGTTCAGGGCGAAACCGTTACCGAAGTCCCCAGTGATTTGTATATTCCACCGGCCGCGCTTGAGGTTTTTCTTGACGCGTTTGAAGGCCCGCTGGATTTATTACTGTATCTGATCAAAAAACAGAATCTCGATATTCTTGATATCGATGTTGCGGAGTTAACTGAGCAATACATGCATTATGTGCGTCTTATGGACAGCATGCAGTTTGAGTTGGCCGGCGAATATTTAGTTATGGCCGCGATGATGACCGAAATTAAATCGCGTATGTTGTTACCGCGTTCGCAAGATCTTGAAGAAGACGAAGATGATCCGCGTGCGCAATTGATTCGCCGCTTACAAGAATACGAGCGATTTAAACAAGCCGCCGAAGATATTGAAGCCATGCCGCGGGTTGAGCGTGATATTTATATTGCCGATGTAGAGCCGCCAGAAGATGAGCGTGAGCGTCCACAACCCGATGTAGACTTAAAAGATTTATTGATGGCCTTGGGTGATGTGTTGCATCGCGCCGATATGTTTGAAAGCCACAAGGTACACATGGAGCCACTGTCGACACGTGAGCGCATGGGTAAAGTGTTAGATCAGTTGCATGGCGGTGAAGGCTTTGAGCCCTTTATTGCTTTTTTTGCGCCGAGTGAAGGTCGTGCAGGCGTGGTAGTGACGTTTTTAGCTATTATGGAATTAATAAAAGAGTCGTTAATTGAAATTGTTCAGACAGAACCTTTTTCGCCGATTCATATAAGAGCCAAAACCGCATAATAAATGTTGTTAATGGTCAATTAAATTTTTTAAGAACAGAGTATTAAATCGCGATGAAAATAGAAGATCTAGCACTGGTTAAACGTATTTTTGAAGGCGCATTGATGGCAGCTGAGCGGCCATTGAAGCGTCGAGATTTAACCGAATTATTTGATGATCTAGAAACACCTGCCGATGCTTTAATTGATCAAGCGTTGGTTGAATTGGACAGTGATTGTGAAGCGCGTGGTTACGAGTTAAAGCGTGTTGCTAGCGGTTACCGTTATCAGGTTAAGCAAGATTTATCACGCTGGGTGAATAAATTATGGCAAGAGCGGGCGCCGCGTTATTCGCGTGCACTGCTTGAGACTATGTCACTAGTCGCTTATCGTCAGCCTATTACGCGTGGTGAAATTGAGCAAATTCGTGGTGTTGCTGTTAGTACACAAATTATTAAAACCTTATTAGAGCGCGAATGGATTAAATCTGTTGGCTATCGTGATGCGCCGGGTCGTCCCGCTATTTACGCAACAACACGTCAATTTCTTGATTATTTTAATCTTAAAAGTCTTGATCAACTTCCGCCGTTGGCTGAAATCCGCGATTTAAATACCATTAGTCGCGAGTTGAATATTGATTTGCCTGTAGAAGATATTAAACCGGCGAATGATGATAGTAATGAAGCTGATATTGTCGCTTTACCCGTAACGCCAGAGGTTGAAGGTGTTGATGCGGTTGTCGAGACTGAAGCGAATGTAGAAGACGCAGTAGATGTTGATACTCTAGACGTTGAAGCCGTTAATTCAGATAGTGGTGAGTTAGAGGCTGTTAAAGCGGAAAGTGTTGAAATAGAAAGTGTTGCAATAGAAAATGTTGAAACAGAAAGTAGCGATATTGCAGAGACAATAGAAGCGGCTAATTTAGAAATGGTCAATCTAGAAACGGGCAATACTGGTGGTTCAGAGGTTGATGCTTTTGCCAGTTGGATTGATGATGAGTTAACAGAAGAAGATGATGCCGTCAGCAGTCGTCAATCATCTGATGAAAATCAAGAAGAGCTACAAGCATCCAATCTTGCGTCCGGTGAAGTTAAGTTTTAATTCCTGACTCTGAAAAATAATAGGCTTTTGTTCCGTTGGGTACAAAAGCTTCCTCCTAATATAAAGTTGAACAGTAATTTATTCCTATGAGTGAGCGTCTACAAAAAGTGCTCGCAGCCGAAGGTCTTGGCTCGCGCAGAGAAATTGAACGATGGATTGAAGCCGGTCGTATTACGGTGAATGGTGATATGGCGCAACTGGGTCTTAAGGTTGAAGTTGGCGATGTGATTGAGTTAGATGGTAAGCGTGTGAAGGTTGAAACTAAAAAACCTGAGCGTCGCGTTATTATTTATAACAAGCCAGAAGGCGAGGTTTCTACTCGTTCGGATCCTGAAGGTCGTAAAACAGTATTTGATCGTTTGCCGGTGAGTAAAGGTGAGCGTTGGATTGCGGTGGGTCGTTTAGATATGAACACCAGTGGTTTATTGTTGTTTACCAATGACGGTGAGCTTGCCAATGTGTTGATGCATCCTTCTAGTCAAATTGATCGTGAATATGCGGTACGTGTTAAAGGCGAAGTTGATGAAAATACGATGCGCACTTTACGTGAGGGTGTGTTGTTAGAAGATGGTATGGCGCGTTTTACTGATATTCAGCCGGGTCGAAATGCAACGGGTGCCAATAGTTGGTATTACGTGGTGTTGATGGAGGGTAAGAACCGCGAAGTGCGTCGTTTGTGGGAATCGCAAGAAGTGCAAGTGAGTCGATTGAAGCGCGTGCGTTTTGGTAATGTTTTTATTCCTTCTTCGCTTAAAGCGGGCAAGTATACTGAGTTGAGTAAAGAGCAGGTTGATAGTTTGACGGAGTTGGCGGGTATTGTTGATGCGCCTGTTGCGTTTGAGGGGGAGGCTTTGAGTGATCAGTCTCGTCCGGCTAAGAATAAGAAGCCGCGGAAGTCTGACGGTATGGGTAAGTCGCGGATGTCGGATCAGTCTAGACGGGAGAGTAAGCCACGAAGGTAGCGTTTTGCGCTTAAGCTTTTAGTGGTGATGGAATATTCTGAGAGTTTGCTTTTCTTGTTTGAGTTTTAAGTTCAAGGTCGTCGGGGGGTGGCCCGACAACCAGAT
>Ga0209198_1001437_pt1 | contig 18093 bp, 19 predicted proteins | sample COGITO_mtgs_1105_2_FD_184804 | JGI IMG/M metagenome (GOLD analysis project Ga0209198, IMG submission 184804) | Pelagic marine microbial communities from North Sea - COGITO_mtgs_110519 (SPAdes) (version 2) | ecosystem: Environmental > Aquatic > Marine > Epipelagic ...
CGGCGCTGATGAACTATATAACTGCGCGCAAGGCGGGCGGTACCTTTATCCTGCGCATCGACGACACGGATCCCGAACGGTCCAAGGAACACTATGTCGACGCGCTCAAGGAAGATCTGGAATGGCTGGGTCTGCATTGGGACCGCGTGGAACGTCAATCCGAGCGGTTGGATCGTTACGCGGCTGCGGCAGACGAATTGCGCGCCAAAGGGCGGTTTTATGAAGCGTTCGAGACGCCAATCGAACTGGACCTCAAGCGCAAGAAACAGCTGAACATGGGCAAGCCACCCGTCTATGACCGTGCGGCCTTGGCGCTCAGCGAAGACGAAAAGGACGCGTTGCGCGCAGAGCGCGGCACAGGTGTGTGGCGGTTCAAGCTGGATCAGCAGCGCATCGAATGGGTGGATGGCATTCTGGGGGATATCAGCATTGATGCCGCCAGCGTCAGCGACCCTGTCCTGATCCGTCAGGATGGTCAGGTTCTTTATACCATCGCCTCTGTCGTGGACGATGTGGAGATGGGCGTGACGGACGTTGTGCGCGGGTCGGATCACGTCACCAATACGGCGACGCAAATCCAGATCATCGAGGCGCTGGGGGGCACGCCCCCCCGCTTTGCGCACCATTCCCTGTTGACGGGTCCACAGGGCGAGGCATTGTCCAAACGCTTGGGCACGCTGGCCCTGCGTGACTTGCGGGACCGCGGCGTGGAGCCGATGGCGCTGTTGTCCGTGATGGCGACCCTTGGGTCGTCCGATCCTGTGGAACTGCGCACCGATATGGCCGCTCTGATCGATGGATTTGACATCTCGCACTTTGGCTCGGCCCCCACAAAGTTTGACGAGGCGGACCTGTTTCCAATGACAGGCCGTTATTTACAGTCTCTCCCGCTTGAGGCGGTCGCGGACCGGATCGAGGCGTTGGGCGTACCTGCGGACATGGCTGCGCCGTTCTGGACTGTGATGCGCGACAATATCGAGACGTTGAAAGATCTGGAGGCGTGGTGGACGCTGTGCCGCGATGGGGCGGACCCCGTGATTGATGACGAGGACAGCGCATTCGTGGCCGAAGCCCTTGCGATGTTGCCCGACGCGCCGTTCGGCCCAGACACATGGTCCACCTGGACTGGTGCCGTAAAAGCAGCGACGGGCCGCAAAGGCCGTGGCTTGTTCATGCCGCTGCGCAAGGCCTTGACCGGACAGGCGCATGGGCCGGACATGGCAGCGCTGATGCCGCTGTTGCAGGTGATCAAGGCGCGCTAATGCGGCAACCGCGGGGACGGATCATACAACGGCCCTCCGGGGGGAGTTTATCTGGCGAGATGAAGCTGGACCCCTATGGCTGATGCGCAGGCCAAGTTTGTCACGGGATCATTGTTGCGTCATGTGACGGTGATGTCGTTGACATCTGCACTGGGCATCACCGCCATCTTTCTGGTCGACTTTATCGACATGATTTTCATTGCGATGCTGGGCAAAGCCGAGTTGGCCGCAGCCGTGGGCTATGCCGGGGCGATCCTGTTTTTTACCACCTCTTTTGCCATTGGCATGGCGATTGCCGTGGGCGCGCTGGTGGCGAAGTCCCTGGGCGCTGGCGACCCGCAAGAGGCGCGCACGCGCAGTACCCATGGTTTGATCTATGGGGTCGGGTTTGCCGTCGTATTTGCGGCACTGGTCTGGATGAATGTGCCCCTGTTCGTGGCGTGGATCGGGGCCGAGGGTGAGACTGCCGCGCTGGCCATCGGGTATTTGCGCATCATTGTTCCGTCCCTGCCGTTTCTTGTCGTCGGCATGATGGGTGGGGGAATTCTGCGTGCGCATGGCGATGCAAGCCGCGCGATGATGGCGACCTTGTATGGCGGGGGTGTCAATGCGGTGCTGGATCCGATCCTGATCTTTGGCTTCGGCCTTGATCTGACGGGGGCGGCGCTGGCGTCTGTTGCGGCACGCGTCGTGATCGGGGTGACTGCGGTGTTGCCCATTCTGCGTCATCACGGTGGCTTTCCACGCCCGAACCCGGCCGCGATGCTGCGTGATCTGCGGCCGTTGGTGGCCATCGGGTTTCCGGCGATCCTGACGCAGCTGGCAACGCCCATGGGTCAGGCCATCGTCACCCGTTCTATGGCGCAATTTGGGTTGGAGGCCGTTGCAGGCATGGCGATCGTAGGCCGCCTGATGCCGGTGTCCTTTGCTGTCATCTTTGCGCTGTCGGGGGCGGTGGGCCCGATTTTGGCTCAGAATCTTGGGGCCGGGAACTTTGATCGTGTTCGCCGTGGTTTCAATGCGGCCCTGCTGTTTGCGGGCGTTGTTATTATTGTGGTGTCTGTGGTTCTGTTTGCCTTGCGTGATCCGATTGCCGATTTGTTTTCGGCGACGGGGTTGACCCGCGAACTGGTCTATCTGTTTTGCGGGCCGCTGGCGTTGTTGTTCTTTTTCAATGGCGCGCTGTTTATCAGCAACGCAGCGTTCAACAACTTGGGCCATCCGTTTTACTCGACCGGTATGAACTGGGGCCGCAACACGGTGGCCATGGTGCCGATGGTCTGGATCGGGGGCGCATTGTTTGGTGCAACGGGCGTGTTGGTTGGTCAGGCGCTGGCGGGGGTGCTGTTTGGTGCCATTGCCTGGGTGCTGGCGTTGCGTGTTATTGCGGCGGGCGGTGCGCCAAAGGCATCGGTTGACAGTTTTGCCCGCGAGGGGCGATTGCTGTCACTGCTGAACCTGCGCAAGTAGGCGGTCGGTCAGCGCCTGTTCCTCAGCGCTGAGTGTTTGCGCGCGCGGATAAATTGGGGCTGCGCGATCGTCCAGAACAGGCGTGTCCCAACCGTCGGTCGTTTCGAAGAACGCCTTGGCCCCGGCTGTGCCGAATTCATGCACGAAGCCCTGCACCACAACGTCAAGATAGCTGAGCAATATGCGGTGATCCCCGCCTTGGCGTTGCTGTTCGGGCGCGACTTGATAGGCGGCGATGCTGCTGGCGGGTGCGCGATGAGTGCATGCCGCGTTGCATCAATGCGTGCATAGCCGTGTTCGCGTTGATCCAGTGCGGCCCAGTCCGCACCCGGTACTGTCGCGATCAAACCATCGATGCTGTGACCTTCTGCGGGATGTATCGACAGGAACACCACGTCACGTAGACCAGTGCGCACCCATACACGCCGCCAGCCATTGAGCGTGGCCGTCTGTGCCAGCGGGTAGCGGTGCGTGGCGCGATTAACGAGGCTGCCATAGCCAAAAAACCACGGCGTCATGACGCTGCGTTGAGGCCGCCAAACTGGCTGGCAACACTGTCCCAAACCGCCTCGCTTGATGCGCTGAGCAGATAGCCCGAGGTCATGGCCGCATTATAGGGTGTACCGTCGAGCATTGCGGCCTTGCCGCCGGCTTGCTGACACAGCAACACACCGGCTGCATGGTCCCAGCAATTAAGGTTGCCTGACAGAACGAAATCGGCTGATCCAGTGGCCAGCAGGCGGTATTCATGCGCAGAACAGCGCAATGTGCCCACATAGGCCAGTACACCCACCTTGGACCACATGAGCGCGCGATCGGCGGGGGGCATCATGCGGATATGCATGTAGCCTGCCATGCGATCTAGCGGCTTGGGCTCTGCGGTTTGGATTTCGCGTATACGGCCCGTCTGGGTTTGCCATACGGCAGGTGACGTGTTGTCCGTGACGATCAGGTCGTCGCCGACCGGGTCGTAAATCAGGCCCAGAACGGGCTGTCCGAACCGGCACACTGCGATGATCGTGGCAAACAGGGGCATGCCTTTGGCGAAATTCCAAGTGCCATCGACGGGGTCGATGATGAAACACAGTTCTGCCTCGGCAATGCCATCGAGCAGGCCGGGCTTTTTCGATACGGCTTCTTCTCCGACGATCAGGGCGTGAGGGAATGCCATTTGCAGCCCGCGCGTGATCATCGCTTCGGCGGCGATGTCGGCAGCGGTGACCAGATCCGTTTCGTCCTTTTTTGTTTCGATTTCACCGATGTCGAGGCGGCGAAACCGGGGCATGATTTCCGCGCGCGCGGCGCGGCGGACCAAATTGATCAGTTTGGTTTTCTGTGCGGGCGACAGGGGCGCTGTGACAGGCATCGGCAACTGGTCGGTCATGAGGGGCCTTTCCGAAGATCAAAGGATGAATTCATCGTCGCATGTGCTTTCATTGCCCGCAACGCGGCTTATTCGCGCCCGCGCAATATGTGCGCAGGCCGGGCAGCCAGTGGGCCCCACGCAAAGGCAAGGCCCGCCAGCAAGGTGGCACCGACTCCACCCAGAATGATTGCGATGGCTGAGGGCCAGATGACGGTGAAATCTGTGTCCATCACGAAATTGCTGACGGCCCATCCGCCTGTGATCCCTGCGGCCAATGCAACGGCACCCGCGCCAAGGCCCAACAGGGCTGCGCGCGTCGCAAAGCTGAGCAGGATACGGGCGCGGGTTGCGCCCAATGTCTTGAGGACTGCCGCCTCGTAGGTGCGCGCCTGCATGCCAGCGGCGGCGGCCCCGATCAAGACCAGAAAACCGGTCAGCAGCGTGGCGGCCGCGCCGTAAGACGTTGCAGCGGCAAGCCCGGCCAGGACGTCGCTGACCCGGTCGATGGCGTCACGCACCCGGATCGCTGTGATGTTGGGATAGGCCCCTGCAAGATCGCGCAGGATTTGGGCCTCGGCCTCTTCGTCGGCGTAGACGGTCGAGATGAAAGTGTGCGGCGCGCCCTGCAGTGCACTTGGGTTCATCGACAGGATAAACCCAATCCCTGCCGTCGAAAAATCGACCTCACGCAGGGAGGTGATCGTACCGGTGATGTCGCGCCCGAGGATGTTGATCGTCAGGTTGTCCCCAAGGCCGATGCCCATTTCCTCGGCCTCTTCGGCGGCAAAGCTGATTTGGGGCGGGCCTGTGTAACCTTCGGGCCACCATTCGCCCGCGGTTATGCGGGTGTTTTCGGTGGGTGTTTCGGAATAGGTCAGGCCCCGATCCCCTTGGATTACCCAGTGATCTCCGGCGACCTCGCGCGCAGGCGTGCCATTGATCTGGGTGATGATCCCGCGGAGCATTGGTGCGCTATCGATCCGGCTGACGGCGTCGTCGTTTTCCAATCGCTCGGTGTAGCCGGGCATTTGATCGCGCTGAATGTCGACAAAGAAATAACTGGGGGCGATCTCCGGCAAGTTGCCTGAGATCGCATTGCGCAGATTGCCATCAATCTGCCCGACCGCTGCCAAAACTGACAGGCCAAGCCCAAGGGACAGCACCACGGATGCTGCCCCCTCGCGTGGGCCGGATATCGCACCCAGCGCCCATCGGAGTGCAGGCCGCCCCTTGGCCCTTGGTGCGGCGCGGCGTGCAAGCCAACGGATGCCAATCGCCGCAACGGCCAACAATGCCAGCGCAAAAGCGATGCCGCCTGCTGTCCACAGCGTGAGCCGCCATGTGCCCGAAAACACGCCCGCCAGACCGATCAACGCGACAAGGCCCGCGCCGATCCACAGCAAATAGCGAGGTGCAGGCAAAATACGTGCAGTGCCCAAGGCGTCGCGGAACAAGGTCGCTGCGCGCACATCCTCGGCCCGGGCCAATGGCCACAGCGTGAATACAAATGCTGTCAGTAGCCCGTAAATTGCGGCCTCTGTCAGCGGGATGGGAAAGATTGCAAAGCTGGCCGGAATCGGCAGGCGCGCCTCGATGATTGGGGCAAGTGCGACGGGGATCAATGCACCGAGGGCCACGCCGATGGCGATGCCCAGCAAGGACAGTGCCCCGATCTGCAGGAAATAGGTCTGGAAAATAGTGCTGCGTTCCGCGCCCAAAGTGCGCAGGGTGGCGATCACGCTCGTCTTTTCGGCCAGATAGGCGCGCACAGCAGCGGACACGCCGACACCGCCTACGGCGAGGCCGGACAGGCCTACAAGAACCAGAAAAGCCCCCAGCCGATCCACAAATTCCGAAACCCCCGGCGCACCGTTGCGCGAATCCGTCCAGCGCAAGCCGCTGTTTTCAAACCGCGCGCGCGCATCGGCCTCAAGGGCTTGCAAATCTGTTCCCTCGGGCAGGGTCAGGCGATATTTCGACGAAAACAGCGTCCCGGACGCCAGCAGTTCGGCGTTTTCCAAGCTGGTGCGCAACACGATGGTGCGCGGCCCCAAGGCAAAGCCGCCAGCCGCACTGTCTGGTTCACGGCTGAGTTCCGCGCTCAGTTTGAAATCCTGCGTGCCCAACCGGAAAGTATCGCCCACAGACAATCCAAGCCGATCGATCAGTGCACGTTCCATCACGGCACCGGGAAGGCCGTCTTGACCGGCCAAGGCGGCGTCCAGCGGCATGTCTGGCGTCAACTCAACGGCACCGATAAGCGGGTACGCATCATCTACGGCCTTGATTTGAGTCAGGCCGCGTTCAGCACCTTCGGGACGGTCGACAACAGCCATGGACCGAAAATCGGCAATCTCGGAAACGGCGGTGGCCACCTCGTTCATCCAGTCCAGTTCATCGGCACTGGCGAAGCGGTAGGTGAAATCCAGTTCTGCATCGCCCCCCAGCAAGGCGGCACCTTCACGTTCCAGCCCCGCTTCGATGGCGGAACGGACCGACCCGACGGCGGCGATGGCCGCCACGCCAAGGGCCAGACAGGCCAGAAAAATGCGAAAGCCTTTGAGGCCCCCCCGCAGTTCGCGGCGGGCAAAGCGGGCAGAGGTTGCAAGGCTCATTCGGCGGCGGCCTTGCTGTCGGATGGGGTGGCGGGCGCGATGCGCCCATCGGCCAGTCGGATCACCCGATCGCACCGCGCAGCAAGTTCCGGGGCATGGGTGACCAGCACCAGCGTCGCGCCATGTCGATCGCGCAGATCAAACAGCAGATCCATGATGGCCGAGCCGTTTGCCCCATCCAGATTGCCGGTTGGCTCGTCCGCCAGCAAAATTTCGGGCCGGGTGACGCTGGCGCGGGCCAATGCGACGCGCTGTTGTTCGCCCCCGGACATCTGGCTGGGGTAGTGGCCAGCACGATGGCCCAGACCAACCGCTTTTAATTCCGCCTCGGCCCGATCAAATGCGTCGCGATTCCCTGCGAGTTCCAGCGGGGTGGCCACGTTTTCCAAGGCCGTCATGGTCGGGATCAGATGAAAGGACTGAAAAACAACGCCCATGTGCCCGCGCCGGAAACGCGCCAACGCGTCCTCGTTCATCTGTGTCAGGTCTTGACCCAAGGCATGGATGGTCCCGCCTGTTGCGCGCTCCAGCCCGCCCATGATCATCAAGAGTGACGATTTGCCGGACCCGGACGGGCCAACCAGCCCCACAGTCTCGCCGCGCGCAATTTCGATGCTGATCCCATGCAGGATATCGATCCGCCCGGCATTGCCATCCAGGCTAAGTGCTGCATTTGTGAGGGATAGGACTGGATCGGACATCGCAAAGCACCTTTATTGTCTGGTAACACGTCATATGGAGGTCAGATCAGTATGAGCAAGGCAATGGGCACGATTGTTCTGGTTTTCTGGCCCGGTCTGGTGTGGGCTGAAACGGTGACCATCGCCGCTTTGGGCGACAGCTTGACCCAAGGATACGGGCTGCCAGCCGAAGCGGGGTTCGTGCCGCAGCTGGAAAACTGGCTGCAGGACCGCGGGCAAGACGTGCGTGTCATCAATGCGGGCGTGTCCGGGGACACAACCGCGGGGGGCTTGTCGCGCGTCGGCTGGACGCTGACGCCGGATGTGGATGGGCTGATTGTCACGCTGGGCGGCAATGATCTGTTGCGCGGCATTGATCCCGCCGTGAGCCGTGCCAACCTGGATGGCATTTTGAAGGTCGCGTATGCGGCAGGCGTCGAGGTGTTGTTGGTGGGCATGCAGGCCCCGGGGAATTATGGCCCGGATTACAAGGCGCAGTTTGACGCCATGTATCCCGAACTGGCGACCACCTATGGCACGCTTTTTGCGGCCAGTTTCTTTGAAGGGTTGGGGGGCGTCGATGCGTCGCCCAGCGACGTGCGCGCCTTTATGCAGGCCGATGGTATCCATCCCAACGCGACAGGCGTGATGCGCATCGTTGAGGGTCTGGGCCCTTCGGTGTTGGATTTGCTTACGAAAGCGGAATAAGGGGCATCGGCGGCGTGGCCGAACAGTATACAAAAAAGCGGCGCAACTTTCGTGCCCCGCTTGCCAAGTTCATCTTGTGATCGGTTCTGATCAGGCCAGCGCGATGTTTACGGCGCTTTCGCGTCCGTCACGCCCGGCTTCAAGGTCGAAAGTCACCTTTTGATTGTCGGCCAGCCCGGTAAGTCCCGAACGTTCGACTGCTGAAATATGGACAAAGATGTCTTTGCCGCCGGTTTCGGGCGCAATGAATCCATACCCTTTTGTTGTGTTGAACCATTTGACGGTGCCGTTGGCCATCGTCGTTACTCCTCGTTTAGTCCTGCCCGCAGCATGCGGCAGCGTGGCGTAGTCATGTGATCGAGTGACTGAGCCGGTCGGAGCAGTGGGTCGATATATGATTTAGCACTTTAAAATATGGGCGCGTTTTTATCCAATGCAAGGTTTTGTCACATCCTGCGCTGTGGTCGGCGCGATGCTGCATCTTTGGGCAGGGGTGCGAATTTACGAGGGCGTAAATATTTTACCAGTTGATAAAAATATTGTCCTGTGAGAGCGTTTCATAACAGATGTGACTATTGCGATGGAGCAGATATGACGCAATCTCCTTTCACGCCCGGTGTGGCTGCGGGCCGTTTGGGTAGCGCAGATTACGCGGACAATTTTTCGGATTTGCATCCTGCACTGGACGCCCACGAGGCCTTGGTGGCGGCGGATCGCTGTTATTTCTGCCATGACGCGCCATGCATTACGGCCTGTCCGACGGACATCGATATCCCACTTTTCATACGCCAGATCGCGACCGGCACACCGGATGCGGCGGCCAAAACGATTTTGACGCAAAATATTATGGGTGGCATGTGCGCCCGCGTCTGCCCGACCGAAACACTGTGCGAAGAGGCTTGTGTGCGCGAGATGGCCGAGGGCAAGCCGGTCTTGATCGGGCAATTGCAGCGCTATGCCACCGACCATTTGCAGGCGCAAAACGTGCATCCGTTTTCCCGCGCCGAGCCGACGGGCAAGACAGTGGCCGTGGTCGGGGCAGGGCCGGCTGGTCTGTCCTGTGCGCACCGCTTGGCGATGTTGGGTCATGCCGTCACCGTCTATGACGCCCGCGCCAAGCCCGGTGGTTTGAATGAATACGGCATCGCTGCCTACAAAACGCCCGAAGGCTTTGCGCAGGCCGAAGTCGACTGGCTGTTGGGCATTGGTGGCATTTCGATTGAATATGAAAACATGCTGGGCCGCGACGTGACGCTGGTTGGGCTAAGCGCGGAGTTTGACGCTGTTTTCCTTGGCATGGGCCTGGGCGGTGTCAACGGTTTGGCGGTGGACGGCGCGGATAAGGACGGCGTGCTGGACGCAGTCGATTTTATCGCCGATCTGCGTCAGGCGGGCGATGTGGCAACCCTGCCTGTCGGGCGGGATGTGGTCGTGATTGGTGGCGGTATGACGGCCGTGGACGCAGCGGTGCAGGCCAAGCTGCTTGGCGCGCTGAACGTCACGCTGGCCTATCGCCGGGGCCGGGACCGCATGAACGCCAGCGTGTTTGAACAGGACCTCGCCGCGTCCAAAGGGGTGCGGATCATGACGCATGTGGTGCCCACGGCCATTCACGGGAACGGGGCCGTGCACGAGATCGAATTTGAATACGTCAACAATGATATGAGCGGGACGGGGCAGACTGTTCGGTTGGCCGCGGATCAGGTCTTGCGCGCGATTGGTCAGACGCTGGACGGGGAGGGCCTGCCTGCGTTGGAGCATGGCAAGATTGCTGTCACCGGGGCCGGACGCACCACAGTCGATGGCGTATGGGCGGGTGGCGATTGCGCTGCTGGTGGCGACGATCTGACGGTGACGGCGGTCGCCGAAGGGCGCGATGCCGCAATGGATATTCACGAGAGTTTGACAGGGGCGGCGGGGTGAACCCCGCCCTACGGGAGCGCGCATATGGCTGATTTGAGTAGTGATTTCGTCGGGATCAAATCCCCCAACCCGTTCTGGCTGGCCTCGGCACCGCCGACGGACAAGGAATACAACGTGCGCCGCGCCTTTGAGGCGGGGTGGGGCGGTGTTGTGTGGAAAACCCTTGGTGAGGCGGGCCCGCCTGTCGTCAACGTCAATGGCCCCCGCTATGGAGCGATCTATGGGGCGGACCGCCGTTTGCTGGGTCTGAACAATATCGAACTGATCACGGACCGCGATCTGTATACCAACCTTGAAGAGATCAAGCGGGTCAAAGCAGACTACCCGGATCGCGCGATGATCGTGTCGATCATGGTGCCCTGCGAGGAAGAGGCCTGGAAGGCCATTCTGCCCTTGGTTGAGGATACGGGTGCGGATGGAATCGAGCTGAACTTTGGTTGCCCGCATGGGATGAGCGAACGGGGCATGGGTGCCGCTGTCGGCCAAGTGCCTGAATACATTGAGATGGTGACGCGCTGGTGCAAGCAGTACTATTCAAAACCCGTCATCGTGAAACTGACGCCAAACATCACTGATATCCGCAAACCTGCGGCTGCGGCCAAGGCAGGTGGGGCGGACGCGGTCAGCCTGATCAATACGATCAATTCGATCACATCCGTGAACCTTGACAGCATGTCACCAGAGCCGTCGATTGACGGGCGGGGATCGCATGGCGGCTATTGCGGGCCTGCGGTCAAACCGATCGCCATGTCGATGGTGTCAGAGATTGCGCGCGGGGCGGATACGGCTGGTATCCCGATCTCGGGGATTGGTGGCATCACCACGTGGCGCGATGCGGCGGAATACATCACGCTGGGCTGTGGCAACGTGCAGGTGTGCACGGCTGCGATGACCTATGGGTTTAAAATCGTTCAGGAAATGATCAGCGGCCTGTCGGAATGGATGGACGAAAAGGGCCACAGCAGCATTGAAGATTTCCGGGGTGCAGCCGTGCCCAACGTGACGGACTGGCAGTATCTGAACCTGAATTACGTGGCCAAGGCCAAGATCAATCAAGACCTGTGTATCTCGTGCGGGCGCTGTTATGCGGCCTGCGAGGATACATCGCATCAGGCGATTTCCATGAGCGCCGAGCGGGTGTTCGAGGTGATCGATGGCGAATGTGTTGCCTGTAATTTGTGCGTTAACGTTTGCCCCGTCGCGGACTGTATCACGATGGAGGCGATGGCCCCCGGCATGGTCGATCCGCGCACAGGCAAGGTCGTCGAACCGGACTATGCCAACTGGACAACGCACCCCAACAACCCGAGCGTGACAGCGGCGGAGTAACGGGCGGTTGTGCGTACGCGCAACGGCTGCGGGCGGTGTGCGCGAAGCGGGGTGTTAACGCCATAAAAACAAGGGCTTTGGGCTGTGCGCAATCCGTACACGGGGCGTGCACAACCTGTGCACCGTTGATACACCCGAAGGAGGGTTAACGGGGCGTGCGGTGGTGTGTGTTAAGGATGGGTTAATTTGCGGGATGGACCGGGCGGAGCCATGGACTGTCACTCAGCACGAAGATGTGCGGCCAGCTTTAACCGGACCTTCATGCACGGCGCTGCCAAGTTCGGTTTTGAGTCCGAGCAAATGGATGCTGCGACATGCAAATCTTGGTAGAAGGGGCGGGAAGTGGCCGTTCGCTGTGCCCCACGTCAACGTCAGCTAGGCGCAGAAACCGGACTTTGCAAAGTCGTTTTGGACGCCCGGTGGAACAGGGGAACTAAGGTGCGGGTGCGTCTGAGATACTGCCATTCAAATGAACTCGTGCACTTCAACCGAACCTTTACTAACTTGCATCGCGCGAACAAAATTCTTTTTTGAGAGCGGACCAATATATGCTGCTTCAACCTGCGCCATTATTCTGCGGGTGGAGTTTTCTTCTTTCCATCGGCACAGTAAGTCAGCACCTGATATAAAGCTTGCGTCAATAGATATTCTATCAATCTCGATCCATGTCGCTGCACCATACTTCTCAATGCAAGGGATAAAATACGCCAGGCTGTTTTGCGGGTGCATTTCATAGTATTCGTCTTCATCAAATCCATGGAAGTCAAACAGACTAACTCCCCCTAGACTCCTCACATATGGGTGGCCATCAGGTCCTTCCTTAGTGCCCCAACGTTCGTTTTCAGGCAGCGTCGGCTCTGGGAGAATTGCGCCATCCTGGAGGATGTTGTCGAACCTGTTGGGAAGAGTAGTGTGCCAAAGCCCATCCCCAAGGATATCAAAGACCTGTTGTCTGATTTTTGCTCTGTTCATCGCACTCACAATCAATATTGGAAAGGTACCGACCAGAGCGCGGGGAAGCGCCAGAGGCGATAAGATGATTGCATCTATACTCTTGGTTCGAGTCCTCGTGGAACAAAAGTTAGTTCATCACTAATACTGTCAGGTAGCCCCTCTCCGATCAAATCTTGAACATCCATTAGCGCGTCGTCAACATAGGGGAATCCGCGCTCAAGTTGACCCCACATTTCGCGACCTTTCGCCCTTATTTCAGGAACATTTAGTGATCTGACACTGTGTAGCCAAACCATTGTCCCTGTCGCATCCGAAAGCTGCCCCATTTTCTGGAATTGTTTAATTATTTTGACCAGAGCGACAGAGCACATGTCACATTTGAGTTCGATATCAGCGTCACGACAGATGTTAAAATCCAGTGCCGCAGATGGTATTGTGCCTGATTTCATTAGGTTAAGGCGCACAATATTTGCGATGACTATTATAGTTGCGATCTCTTGGCTGCTAGCACCTTTTAGACCAGCGATGAATTTCAAGATATCGTTGTTCATTGCATCCGAAGATGCTTGCATTGCCCGTTTCTTCAACCATCCAAACATCACTTTCACCCTATCAAAAATCAACAAATGTGGAGGTGAGGTATCTCATCTAGATCACTGCAAACAGACAAGAAAAAGCTTGGGAAACTCCTTTTTCCAGCAAAACCGACTTTGACTGTGGGATATGGTATGTCTCCTTTGGTGAAGATTTTTCGATGCGGGCCGGGGTGTGAGGTTGCGGCTTGGTGCTCGGGCGGCCCGCGTTGGAAAATCTCCCAAGGTGGAAGCCGCGGGGGCTGTCGGTGACTATGGGGATTGTGTGCAGGCGGCCCGCGGGACCGTAGTTTCTGCGGACCAGTTTGCGCCTGGGTGAGAGGTATTCGGAGGTGCCATCTCGCGTGTCGAAGCTTTCGTGGCCCCCATTTCGACAGCATCGTTACCAAATCGGCTCGAGGCATCAGCCCCGCGCATGACGCCCGGCCCGGTGCAGCATGTTTCTGCCGGTACTCGTACATTGTGGGGGACGGGCGGTGCGTCATGCTGCCTGCTCCCGAGGAGGGGCGCGAGACATCGGTTTTTGACCGCGCCGGAAGATTTCGATCACGCGCATGGGGCAACCGCAGCAGGGACATGGTTCTCGCAGGGTGAGCGGAGACGTCTCCGTTTCTTCCTGTGTTTCCAGTTCGGATTGTCGCTGCCCGAGCAGGTCGCGGATGCGGGCGACATTAGCCTTCCGCGTTGCGCTGGCCAGCAGGCCATAGTGCCGGATGCGGTGGAACCCGTCAGGAAGGACATGCATCAGGAAACGGCGAATGAATTCACCGATTTCGAGCCGCATGATCTTTTGCCGTTCACCAGATTTTATGCGGTAGTCTTTCCATCGAAACGCGACGGTGTCGGCATCCGCACTGACCAAGCGATGGTTCGAGATCGCGACCCGGTGGGTATAACGGCTCAAATAGGCCAGCACCGCCTCGGGGCCGCCGAAGGGCGGTTTGGCGTAGACGACCCATTCGGATTTGCGGAACGGGGCGAGCCATTTTTTGAAGGCTGCGGTGTCGGCCAGTCCTTCGTGATCGCCGAAGAACGCAAGCTCTCCCGCTTGGTGCAGTGCCAACAGTCCTTCAATGAACAGGCGACGGAATAACCGCGCCAAGACCCTCACGTGCAGAAAGAACCTGGGCTTACAGGCGACCCATTTGGATCCGCCCGGTGACAGGCCGCCGCCAGGGACGATGATCATGTGGACGTGAGGATGATGGGTGAGTGCGGATCCCCAGGTGTGCAACACGCTGGTCAGGCCGACCTTTGCACCAAGGTGCCTGGGATCGGCGGCAATGGTCATCACCGTTTCTGCTGACGCCCTGAACAGCAAGCCGTAGACCGCCCGTTTATTCCGATAGGCGATCTGCGCGATCTCTGCGGGCATCGTGAAGACGACGTGGAAATACTCAACCGGCAGCAGATCCTCGGCGCGCGCCTCCATCCAGTCGCGCGCGGCTGGCCCCTGACACTTCGGGCAATGCCGGTTTTTGCAGGAGTTATACGCGATGTGGTGATGATCGCATTTGGTGCAGGCGGCCACATGCCCGCCAAGCGCCTCAGTGCGGCAAGCTTCAATCGCCGACATCACCTTCAGCTGGCTCAGGCTGACATGACCTGCATTGGCCCGCCGCCATGTGGGGCCATATCGTCGAAAGATATCAGCAATCTCCAGCTGTGGGCGGGGCAAGACCCCGGCACGTCACTCCAGGCTTCGCCGCAGCGTCTGATCCTGCAGACTGGCCAGCATCTCGTAGGGGCTGACCGTGTCCTTGATCGTCTTGGTGGCGACATGAGTGTATTGCGCCGTGGTCGTCAGCTTGGCATGGCCGAGCAAAACCTGGATGACCCGCACGTCTGTGTTCGCCTCCAGCAGGTGCGTCGCGAAGCTGTGCCGCAATGTGTGCAACGTGGCGGGTTTGCTGATCCCAGCCATGTGTTTTGCCGAGGTAAAAGCCCGGTTCAGCTGTCGCGACGAGATCGGGTTGATCTTGGGCTTGCCGGGGAAGAGCCAGCCCTCGGGCCGTGCTTCCTTCCAGTAGTCACGCAACAGGCCCAGCAATCCCGGCGACAGCATGACCTTGCGATCCTTGCCGCCTTTACCCTGATCGACGTGGATCAGCATCCGGTTGCTGTCGATGTCGCTGATCTTGAGGTTGCAGACCTCGGATGCGCGCAATCCAGCACCGTAGGAAATGCTGAGCGCGGCGCGGTACTTGAGCCCGGGTCCCGGCGTTGCCATGAGCAGATCAGAAACCTCCTGCACGCTGAACACCATCGGCAGCTTCTTGGGCTGGGTCTTGAACTGCATGAAGCACTTCATGTCTTCGTGTCCGCAGGTAATGCCGAAAAAGAACCGCAGCGCCACGATCCGCGTGTTGAAAGTCGATGGCGTCACGCCCGTATCAGTCATGTGCAGCTGATAGGCACGAAGCTCTTCCGGCGTGGCTGTATCCGGCGAATGCCCAAGAAACGCAGCGAAATCCTTGATTGCACGAACATGCGACTTCTGCGCTTTGTCACCCATACCGCGAATGCGCATGTCCTCCAGCATCCGCGCACGTAGCGGGCTCATCTTCTCCTCTGTCATGGGAACCTCCTGTCATCAGATTGAGAAACCTCAATCGTCAATCAGGTCAGCCAGTTCGCAAAATGCACCGTCGCAGGAGCGGTGCGCTACATCAGCCAAACGCGCCATTGCCGCGCGAGCGGCTTAGTCCTTGGGGAAAAGCGGCTTATATCGCTGCGTCCAAATCACACGTCCTAACGCTGCCTAAAATCTCTCGCTTGTTTGCCCAAAAGCGCAACCAGTCGGCTCACCTCCTGCATCTTCTTCGTCCGCAGGCCGTGCTTAAAATTCGGATGGGCTGAACCGGACGGCGCACCGCCGCCAGCGCCGTGCAAGCGGCAGACATTCCAACCTTGCTTAGAAGGATCGCGGCAGCGTTGTCGCGTCGACTTGGCCGTGGCGCGGCATCTGGGCGCGTCTCTGAGCCTTTGAGTAGGGTCTATGGGGTTACCGTCACTTTTCATGCTCAAACCCTCCCCCCGGTGGCTGGCATTGCCCACAATGGCCTGTCCGCCGCGCTCCACGTTCCAACGTTCGACGCGAACGGTTTGCTTCCCACCATTGCGGTGCTTGCGAAGCGTTTCCATCTTTAACGCATAGGTGCGCGCGAGCTTGTTTTACCCAGAATAATGCGCCTGCACTTGGTCCAAGTTGTCGGTGTGTAACAGCCATCCGCCAGAGCGTATCATGGCCACGTGGGTTGCCGCCATTTGTACGACCAGCATACGCTCGAACGTGTCGCGTGGTTTAATCTCGGCCACCGCCGCCAGCATGAAGCTGCGCTCATCATTGCCGGGATAGTCGTCACTGGTCTCACTGGCTTTAAGCACTTTGAAGCAATGCCGCATTAGACCGTTGGCAATTTCGGGGTGTTTGGTGCCAAAGATGATTTCGAGTGCCTTGTCATCGCTAATAGTGACATGCTGACCTGTTTCAGGTGAACCGCTCAGGGTCACGCCGATGCTGCTTTTTGTTTCGGTCGGTTCTGTGCTCATTGGGTCCTGCCTATGGCTAGATGTAGATGTGTCATGGTTTTTGGGCATCGGCGACATTGGGAAAAATCGGCCTCACGTCACAATTTTAAGGACGGTCGCGCCGTCGCTGTTGTTCCATTCTGACTTGGCGTCACGGTTTCTGGGACGGGCGCGTACCGTTTTTGGGTGGGGCTTTTTCTTGTCCGCCCAGCGCACAAAGGCGCGTGTCGCGGGTTTGCCGTCCGCTGTGGGCAACTCTTGCAACGCCCATAGACTTGCTTGGCCGATGCCAGAGGGGCCAAGGTAGGGCGCGCGAGTCATCATTATCAGCCCGCGCGTTTCAAGTTCTGCGAAGTATGGGCCGACCGTGTTGCGGCTCACGTTCAGGGCTATTGCGGCGTCCCTGTGACTGAGAATGATTTGGCCATTGTTGCTGCCGTTGTAGCGCCGTTTCAGTTCGACGTAGAGCGCGCGGGGGCCAGGTTTCAGCCTGGCCCATGCCGCACAGGCTTGCAGGTATTCAGGAAGCTGGACATGACGCCCAGCCCCCTTTTTGTTGGCCTTGTAAGGCTTGCTCCCCATCAGCGCCCACCACGCGCCTTGAGCGCCAGATAGACGCGCACTGCGATGATTTGGCTGGACACCCGCCAAGGGACACCCACGCCGCCTCTGTGGCCGCTCCTGCGCCCTTGCGGGCCATGATATGCCACTGCCGGGCCGATTTGCTGAGTTTGTATCTGTCACCCATTGCGCGCACCTCCAAAGAACAGTTCGGCAACCAGACGCGCCTGCGTTTCAGACAGACCATAGTGACGACGAAGGCGGGCGATGCGGAGGGCCATCATGCGCGGCCTTCCACTTGTTCAATTGTCACCTCGCTGACGAGACGATAGACACCGTGCTCACCAGGGAAGGCTCCCCCGTGCGGCTGCATTTCGGTGTCGATGGCAACGCCCTTACGGCGCAATGTCATCACGTAATGCGACACACGCGGCGCGGGGTTGAGCAGTGGCGTGATGCCATCATCGCCCGCTCTCACCAGTTCCAGCATTGTCCAAGCTAAACGGCCCTTGAGGTTCAATGTGATGGGAGTATTGCCCGTTTCGATTTTCGCTTTGATTTTCATCGTCCGGTTTCCTTTGTTGAAACCTGAACGGGACGGGGATATTCTGAAGCCAGTCATAGCCGAATAGAGCCGCTGCCCGTTCAATTGGGTGGCGGTTTTTCGTTATGCGGCTTTGGCTTTTGCGGCTTCCCAAGCCTCAATATCCGATAGCTTCCAACGTGTGCAGCCGGGAGTTAGGCGGATCGGTTTGGGGAATGTCGGGTCAGTCTTGAGCCAACGACGCGGCGTCAGGTGGTGAACGTTGTAGCGAGCGCCAATCTGGCGGTCTGTGATGTAAGTCGTGGCCATGTCATGCACTCCATAGGGTTTCTACGGAATGAGACCTAATCGTTGCTTTTGTTGGCCGCGTCTTACGTAAGCGGGTTTTCGGGCCTCTATCTTTATACTTCTCGCCATGCACGCAAAGCAGAAGAAGCAGTCATGCGTCCACCATTCCTGTTTTGAATGGCAAGCGCTACTAGGATTTCCTCAAAAAAGCGGCCAAAGGGACCAGGGGCGTCTGGCTTTTGTGAAATTGGAGCAAAGTTTTCGAGGAA
>Ga0209198_1001443_pt1 | contig 18059 bp, 19 predicted proteins | sample COGITO_mtgs_1105_2_FD_184804 | JGI IMG/M metagenome (GOLD analysis project Ga0209198, IMG submission 184804) | Pelagic marine microbial communities from North Sea - COGITO_mtgs_110519 (SPAdes) (version 2) | ecosystem: Environmental > Aquatic > Marine > Epipelagic ...
ATTAGCACCAGGAACGGGCGCATCAATCTTCATCTGTAGTTTCCTCTACTTCTGGTGCATCCCCTTCTTCTTCCATAGCCTTTTTAAAGCCATCAAAATATTCAGGAGTGTACTTTACTTCGCCACCACTAACCTCCATGAGGTTCTTAGGCATTTTACCATCCATAAATTGTTTGATGGATTTCTTTACTGCATCTTGAAATGTCATTGGATCATCCCGTAATTATTAATTATTTGCTGATATAGGCAGCACCTATTTGTCCGATAGCATTCCAAATACCGCTACTTGAGCTACTACTTCTTGATGCTCCTGCAATCTCTGCCCCAAGGATCTGTGCTTCTAATGTGGCTTCTGTTTGTGCGCCTTTAAACATGTAGTCCAACAGGCTATCTACTCGATCCCAAAGACGGTTCAGTCCCTCTTGGTTCATATCCATAGAGTTCTTGATATCCGCAGAATATGCATCAAATAACATTTCAGAGTTTGTAGTCAGGACTTCTTGTCGCCACTTTGCGTTAGCAGTATCAACATTAAATTGCATGTTTGCATAGAACTGATCACGGCTATCTTGCATTCTAGCATTGAACTCAGATGCATCATTAATTTCACCTGCGTTAAACCGCTTCATAATGTTGATTTGCTCACTATTATGAGTTTGCACTTGTACGCTCATAGTGTCGTAAAACTTTTGGAATTCGTTAGCATTTTCTGCGCCAAAGATACGAGCCGCATTAATAGCTGCCTGATCATTGAAGATAGCATCCATCATTAACTGAGTGTTTAGCACTTCAGCTTGTTGCTCATTAGTGAGGTTAGCTAAGTCCATTTCTAAGAAGTTACGTGCATTCTGTACCGCAGCCGCTTGTCTTGCATCTAGGTTAGCTGTTTCAAAGTTAGCTAATACACTTGCTTTATTTATAATTGCCTGTTGTTTATTATCTAAATTCTTTACTGTCAGGGTCTGGAAGAATGCAGCTTCTTTTTCTGCTACTCCTAATACAGCTTCCATAATAGCATTAGACATAGCGGCTGTTTGTGCTGTGCCTGTAATGCCACTGAATGCCATAGTACGTGATACATCACGAGATAAGCTTTGCGCCCACGGTGGGATAATAGGCTCACCTTGTGAGTTCTTAAACTCCGCAGATATAATTTCCATCTGACCTAAGATTGTAGCCTTACTATCTGTGTAGTTACCTTCACCTAACTTTTGTGCAAGTAATTTACCTGCCACAGTCGATGTATCAATAATCTTACTAATATCTTGAAAAGCGAAGTCATTAAGAGCATTACCAACAACGCTCGTTGTGCCGTCAGCATTTATACCTGTAGCAGCACCTACCATATCGATTTGTTCAGCATCTATAGTAGTGTCTGAATCTATTTCGCCTGTAGCTGCGTTAATTGTAGTAGCATCTGTACCCATTAAGTCTGCGGCAGTTGATGCCTCATAGTTAACAGGGGCTGTAGCATCAGGTGCAACTACTTCGGCTGCATCCGTCATTAATGTTGCATCAAGTGTGGGTGTATCGCCCAGTGCATAGTTAGGATTATTAGGATCTAGTAATGCTTTAGCATCTTCAGGATCAATCAGTATACCATTTTCATCAACAATATCTGCTAAGTTTAAACCCTTACCTTTTAGATATCCTGCTGGATCATCTGTAATAGCTTTTAGGTCTTCATTAGAATCAAATACTCCTGCCTTCTTAGCCCATGCAAGTACGTTATCGGCATTTAATTCCATAGAAGAACCACTACCACTACCGCCACCAGTATTTGAGTTTTCTATTTCTTCCTGTCGTATTTGCCGTGCGGTATCATTATCGCCGTTAGCTTCAGCTTTTTTAGCTTGTAGCTCATAACCGTTAGTTGCTTTGTTATAACCTATATCTCCAGGCACTTTACCTGATGCATCAATTTTTAAAGCGTCTACAAGTTTACCGTCTGGCATAACTTTAACTTCATAAGGTAACCCTAAAAAGTTATAGGAATAAGTAAATTTAGTTTCTGGATTTACATATGTTTGCCGACCCTCAACAACCTTGCTTTTTTGTGTTGTAGGATCTAGCCCGTTTACCCAACCTGCAATTTTACCCATTATACCAATAGGATTTGTATACCCCATAAGGTTTTTAATCCCAGAAGGAGCTTCGCCTTTGATTTCAACTTTTTCTGCTACTGTGTTGGTAGCTACTCCTCCAGTATTTGTAGCAACAACTACTTCTTTCTTATTGTTGTTATCATTGTGGGTTGTAGCATTGTAAGATGCCTTTAATGCTCCTGCACCAGACCCTACAGATAGGCCTGATACTTTTGTACCATCAGTAAACGCATTTGCATCGGTTTCACCTTTTGCCATTATATATCCTTACCTAGTTGTAGAAAATGGGGAAGCAAACCCAGTAGTAGGAACGTCACCAGCCATCGCAGGAGATAGATTACCCATAGAGGCATTAGCACCTTGTACATTCTGCATTGCTTGTAAATCTCGTAGCGTACTACGAACATTGAGTACTTTTTCACCTATTGCTGCACCTGTCATATCAAAGCTTCTAAGTAATAAGTTGCCTTGTTGGTCTACAGAACGTGAAATTGTATTACCCTGTTCATCAATACTATTAGCAATTAACTGCCCATTATCATCAAATGCATTACCCAATTGTTTGAAGTTTTGACGTAATCCCATATCGATATCAGTTTGTGTGGAAGCAATTTTTGCCATATCTCTTGCAGCTACTACTTGCCCACTATCTAAGTTTTCTAGACCAGTATCTAAGTCATACTGAAGTTTATTTAAAACAGCCGTATTATCTTCTCTGTTAGCGGCTAAAGCAGCTTGGGTAGAAGCAGCGGCAGAGGTAAATCCTCCATCTACTGTATTACCTAATTCAGCAAACTGAGTGTCCATTTCATTAGATATACTTTGTCTATCTGCGGACGCAGAATTAGCAAAACTACCTATATCTTCTCGTAATCTTTGATTAGCATTCGCATTAGCTTTTTGCATATCTGCACGGGTCTGGTTAGCCAATGTAGTATCGTCACCATAGCGTTCCACATAGTTATCAAAACTAGAAGTAAACCCTTCTTGACCTGTCTGTAGGTTTGCCTGATTTTCTAAACTTTGAGCAGCATATATGTCAGATGTATCTGCCATTGTATCAAGACTAGATTGTAAATTACCCTGACCACCTAAGACATTAGCTTGGGTTTGTGTGAGTGCAGTATTAGCATCAGTAAAGCCACTTGCTAGTGCGTCACCTGTAGCGGTGAATTGATTAGTACGATCAGCCTGTGCAGCACCAAACTGGGTAGTTCTATCTGCCTGTGCGTCAGAGAAACCTTGTGCTTGATCTACAAACCCCTGGTCTACAGTATTTTGCATATTTGTATTAGCAGCATCTACAGTATCAAATCGTCTACCTGTTTCATCAAAGCCTCCAGTAACACTGGTGTTTAAATCCGCAAAAGAATTAGCATTTGTAGCTGCATTTGTAGCCATAGAAGTAGCGTTGTTAGCTATGCCTGTATTGGCGTTGGTAAGTTGAGTATTAAGACCCGTGTTATATTTATCCATCATATCTTGGATATTAGTAAATCCAGTATTAACAGAAGACCCTACACCAGCTACTGAGCTATCTACAGTATCAAAACGCCCATCTAAAGTATCAAAGCGTTTTCCTGCTTCTTGTCCTTCCGTAGTAATCTGGCCTGATATACCTTCTTGATTGGTAGTTAGATTTGTATACTGATCGTCCGATAAGCCGCCATCAACTACTGTTTCTGTTTTTCCGCCGCCACCCATATTAAAACTCCTTCGTGTGTTTTTGATCTGGCTGATTGAAGCGCCGCCAATTAGCAGGTACTCGTTTGCCTAATACTGATTGTGAATGCTTCATCATGCCTCGCATAACTTTGATTGTGTCTCCGTATGGAGCTATAAACTCGATGCCCCAAAGCTCTAAGTCTTCGGTTACTACATCAGGTCTACTGTAGGTTGTTTCGTCTGGTACAAACTTCTCATCTAGGAATGCCTGACCTTCTTCTTTTGTAATCCATGCCCAGGATACGAACCCTATGGGCTTGTCGTCTCTATAAAACAGTCGGGCTTTTTGGTGGATCAGGGGATATAAACAGTAGTGATTAAATTCTACTAATGTGTATAATCTGTGGTCTGGTGATTGGTTAAATAAGAACAGTGCGTCTAAGACAGCTTTCTGTAATTTCATAGTAGCCTTAAAATTTAACTATATGATAATTATACCACTTAGTTAGTGTATTAGCAAGTGTTATAATTAATCAGGATACTAATGCCTTATAGGTTTTCGGCCCTACTAAACCATCCGCAGTTAGTCCATTTTCTTCCTGCCATGCCTTAACAGCCTTCTCGGTCATTAGGCCAAATACGCCATCATCTTCTAACCCTAACGCTGCCTGTGCAAGCTTAACAGCTTCTCCAGTAGAGCCTACCTTTAACAGGATAGGCGCTGGGCTAGGATTGTACTGACCACCTAAGATATCCAAAGCATTCTTATAATGATGTTTTCTATCTTCAAGCCCGATTGTGCCACCGTTTATTTTCTTCGTGGCTCTAATAATATCATCTGCATACCTGTTCAGGCCATTCTCTTTCCAGAACCAACATGCAGCTTCTAATGCACCTGTTTTTGTGCCTAGGTATTCAAGGGTACGCTCAAGAGTTTTATCTATAGAATTAGCAAATGCAGTTTGATTATTTTTACCAGTTAATTGAATGATAGAAATTCCCTTGTGTCTCCAGCCATCACCGCTCTCAATTGGCCCATTACCCATACGATTAGCATAAATCACGTTGGCTATCTTCTCTGGCTGTCTGTGATACTCTTCAGCATCCCTACCTGCACGTTCAAAGTACTTTGGAAATATTGCATTCAATGCTTTTGCTGAGTAGTTTAGGTTTTCGTTAAGCACCCTGAAGTTATTACTTTCGTGACCACACTGAGCCATGAACATAGCAATGCGTTCAGGAGTATCAATTTCATAAGCAGGAAGCATTTTCTGTAATGGTTCTACCCAAGATTCCCATTCGCTATTACCGTGCAGAAGGTTGTGTACTTGATCAGAAGTTACTTTCATTACTTTGCTCCCATGAATTTATTGACTGAACGCTGACCGAACCAGAATGCTATGATTGCACTGAATAAAGCTTGTGTTTCATTGTCGAACATCAGCGGTACTGCGTCTTTCCAATCCGAACCACTTTCAAGAGCTTTAAGTAAGATAACGGCTTTGACGGCAAGGAATAAACCAAAAAAAAGATAAGTAATAACAGGTCGTACACTAGCGGATAAGCCAGCAGCAAATCCAGACTTTGGGTTAGCAAATTCATACAATGCCTTTGTTTCTGCGATCTCAGCTTGCTTGTCTAATTTCTGGATATCATTCTGAACACCCATCTTTGCGAGTTCGCCTTGGAGTTTCAGTTCTTCTAAGCGGTTTTTATGATCCTGCTTCTTCTGAAAGAAGCTTAGAACCTGCGGCAAGAAGCTTGTACCAAAGCCTAATGCACTTCCGAGTAAAGCAATCATTTCTTAGCCTCCATTGCATTGAAGCCAAAGTAAGACGCTATCACACCAGATGCCGCTACCACATATACAGCAGCGATATCAGCTATCAGTCCTGCCGCCCCAGAATGCCCCATGATAGATGATGCCAGAATAACAAACGGATAAAGAAGCATTCCTGCACACGTAGCCACTACTAGCTTACGCTGTGTGTCTCTCTTAGCATCTGAATCTTCCATCTGTCTGCGTCGATCTTCAAGCATGATCTCACGCTCTTCAGGATCAATTACTCCGTTACCATTTAAATCATAATCAGTCATATAAATTCCTTAATTAGCTAATGGATTGTCTAAAGCACGTTGTAGTTTCTTTGTTAAACGAGCTTCTAATTCTTTCATCTCAGCGTCTTGAGAGGTGCGTAATCGATCACGTTGACTTTCAAATCTGACATCCGCTGCGTCAATCAAAGTGCGTATCTTTGCTTCATGATCTCGCAGTAAAGTATCAACAGTATCTTCGATTGATCTTACAGTATCTTCAACACGATCTGCTTGCTTCTCTATTCCCAGTATATCGTCCCGTAAGCCGTTCTTGATGTCCCGTGTGTACTCAACACTCTCTTCAACCTTAGTGCTGATACCAGTGACTTTAGCGTCCATTACGTCCATAGCTTGTTGGTATTCTCCGAGGTCTAGTCCAGCTACTTCTTCAATCTTCTGGTACATCACAAAGCCGCCATATAAGCCACCTACAACAGTGGATAGGAAGGTAATGATTGCGAAGACTGATGCAGGAGTTAGCTTGATGCCACCTGCCTTAATTTGCCTGTCTGCAAGCCCATCGATGTTATCTGCGATCTTGGTTGTGTCCATCTTAGTTCTCGAACTCCATGCCGCCTTTTTGTAGGTCTTTGAGGGCTTCTAATTCATTACGAAGTTGTTGTATCTCTAACTTGCGCTGAGTAAGTTCTACTTTATATAAATCATCACAGTTAATACGTGATCTTGGTTTATCTAAAGGTATAACAATACGAGTATAAACTCCGATGTCTTTGCTTTGACCTTGGCTGTTTATCCCAAATGAGCCGCCTACATTGTTTATATTTCCCATAACACCAAACTCTAAGCTTGTTGCTCCACCTACGGCATTTGAGCATCTAAGATTACCAGAACTGAATGTATCAGATTGGTAATTCATAGGTGGGTTTGGTAGGGTTAATGCTAGTGAGCTACTATCAGCATATGCAGTACCTGTTACTAATATAAGTGCTAGTGCTAGTTTCATGCCGTACCGCCATCTATTCTACTGCATATACGAGAAGATACTAAAGTTTTAGAGCTACGTTGTTTAAGTACTTTAGAGGTCGTACATATAAAGACTGCTCTTACTAAATCACTTTTGCGTAGATATACTTCAAAGTTCTTACGCTCTTTATAATCTAACTTCATAATCCTGAAGGGTGAGGAGAATGGTATATTAATAAAGTTCTTATCGAACACTTCTACCAAGTAATACTTTATGTCTTCTCTTTGATTAACCAAAGTCATCTGAGCTTTAACTACACCTTTAACATGGCTTGGTTTTATCTCAGGATATGCTGGTGTCATCTCATGTGCAGCTACAAAAGACGACACGCATATCAGTAGGGATGTTAATCTATTTAGCAATACAAGTAGCCTGGACTACCGCAACGTAAGTACCTCCAGAAAAAGGCTTCGAGGCCGCATAGGTCGCAGTCGAACTCGTAGAAAACCAAGTACTACCAGCAACAGTCAAATCAAAGATTGTGGTATTGTTTACTACAGTCTTAGCTGCGTTATATCCTGACATCCCTGCATCAGAAGTATTTGTTACCGATGTTGATCCTGTCCAAGCTACACTGTCAGATAATACAGGAGATGAACTAAACGTAGTAGGATGTGTGATGTTAGCTGTGTAGTAATCTGCTAGAGCTACATCAAAGCGAACAACTGGTAATACACCGCCATCAGAAGGTGCTGTACTTAATACACTCGCTGAAGGGTTACCGTATACACCTGACTTATCTGTTTGTATCACGCATTTCGCTGCTACGTTACCTGTAATATTCACATTCGCATATGCAGGTAATGCACATAGCGAAAGTACTGCTAAAGAATATTTCATATTTTCCTCATTTGTTATACTGCATATCAATCATTTTTTCGTGCAGAATTTGTTGTGATAAAGTGTTTCTTAATGCCATTTTATTGTCAGGCATTTGCTTATCTGAAAGTGTGTGTTTATCTTTATATTCACCACCGTTAATTTTAGCATTGTAGTACATCGCTATATTCGTCTGGCTATTCATTAGGTTTATAATATCTGACTGACCTTGCGTTTTAAGCATTGTAAGTGCATTTTGGGATGAGGCTAACCCTAACTCTAGTCTGGAAGCTTTTTCTTCTTCCTCTTCTTCATCAATAAGATTACCATTTTCGTCGTACTTGAAATCGTCTTCTGTATCCAAAACTTCTGAAACTGCACTGTCTTCTAGTGCGTTGTAGATTACTACTTCGGGTATAACTGGCATTGGTTTCTTGTAGCCTGGACAGGAAGGATTTAGTTGTGGATCGAAACATTCATCAATCCGATAATTATAAATAACGTAAGGATTTTTTACCTCGCCCTTGCCTTCTACTTCGATTGATCCTCTACCCCATAATTCAAACGGTATGTTGTTTAAGGTAAAGGATTTAGTGATTGTATTGCCTGGTACTCCTGACCAATCATCTGTCTCTCTAAAGGTGTAACCATCTCCATTTGGATTTAGATTACCAACGTGTACCTTCATATCATCTTCGGGATTTTTGACTGTAGAGTAGCGGTATATTAATCCGTTTATTGATAAGCCTGTAGAGTTTGGGAATACATTGCCCATTCCCCAACTTAGTCCACCTGAAGCTGCATTACCTGATGCACCGTAACTATATGGATCAGAGTAGGAATAAGAAGAGTAAGCTACCAAACACAGTGCCAATCCCAATCTTTGTATCATTTTCACTGTTGAACAACCTCTTTAATGTTCCGTTGCTTTCTTCTTCATCTTTGATAGCTTTGTTTTCTAGCTCGTAAGCTATTAATGCAGCATCTCCTATCAACCCTGCGTGTGGACAGGGCGTACCAGCATTTTTTAAACTTTCCCTAATAACCCCAGACTCTTCCTCGCACATGACGCTTATGGCAGCCACTTTAAGGCCCATATCGTAGAGGGTTTTTGCATTTTTAAGGCGTACACAGTTCTTTTCAGTAAAAACTTTACCTGCACTAAGACCTAATATCTGGGTCTGTATGGAAGCCGATGCTGATATTGTGCAGAGATCACCAGTACCTGTAGTAAGATTAGGAGATATTGCGCTGGGCGGTGGGCTATAAATAGTTGTGTCCATCGAGCCATTAGATGTTACTGTACTATTATTATCTGTACGAATTACATCGTCATCATCAGCATGTGCAGTAGTGCCGATTAATAAGGTAAGTAGTATAAGTAAGAGTTTCATTTTTTTGATTGTTCTGCCATTCTCTCTACTAGGTTACGAATAGCTTTTATGTTTTCATCAATACGACCTAGAGAGACAGCCTGTGATTGTACGGTTTTCTCTATTGTACCAATGCGAGTTTCTTGACGGACTAGATCACGAGCATTATTTTTTACGGCTGAGTCTAGTGAAGACACATACCATACCAGTGATATAGTTTGTAGTACGATAGCTACGATTAATGTAACTGGTACTGACTTAGAAAGATGCCAACTCTCAGTCATGGTTTAGTAGGCCATGTGATACTATCTGGATAGCCATCTAAGTCTTCTATGTCTAAGAGAGCCTGTCGATAATTAGTCCACTCTGTTCTTTTAGCTTCTGACATACCGTTCCAACGTAAAGCATTAGATACGATAGGGTCTACTTCTGATGAAAGCAAGTGATTACGTTCTTCTCTTGCGTACTCTGGAGCTTTAGCCTCTTCTGCCGCCCATTCAGCTATTAGTTCTGCTTCTTCTTTAGCAGTTAAAGGAACTACTACACCATCTACTATTTTATGATTTGACATTGTTATTTCCTTTTTTTTATGAGTTAAGTACACCGTATACTTTGATTATACCACGTACCATTGTTCCAGAGTGAAATTTCATCCTAAAAGAGTTTACTTGTGGTAAATTTGTTTGTACAAAAGCAGCGTTCATTGCCCCAAATTGTGTATTCACGTGTTGATTAGAATTGTTCATATTATACGATTGACCAGTCAGAACATATGAACTATTAGTGTTATTTACATTCATAATTCTAAAATGTCCTGCAATACATGGCCCATAATATCCCGGGTCACCAACGCTAGAAGTTATCAGCATGTAACCATAGATGCCGAAGCCACTAGGCGTAGCACTGCCCGTAGATTTAAACCCGTAACTTTGCACATCTCCAAGTTCAGTTGATAAATTGTCGTCACTCAAATATACTCTCAATTGGGAAGCCCCTCCATTAGAAGGCTGTAACCCCTCGAACTCTACGTAATAGCTGTCATATAATGAGTTATTCATAGCTGTAAAATTAAAGGTACTAGTAGTATTCATAACTGACCTGTTTAATAATACTCTTGAGCCACCGCTTGCGTCTGCCCATTGAGCAGTGCCAGCAGATGCATACTTGAGTATTTGGTCTGTAGAACCACCACTAGGAATATGATTGTTACCGTTACCTGTTGGGTGTGAATAGTTGTTAGCATTAGTAGCCATTGTATCTAATCTAACACCATCTGCCGCAAGATCACGTCCGTCTAATGTACCTGTTACAGTTACGTTTCCTGTTACATTAACTCCGCTTGATGTTGTTTCAAACTTTTTGCTATTGTTATGAAAAAGGTCAACAGAACCATCTTTTCTAAAAACAGCCATATTTTCTGAGCCATCTGTATTGATTGATACAGTAGACCCATTTGTTGACAAAATTAAAGAACCACTACCAACTTCAGAAATGTAACTATGATTGTTTGTACTATTATGGTAAATCTCTAGGTCATTACTATCACCAAAAAATGCTTTCTGAGTATCGCCTAGTTTAAAGCCATTAGTAAAATAAGCACGACCACCTTCAGACATATCAAGGGTGAGGGCTGTTATTGTAGAATTATTATCTATACCTTTGAATACTATATCTCCATCATTAACTTGTGATTGAAGTTGTAAATTATTACCGTTCTTTAATATTCTTCCATATTCTGCATATGGACTATCATAAAATCTTACAATTCCACCATCAGCATCAAGGATAATGTTTCCTGCAACGTCTAGTGTTAAGTCGCCAGAAGCGTTAGTAATATTACCTGTGACTTGTATGCCTGTTGATGTTGTGGCTAGTTTGGCGGCGTTGTTGTGATACAGAGTAACTGCACCACCAGTTGTTGCCGTTATTTTATTTGCATTATTTGCGGCATTATTTATTTCAAGATTATCTGCGGCAAGAATAAGATTACCAGCACCCGATTCAGCAATAATTGAATGATTGCCTGTAGCTGTATGGTAAATCTGTAGGTCAGACCCATCTCCAAACTTAGCCTTGACGTTATCATTATACAAGACATCACCTGTCATTGTACCACCAGCTAAAGGTAACTTAGTAGCCAATGCTGTTGTGAGAGTAGAGTTATAGTTAGCGTCATCATTGATAGCCGCAGCTAACTCATTCAAATCATTGAGTGTACTAGGTGCGCCACCAATAAGTGTTGTAATCTTATCTACTACATAAGCTGTTGTAGCTATCTTAGTACTATCATCAGATTCAGCTTGTGTAGTTGCTGTAGTAGTAGATGATAGAGAACCACTAAGTGTACCGCTGAGTGAACCAGTGATAGTACCTGTAGCTGTTAGGTTACGGAAGCCTGTTATATCTTTGTTCGTATTAACTACGACAGCTTTAGATGCTGATACTGTACCTGCTGTAATACCATCAATGCTCTCTAAGTCATTCTCATTAATATCAGCACTACCTATTACAAAGCTACCACCAGTGATAGCACCTGTAGTTGTTATAGTAGATGAGCCATTGTCTATGTTACCAAAGCCTGACGTTATGCTACCACTATTCAATGCACCTGTAGAGGTGATGTTAGTTGTAGTGATACCATCAACATATGCTTTGATAGACTGCTGACTAGCAATGCCAGTAGCAGAGTCACTGGCAAGGTTATCCTCATCAAGGAAGCTCTTACCATCTAAGATGTTTATTTCTTGTGCGCTGTCTGCTAAGTCTCTTGCCTTACTCATGGCTCATCCTTTTTATTTAAATTAAGCTGCTTCTTCTACTGGTGGGGTTTCCAGTGATGTAGTAAGCATTTTTACGAAAGCTTCTCTACCAATGCCTAGCTGATCTAGGTTAAATTGCGTTGTAGATAGCTTTCTGTCCAGGTCGGTAATATGATTAATCATAATCTTTTGCTGATCAGTCATACTTTCAATTTCGTATTCTTTATCGTTAACTGTTATAGTAGGGTTTTTTTCTGTTTTTCCCATTATAAACTCCTTTAAGTTTGTGGTTAGGTTTACCAAGACATGATTATCTTGGGTTTGTTACTTAGCTAAAGTTTAGGTAAGTAAATTCTTTTAGGTAGGCTTTGTAGGCCATGTTACTGTATTCGGGAAACCTGCTTGTGCTGGTAAGTTAAGCAAGTCAGTTCGGTACTGTGTCCACTCTGCTTGTTTAGCATCTGTAAGTTCAGCCCAACGTAGAGGGTTGGTTACTACAGGGTCTACTTCATTGACTAGCTTATCATCACGTTGCGCCCTTAGACTTGCCGCTAGTTCTGCATCTAGTTCTTCTTGAGTAGGTGCTACATACGCCGCATAGTCTGTACCTATAAGTTCAAGCAATACGCTGTTGTCTACAGTCATGTCTGTGTCATAAGACATTAATCCGTAAGATATCCACCCGAACTCTGGATGATTAATCTCTACTTCAAAACAAGTATTCTCTGCGTTTAATGATTGTGCGTTACGCACTTCTGTTATTGTTACTTGTGGCATAACCGCCTCCTATTATTATTGTTGTTCATTAAGATATTCTGACCCATACTGTGCATTTAAATACATAAGCATAGCCCATACATCTCCAACTACCCGCTGTTCCTGAAGAACCACTTTGGGCTGTAGCATCGCCAGCACCCCACTGATAGCCACTTGATGTAGACCCAACATAACCTGCACTTCTAGTAGTACCACTATCATTCTTTAGATAAGCATAAGTACCAACAGCACCAAGAGCTGTACTACCGCCAACACCTGTTAGGTTAGAGCCATCGCCGTGATATGTTACAGCGTATACGTCTTTCCAACGACCACTAGCACCACCAAGATTTAAAGCGTTATCATTGTCTGCCCCAGTATTTGTAGCAGGTCTAAAGCCTCCGTTGTGGAAACTTGCAAATGTATCTGTACCACCTGTTGACCCTATATATAGGTAAGCACTAGCTAAACTACCAATACTACCTACAACTGTGTTGTCCTTTGCCAACTCAATTATAGAACCATTTGATGTCTTACGATTAAATGTAGCAACCACATTGGCACGTTTAGCATGTATTAAACCATCTGAACGAATACCAGCACCATCATTATTAGTGCTTGCTGAAGTCATTCCCACCAACAAGTTACCTGACGAGTCTATTCGCATACGTTCTGTGTTGTTAGTAATAAATTTAGTAGAGTTAGAACTAACAGTACCAAACAAAACAGAACCTGTATCTGCTCCAATTTTTACATCAGGAACTTTGCCCATTAAATGGCCTGATGAGTCTATGCGGAAACGTTCTGTAACTGTAGTGTTGGCCGAAGATTTATTACCTGTATAAAAACGTAAATCACCGCTGTAACCGCCAACGTTGTAGCTCTCTATTGCGGCTTGCTTATTGGAAACGCCTCCATAAAAAGCAACGCCGTCGCCATTTCCCGTTCCATCACTTCCAGAAGCAATTACAAGCCTATTATCTGGACTCGTTACACCAATACCAACTCGGCCTGATGAGTCTATGCGGAGGCGTTCTGAGCCGCCAGTAACAAACTGTAATGTATCGCCTGTTGGGCGTGTCATACCTGTATTAGTATCGTTAGTAAAAGCAAAACTAGGTGTAGATACGCCAAGAGGATTTACTAAAACTTGCCCTGAAGAATTAATACGCATACGTTCTGTGCTGTTGGTTTCGAATGCTAATTCACCAAAGGCATCTGATGCGTTTAGGATTGCAGTGTCGTCACTCCGTGTTGTTGATGCTGTTTCAATACGCAAGCCTCTACCAACATCTGTGCCAGTGAATTGAGCTATAGCCGTATTTGCAGTACCACTAAGCGTTGTCAGGGAAAGACTAGGAGAACTCGTTCCCAACCCAAGCCGTTCAGCACTCGCATCCCAGAAGAACTTAGCAGTTGTGCCTGTGTCTTCGTAGAAACTGATGTCGCCTGTGGAGTGGTCAATACCAAAACGATTAGTTGCAGTTAGCTTGTCATCCGTAAACGATCTGAGGAACAAGTCACCTGACTTAGAAGTAACGCCAAATACTTTCTGCCCTGCTGTATAATTGTTATCCTCTAAGTAAAGAGAACCTGCCGCAGAACTAATCGTAGCATTCCCATCCACAGTCAGCCCATCAGCAGTCACTGTGCCACCAACATCCAGATTACCTGTAAGTGTACCACCTGCTAGTGGTAGCTTAGTAGCAATACTATTAGTTATAGTAGTACTGAATGATGCATCATCACCTAAAGCAGCGGCTAACTCATTGAGTGTATCAAGAGAAGCAGGTGAGCTATCAACTAAGTTTGCTACTGCTGTATCTGTATAAGCTTTAATAGACTGTTGTGTAGCTAGTGCTGTTGCACTGTTAGATGCCATGTTATCTTCATCAAGTATATCTGTGATAGAGACAGAACCTGTACCAGATAAGCTATCAAACTCAATCGATCCACCAACATCTAAGTTACCTGTCATAGTACCGCCAGATAAGTTTAGTTTTTCTGTGTCATTAGCTAAAGCAACCCAGTTACCTGCATGTGCAAAGTAACCCTTACCTGTTGCATGAACGTGAGCAAACATACCATGATAAGTTGATGCACTTGGTAGGTCTGATACTTGAGAATATACGTTACCGAATAAAACTTTATTGCCATTACCATCAATGTCACCTGTCATAGTGCCACCAGCTAGACCTAAGAACCTAGCATCAGATGCTGTCTTACTATAGTGATCTGCAAGTTGGAATGTACCGTAGCCTACGATGTCAATAATATCACCTACAGTAGCACCTGTAGCTAATACTACAGTAGAACCACTTGTAGCTGTTACGTCTGTACCAACTAAAAGTTTTACACCATTGAGATAAATATCTACATAGCCTACATCATATGTTGCAGAGAATGTTGTTTGACCTGCTGTAGCTGTGTATGTGTTACGACCTGATGTACCATTAACGGATGAACCAGCGGCTTGCCAACCACCTGCACTACTACGAACAAACATAATGTTACTTGTAGTATTAAAATATAATGCACCTGTAATAAGAGCATCACCATCATTGTCTACTGTAGGAGCAGATGATTTAGCACCAAGGTATCTATCATCAAAAGAGTCATAAGAATTAGCGGCATTAGTAGCACTTGTAGCCGCAGATGTTGCAGAGTTAGCTGAGTTTGTAGCTGATGTAGCCGCATTGGTAGCTGAAGTAGCCGCTTGAGTAGCACTAGCCGCCGCCGCAGTATTTGATCCAGCAATACTATCAACATACGTTTTTGTTGCTGCATCAGTATTAGCAGTAGGTGTACCTAATCCAGTAATCTTATTGTTACCCATCGCTATAGCAGATGCCATAGTACCACCTGATTTTAGTAAGGCAGTTGTGTCAACATAGTTTTTAGTAGCACCATCCTGGTTAGCTGTTGGATCACCTAGTCCAGTTATCTTGCTAGTACCCATCGCAATTGCACCAGACATAGTTCCACCTGCCAGTGGTAACTTAGTAGCTATTGAGTTTGTTATTGTTGTAGAGAAGCTTGCATCATCATTGATTGCCGCCGCTAACTCATTAAGAGTATTTAATGCGGAAGGTGAAGAATCTACAAGTGCTGATACTTCTGTATCTACATAGTTCTTTGTAGCTGCATCTTGAGCATTGGTTGGGTCAGTAACATTAGCAATAGTTGTGCCTGTAACATCAAGCGTACCATTAACTGTAAGGTTATTAAGTGTAGATGTACCTGAACCTGCTGTAATATTACCTGTTACGTTACCAGTTACGTTACCTGTATGAACACCTGCTGTATTACCTGTTACGTTACCTGTAAGTGGCCCTACAAAACTAGAACCTGTAATAGTTGTACCTGTGATTGCGGCTGTAGAAGAAGCACCAATAATAGTACCATCAATGTTGCCGCCGTTTATATCTACACTAGCTAGGGTAGCCTGACCAGAAGTCGTAACTGTAGTAAAACTACCAGCGGCGGCTGAAGATGCACCTATAGTTGTGCCATCAATAGCACCCCCATTTATATCAACTGTAGATAGTGTAGATGTTCCAGAAGCTGTTAGGGCTGTTACTGTAGCGGCTGCGGCAGTATTTGCACCGATAATAGTACCATCAATAGCACCCCCATTTATATCTACGGTAGCAAGAGTGGATGTCCCAGAAGCATTAAGTGTGGTAAATGAACCAACACCTGCTGTTGAACCACCTATAGTTACATTATCAATCGCACCAGAGTTAATATCTACAGAAGTAATAACACCTGTAGTTATATTAGCTGTACTTAGAGTAGTTGTTCCAGTAACACCTAGTGTACTTCCTATAGTAAATGTACCTGCAACTGCACCATTAATATCTACATCAAGTGTATCTATGTGTGCCGTACCATCTAAGTATAAATCTTTAAACTCTAAACCAGAAGTACCTAAGTCTATATCGTTAGTTATTACAGGTATAATAGCACCGTCAGAAAAACGTAACTGCTCTACTGCGGCATTAGATACTTCAACAAACACCCCAATTTGATTAGTACTTGTGTTTACAACCACCTTATTACGAGCATTTGTATCCGCTATTAAAGGTATGTATGCCCCATCACCTGTAGCACCATTATGAGTATGTCCAGTTGATGCATTAAAAGCAGCTAGTAGCTGATTAAATTCCGCATTAATTGGTGGTGCTGTAATACTAGAACCATTTATAATACTAGCAGTTGATTGCCGTGTGTAACCTGCCATTTTTTATCTTCTCCCTGCCGCACTAAATTCAAAGACTAATCCTTGAATTGAGAATGGTTCTGATTGTCCGTCTGTCACAAAAGTAGCTCGAACTGCAAAGCCCGAACCCTGTATATCTGATGTCATGAGTGGTTTAGATGCACCGCCGTAGACTACGTTGCTTCCGTTGTATGTAATGTTACGACCTGCATAAATTGTAGGCGCACCAGCAGATGTCTGAGTATATGTCGAAGGAACTGCTGTATTGTAATCACCCCAATCATAATCGATAGCGAGGTTCATTTCGAATGGGCCTTCTGCACGTACAAATGTATTTAGTTTTCGTATAACTTTTCGTTGTTCTGTCTCACCAAAATCTAGATAAGGTGTAGCGTAAACAGATATAATATTAGAGCCGTTAAAGCTTGATCCGTTTTCTTGGCGATAGACTTTACCATCATGATCTCCGTGTAATATAATTTCGTCTGTGCCTACATAATCAGATGTTGCACAACTGGCTCGTATCCCTAGTAGCTGACCAAACTCCCATTCTATTGAACCTGAAGTGTCTGTTAGACCACCAATGATACCAATAGAGGAAGCAGCAGATACTACAGTACCTCCTGTAGTTGTGGTTACAAAATACCGTACCTGAGACTTAGATCGAATAACCACGCCTGTTAAGGCATCCATGTCTTCGTTCTTAATCAGATCAACAAGCGTAGATTGTATAGGCTTGGATAATGTCTCTAGCTCGATATCACCGACTCTAGAAGTACCAGCAACAGGTCTAAAACCATCAGGAGACAAGAACATTAAGTCTCCACCAATTTCTAGGACGCTATCTCTAGCAACACAACCAATGTTACTTGTTACGTTCTCCAGAGCAAATTCATTAGAAGCATTAACAGTAACCTTCTTGATATTCTTATTGCCAAATACAAATAGGTTATCACGGAAAGGTTTTATCTGCACAACATCAAAGCCAGCAGCTATTTGTCCTGCCCCTGCCGCAGATGTCCATGTGTATGCATCATTTGGTGCAGAGTGAGCTATTGCAGCTCTAGTTGCTTCGTGTCCTGATAAAAATAAATGGTTCTCAAATACATCTACCAATGCAGGAGCATTTAAAGCTTGAGCGCCCCCTGCCGTATTATTTGAAGCGTGATATCCACCAGAATGAGATGACTTTATCTCTTTCCAGTTTGTACCATTAAATACTATGGCAGGATTAACCCCGTCTACAAAGCAAATTGTATTGCCAGTGCCAAAGTTAAA
>Ga0209198_1001446_pt1 | contig 18017 bp, 16 predicted proteins | sample COGITO_mtgs_1105_2_FD_184804 | JGI IMG/M metagenome (GOLD analysis project Ga0209198, IMG submission 184804) | Pelagic marine microbial communities from North Sea - COGITO_mtgs_110519 (SPAdes) (version 2) | ecosystem: Environmental > Aquatic > Marine > Epipelagic ...
TCCACGCGGAATAGCGGGTTTCCGTCGCTACTTAGAACTGTTGGAGACCGAGCCAGAGGTGACAGACGCGCCGGGTGCGGTGCAGGCACCAACTTTCAAAGGGGCGATCACATTCAGTGCCGTGGCCTTTGGCTATGGGCATGGACCGGGCGTGCTCAAGGGTATTACACTGGCAGTAAAGCCTGGTGAAAAACTGGCCTTTGTCGGTCAGTCGGGCGCGGGCAAGACGACGCTTATGGCGCTGGTGCCTAGATTTTATAATCTGAAATCGGGTGAGATAACCATCGACGGATTAAATATTTCTAAAATGACACTCAAATCTCTGCGCGACCAGATCGGCGTCGTAAGCCAAGACGTTTTTCTGTTTGGCGGTACCCTGCGGGAAAATATTGCCTACGGACGCTTAAATGCAGATGAGACGGCGATCTTGGATGCAGCGGAGAAAGCCCAACTATCCAAGATGATTGCGGAACTGCCTGCGGGACTAGATACTATCGTCGGAGAACGTGGCGTGAGCTTGTCGGGTGGGCAAAAACAACGGGTTGCGATTGCTCGGATATTTCTGAAAAACCCACCTATACTTATTCTAGATGAGGCAACCTCAGCGCTGGATACACATACAGAACGACAAATACAGATGGCCCTTGATGCGTTATCCGTCGATCGTACGACCTTGGTAATTGCGCATCGGCTTGATACTATCCGTAATGCAGATCGGATCGCGGTGATGCACGATGGTATGATTGTCGAGGCTGGAACGCATAACGAATTGAGCCAAACCTTGGGTCATTATGCCCGTCTGGTGGCCGTCTGACACTAACGCTCTTCCGTCAGAGGGTGGACAGTGGATGGGTTTGTTGCTGAGAACGGTTCTGTCAGACCAACGCGAACACCAATCAGATTGCTGGCATAGCCTAAATCTATGCGCTCAATAATTGTCGCCACTCGGCGAGAGCAGCGGCAGGGTTAAGCTTGAAGTTGGTGCGTGAGTAGAAATGTCCAGCCAAACAAAATTACCCCCAAATGAAGTTACAAGGCTAATACTTAAGGGCCGTGGTCCGTGACACGGGGCCCTAGGATAGGGGCCCCCGGTCCGTGGACCTGAGGCTCAACTGTAGGGATTAGGCACAGTAACCCCTGCCGGTGATCCACGGACCACGGCCCGAGCAAAACCATCCAATGCAAACTAAGATAAGTAAGGCAACGCTATAGGCAGGACTTGGGTGGCTGCTCTATAGACGATAGTGCCTAGGCTCTTGGTTCCCGGTCCACGGGCCTAGGCAAGATGGTGCAGAAACCCCAGGGCAGGTTTCATGCAGCGGGATGGAGAGTGTTTTGTCATACGGAGAGGCTACGAGTCCACCCGACCCGTCTCAAGTTAGTTTTGTCTGACAGTACCGCAAGGAGGGTTATTCTGACAAAACCCAGCCAGATAATTTTATATTTTCAAAAGATCGATGGCTTTTTTATGAAAATCAGGGTTACGTCGAATCTTATATTTTTCTATCTTTTCGGTTGGCGTGCGTGGAAGATCTTGGCAGAAGGCGACAAATCGGGGACGCTTGTTTGCAGGCAGGGCTGAGATGCACCACTCTTTAAAGTCAAGTGCAGAAAGCTCGCCACTAAGGACGATTGCAGCCAAAATTTCATCCTCGCCAAGTGTGGAAGGTGTCGCAACGACGGCGACCTGCGAGATATTGGGATGTCCGGAAATCACAACATCTAGTTCTGCGCCGGATATGTTCTCACCCCTCCTACGGATAATATCTTTGATCCTTTCTATGAAAAAGAAATCACCCTTGTCATTCCTTCGTACAAGATCTTCGGTACGAAACCATCCATTCTGCATTACGGCTTGGGTTGCATCTTGATCCTCAAAATAGCCCTGCATCAGAATTGGAGAACGCACCAGTAATTCTCCGGCATCACCATCGGCAACCGGTTCACCTACACTGTCTACAATTTTCAGTTCAGCAAGGGGGTGCATATCATCAGGATGTAGCGAAATGCGCCCAATACTTCCAATTTTAGGGGGCTCATCAATTGGCTGATTGGTGACTCCCGGAGCTTCTGTCAAGCCATAGCCTTCGCGCAGGCAAGGCACTTTGAACTCAGCTTGAAAACCAGCATAGAGTGCAGGGGTAAGAGGAGAGAGGTATATTTTCGAAAGCGCGTGCGAAGCGACGAACTCAGATCGGTTTCGACGGAGCAAAATATTGCCTGCAGCCGCAATCAAATTCACCTGCGAAGCACGTGTTTTTGCAACGGTCTCCCAGAAGCGCGATGCACTAAAGCGCCGCTCAAAAATTATTGTAGCACCAGACACGAGTGCGCCTGCGAACGAATAGAAGAGCGCATTTATATGAAACAGTGGTAACACGCAAAGCATCCTCTCCTTGTGGGACAAGTCCATGCGCTGAATAAAGCCTTCACCTGAGAGCACAAAATTTCGTTGCGAATGCATGACGCCTTTCGGAAATCCGGTTGTTCCGGAGGTAAACATTATCAAGCAGGTGGATTCTGGATCGGGCTCGGCGGGCAAGTTCCCAGTTACTTGCTCTGAAAGTTTCCACAAATCCGGAATTTTGCTGTCGCTACTGTCCATTAAAATAGCTTCGGGCTGGTTAAGTTTATCTAGTCGATCCTGAGAGCAAAGTATGAGTTTGGGCCTAACTTTGTCCAGAATTTCTAAGATTTCTCTAGAAGATAGCTCACAGTTTATTGTGACAGCCGCTGCGCTAAGCCGTGCAATCGCGAGGAAAGAAATGGCATAAGTATCAGAATTAGTCGCAATCAGTGCTACGCGATCACCGCGGGAAATTCCTTTGCTTTGGAAATAAAGGGCAAACCTTTCCACGGCTTCAGAAAATCTGTTCCAGGTCCAGGCCCTGTCCTCAAATACAAGTGCTGTTTTATCACCCAGTCTGGCCCGTCGGCTTTCCAGCAAATTACTGCAGTTATACCTGTGCGAAACAAACGCAGCGCGGGAGTATTTTTTGCTTTCCATAGTTGGCTTAATACTCCCGCATGTGTTTCGTGGCTTGTTCTTCTATCTGATCCCAGATGGGCTTGGCCATTGGGTTTTTAGCCTCCTCCAAAAGATGAGCGACAAGACCTATTGATCTAGCCATCACCGCAATCCCCCGCATTATATTCCAAGGCAACCCAAGCTCACTACCGATAGCTCCGATAGCCCCAGTTGCATTGATTGGAAGCCGCTTGCCAAATTCTCTTTCAGCAGCCATTTCAATACGCTTCATGAGATCAACATAGCGACCTGACAAATTATGCTGCGCAGCGAGATCAAAAAGGACTGGAGTTCTTGGATCACCTTTTTTGTGAAGGTTATGTCCAATCCCAGGGATTATACTTTTGCTAGCTCGATGATCCTGGACAATGGATAGCGCCACAGCGTCCAAATCAATGTTGTCGGGAGCTTTATTTAGGTGGACCTGTAGAATCCGGGCCGCTCCTTCCATGGTTCCTGCGAAGGTATTGCCAAGGCCTAGGAGGCCCGCCGCAACAGCACCTTGAAGCGATTCTGGTGCGCCGAGATAGGTCAAGCGTGTCGATAAAACGCTGGGCGTCAAACCATGCTCAACTAAGGTTACTGCAAGCGCGTTAAATACAATTGATTCATCTTCGTTTGGCTTCCGGCCTGTCAACTCGAGAAAAGCAAAATCACCAAGACTAAATTTGCCAATAATTTCCAGTGGCAAATCTAGCCCATGAACCAGAATTCGGTCTTCATTGCTCCAGGCGATGTCGGTGCGTATCGTTTCGTTGTTTTTCATGGCTCGAGCCTCTATCTTCTGTTATCGGCTTTGTAAGGGAACGGGAGAAAATTTACCGCAGTCAGACCTGATTTTCAGTCCTATCCCCAATTTTGTTGGATCAATGACTATTTTTCCGCCGCGACGCACAAGCCCCTCGAATGGATCATTAAGAAACATCTCATGCATGGATAAATCATGGGCATAGCGCTGTTTCGGCAAAGCCAGAGCAATATGGGCGCTAATTGCATTTTGCAGGCTAGGCGTAAACATCGCACCAAACCGAAACCCCATGTCGTTCTCAATGCAACTTCGTGCAATATGAACCGTTTGTTGGAGGCTGCCAAAGCGTGAAATTCGCAAACTCACTATGTCTGCTGCGCACTGGTTGATTATAGCATTTGCATCTCTCTTTGAACAAACGGACTCGTCAGCCTCAATCGCAACGTTGCGGGATGCGGTAAGTGCAGCCATTGCAACCAGATCATCGCCGGTCACAGGTTGTTCGAAACTTACAACACCTAACGCAGCAAGCAGAGCAGCAGCATCTTGTGCACTGTCATATTCGTATGACCCGTTTGCGTCACAATAGATTTGAAGGCCATTGCCAAAAACTTCCCGAACATGGCGAACCTTTGAAATATCGCCTTCTCCATTTCCAGTGAGTTTTAACTTTACGGCATTTGTTCCTTTTGAAATACATTCTTCTATGTCAACTTGCGTCTGCTCTCTGGAACTCAAGGGGATTACATCAAGAGTTTCAACACTTCCCCCGTTTGAAGCACAGCCCAAATATTTGCATAAGGAAACACCCGCTAAGCGCGCTGCCAGGTCATGCAAGGCTGAGTCAATCGCCGCGAGGATCGGATTGAATGAATAGTTCAGGCTAAAGAGTTTATGCCGGATTTCCGTTAGGATTTGGAGATGATCCACGACCTCCCTGCCAACGACAACTTCCCTGAAAATACCAAGAATGGGGAGAACGGATGTGACAGGCAGGCCGAGTGGTGGCGTAGCCTCAATCACACCAAAACCATCTTCTCCTTCTTCGGTCGTGAGCTTTATTATAAGGCTTTCCACAACTGTTACAGCCCCAAACTTAAAGGTTATGGCCCCTCTTTTTACGGGTTGTCTAACCACCAGTGTTGAAAGCTCAGCGATTCGCATTTCTCAGCGCCCTTTGACCAAGTCTGGTAGGAAGGTTACGATTTCAGGGAACATAACAAACAGGGCGACGGCAGCAATATCCGCCAAAACGAACGGCAAAACAGCACGGAAGATTTTTTCAATAGGTATATCGGGTCTGACTCCAGAAACTACATAGCAGTTAAGGCCAATTGGTGGGGTCACAAGACCAATTTCAACCATCTTTACAAGAATGATACCGAACCAAATAGGGTCAAAGCCTAGGCTAATAATAACTGGGTGGATAACTGGAAGAGTCAAAAGCAACATGCCGATTGCATTCATAAACATACCTAGAAACAGATACATCAGCAGTATTACGAGAAGTGTGGCAAAGGGCGAGATTGGCAGGCTTGAAACCCATTCTGCTGCTGCAGAGGGTAGGCCCGCAAAGCCAAGAAATCGCACGAAAGTAACGATGCCCCAGATGACTGAGAATATCATTGCTGACAGCTTGACTGTTTCTATAAGCGACTGAGAGAGGTTGGAGAAATTCAGTCTGCCGCGTAACAATGCAAGTACGAAGACAATAAAAGCCCCGAGAGCCCCAACCTCGGTCGGGGTAGCCCAACCGGTATACATACCGCCCATGATCACGGAAATCACAACGACGATAGGCAACACGCCTCCGATGGAGGCAAAACGTTCGCCCCAAGAAATGCCTGTGACTGATGGACCAAGCTCAGGTTTAACCTTGAACATCCCGACCAACAGCAAAATGTAGATGAGAGCTGTAATTATACCGGGGATAAAGCCTGCCAGCAGCAGATCTCCGACTGATTCTTCGACGATTATACCATAGATTACAAGTATCGCTGAGGGTGGGATTAGCGAAGCAAGCGTGCCACCCGCAGCGACTACAGCAGCAGAGATAGCCGGTTGATACTTACTCTTAAGCATCTCAGGGATAGCGATGTGAGAAAAGACTGCTGCTGTAGCGCTGCTAGCACCGGAGACCGCTCCAAAGGAAGCGGTGGCAAATACAGTACCAATAGCCAGACCGCCGGGCAGCCAGCCAAGCCAGGCCTTTGCAAAGCGGTAGGCACCCTTCACCATCCCACCATGGTGAGCAAAGAAGCCAATCAGGATAAACATTGGCAGTACCGACAGCGTGAAATTTGAAACCTCTGAATGGGGTGCCATACCGGCAACCCCAGCAGCAACCTTCCAATTTTTCATGTAAAGCAGGCCGAGAAAGCCAACTAGACCGGCCGCAATGAAAATACGCACACCCAGAAAAATCAGCACGATGAGAACAACAAAGCCTAAATAGCCAACGGTGATATTATCCATGATAATGCTGCCTCAGTCGATTGCTTCTTTGAGAGGGTCTGCCTGTTTTGGTAGTGCTATTTCTGTGGCGTTCGGATCGGCGAGCATGCGCAGGCTGGCGACGAGTTCAATCGCCAGACGCATAGCAAAGACGCTGAGACCCACCACCGCGGCAAGTTTGGACGGCCAGATTGGCCATTCCATGTTCATTGTTGAGTCCCCTAGCACAAGCGAATTGCGGTAGAAGTCGAATAAAGAGGGTAGAATAATAAGGATAAAGGCTAGGGCAGTAGCGGTGGCAAACGTTTTGTAAAACCACATACGGCGGCCCGAAGAGCGACGTACCATCAAATCCATTTTCAGGTGGCCATCTCTCTGATAACAATAGGAAATTGGCAAAACGGCAAAGGCAACGATGCTTATTTCCACAGCTTCAAGATAGCCTGGGATGGGCGAATCAAGAAGCGAGCGAAGAAAAATTTCAGCTGCTCCTGCTAGCATCATGAAAAAAACGACAATTGCTCCTATAGATGCTGTGCAAAACTCAACTTTTTGAAGGCTGCGATCAACAACTGTGAGCCCATTTGTCAGCTTATTTTGATCGTTTGGCATTTCCACCACCTTTGTTATTTACACCCGACGACACTGGGAAGCAGGGGCGAAATCATTTGAGACATCGCCCCCACATTTGGTTGGGTGGAAATCGACTAGTTTTCAGATGCCTCGCTCAGAAGGAAATCAAGCAGTTCCTGAGCTGGAACGCCCCGCTCACTTGCAGATGCGATCCAGTCAGCGTAGATTGACGCTGAATTTTCTATCTCCATTGTTTCGATTGCAGCGGGATCAAAGCTAACCCTGTCTATACCCATCTCTTTCCACTTGGGGAAATTCACTTCTTCGATACCTCCATATGCATCCTTTAATGCACCCTGTGCAACGGGAATAGAATTTATGAGAAGTTGCTGATATTGCGCAGGAAGCTCTTCAAAAGCCTGCTTGCTCACTAGCGAAACTGTGACAAGGCGACCAAACTTGATATCATCGGAATACCAATCAGACAGTTCATCAACCTTAAATGCTGAATAGCCATAACTCGGAAAAGATACCCCGTCCATTGTTCCACGCTGCATGCTTGGATAAGTCTCAAACCCTGGGATTGACACCGGCGTCGCACCAAGCAGTTCAGCGACTCGTGCGCCATTTCCAATAATACGAACCCGCAATCCTTTTAGATCATCCAGGCTCTTAGGCGTATCGCCTTTAGCCATGACACTACTTTCGGGAATGAGTTGTGTTGTTAAATAAATAGCTCCCCATTTAGCGGCCTCTTCAACTAAAACTGGATGATTCAGGTAGGATTGGTGGACTCGTGCCACCTCATCAATACTTTCAAGAGGCAAGAAGGGAAGCGTCAGGGCCGAAAGAGCCGGGGCTTTTGCAGGTGACCAAGCAGAACTCCAAAGACCCATCTCAAATGCGCCCAGTTTGATACTATCGATATTATCCTGGGGTTTCGCAAGAGCGCCACCGTAATGTATATTGATAGAAAAATTACCGCCAGTTTGTTCTGAAATGTATTCGGACATGGCTTCGATCCCGCGGGTCAGTGCGCGTGAGCCACCATGTGCATTGAGGTCCCAATTTACTTTTGGTCCTTCAACTTCTGCTATCGATGCAACCGGCGCAAGAAAGGCACCGGTAAATGTTAAGGCACAGACCCAGAAAGTAGATTTGAACATGAAAGTTTCCTCCTTGAAATAAAGCAACGTTCGAATCAGTTATATAATGATATTACGGTATTACGCAATATTTTATAAATATATAGGTTGCTTGGGTAACAAAATGCTTTATTTATGCACTTAATTTGCTATTCCAGTGGAAATTTAGAGTAAATATTTGACAAATGTTTTCTGAATTCGACATTATGATAATATTGATTATGCCATCCTGAGACTACTTGGTTAAAAGAAAGAACAAATATGAGAAGACCCAACGTTGCGGCTCCCCTCCGTCAGGAGATCGCACAGGAATTGAAAGCCGATTTGGCAAATCTGGCTTTCTCGCCGGGTAGCCGACTGATTGAACGTGAACTTTGTGAGAGATACGAGGTGAGCCGCACCATCATTCGGGAGGTTCTTCGGGAATTTGAGTCGGAAGGGCTGGTTGTGAATATCCCGCAAATCGGGCCCGTTGTAGCGGTTTTATCCCCTGAGGAAGCTGTTCAAATTTACGAAATTAGAGGCATTTTAGCAGGCCTAGCAACAAGAAAATTTGTAGAGATTGCGTCACAGCGAGATATTTCAAGAGTGCTCAGGATTTTTGATCGTATAAAGGCCTCAGCAATTGAGGAGGATATCAGAGCGGTATTATCAGGGGTTTCTGATTTTCATAATACAGTCCTTGATACAATTAATAATGAACCTTTACGTGGGATGTTGGACCGCATTCACACAAGGGTGGCAATTATGCGGCTGACAACTCTATCTGCGCCGGGGCGACTGCCAAACGCTGTAAGTGAGCTTTCCAAAGTTTTTGAGGCCATCAAGAAACAGGATGCAACTGCTGCGGAGCGCGCATTTATTGCACATATTGAGTCGGTAGCGTTAGTTGCGCGGGAAGAACTCAAGCGGCAGCACTTAGAGCAGCCAATGGTAAAGCCAATGAAGCGGAAAGCCAAGTCAACCTGATCGGCTATCAATCCAATTCTAGGCCTGAGAGGCGCTCCAGCCATCGTATCAGCGCTGTGTGGTCGGAGCCTGCTCCCTCTTCAGAGTTGGCAGCATCCACCATTTCTCGAGTTAGGACACTATGCCTACTAGGAGCACCGCACCTGTTAGCCACATCGAGCGCTATCGCCAAATCCTTAGCCATAAGGTTTAATGCAAAACCACTGTCGAATTTGCGCGAAAGAACAAATTGCCCAATCTTGTTTTCAGTTGAATTGTTTCGTCCGGTCGAGGCGTTCAGAACATCCAACATAACTTGACTATCCAACCCAAACTTTTTGCCGATTAGCAACACCTCGCCTGCAGCAATCAATCCTGATGCTGACAAAAGGTTATTGAGAGACTTAATCGCGTGCCCTGATCCAACAGGCCCAACATGAGTTATTTGACGCGACATTGCGCTGAGTGGTCCCCGTACATATTCAATCGCTTCAGCATCACCCCCTGCCATAACGGCAAGTTGTCCAGTGCAAGCCCTTGTTACGTTACCCGAAACTGGTGCATCGACAAGCATGATCCCATCAGCTGCAAGTATTTTGGAGAGCTCCTGAGTTTGGAACGGAGAGACCGAGGACATATCGAGAATTGTGCTACCCTTTTTCAAGCCGTTGATAAGACCTTCCTGGTCATCGCCTAGAACAACATTTTTAACAATATCTCCATTTGGAAGCATCAGTATTATAAGGTCCGTAATCTCAGCTAATTCACGCAGAGACCCCGCATGCTTATCCACACCCAATTCTGCCGCCGCCTCCATATTCTCAATTGATATGTCATATCCAATAACCCTGTATTTCCCTGATGATACAAGACAGGAAGCCATCGGCTTGCCCATGATTCCAAGCCCTACAAAACCAATTCTCATCATGAATTAAGTAGCCTCATTAGTGCCTGCGAGCAGCCCATTCTTTTCCAAAACTGCCTTCGCAGTTCGAAATGCGTCAATACCAGCTGGGAAGCCGCAATAAACCGTTGCCTGCAGTAAGGCTTCGGAAATCTCTTCGGTGGTGCATCCATTGTTGACTGCGCCAATAACATGAGCTTCAAGCTCGTGGGACCTGTTCAAAGCAGTCAACATTACAATGTTTAAAAGGCTTCTTGTTTTTCTCTCAAGACCGGGGCGTCCCCAAACATCATTCCAGCAGTGGCGGGTCACAAAGTCTTGGATATCTCGATTGAAGTCGGAAAGATTGTCCAGAGCTCGATCAACATAGAAATCGCCCATGACCTCCCTTCGAATCTTGAGCCCATTTTCAAAAGCTTTTTCAGTCATTTTTTTCCTATTTTTTTCAGTCATTTTTTTTCCTATTATTGATAACCCAGTATTCAGTTACAGATTTTCCCGCAAGAACCTCAGCAAATCCAAATAAGCCCGCTCGGTCGCCTCTGGATGGTAGGCGGTTTCCCTGATCGGGTTAAAAAATCCGTGCTGTCCACCTGCATGAAGATAATATTCACCGCCGTCGAGTACATCCATCGCGGCACTCAGAATATCACGTGTTTTTTCAGACGAGTGAGGGTCTTCGCTTCCCAAATGAACCTGAACTGGGCAATCAATCTCGCCTAGTTTTTCCTTGTATGTCGGCACCTCTACAGGATAGAAAGCTCCACCGGCATCCAACAAACCTTTCGCAGCTGCCTTCAGAACTATCTTTCCGCCAAGGCAAAAACCAACCGCGCTGACTTTACCTGTGCAAAGCTCGTGAGACCGCAACGCATCAACAGCAGCTTCTGCATCAGCTTGAGCTGCTTGCTGATCTAATAAATTATAATACTGCAACGCTTTTTTCAAACTGGCCTCATCATATCCCAGACTGATATCAGGTTCGATGCGATGATACAGATCCGGAGCGATCACAGTGAATCCGTCTTCAGCCAATCTGGCTGCAATCCATTTTACAAACTCGTTAACACCGAAAATTTCCTGAAGGATTACAACACCGGGAGCTGGCGTCATTTTTGGCGTAAAGAGTGACGACCGCATTGAGGCTCCAGAGACAGGAATTGAAATGTCATTCACAATTTTTCTCCTTTTATAGAATCTTAATTCACTATTGATAATACCGTATTACCATTATATATTAAGAAAGTTCAAGATATGAATCAGCTTATCGCGAAGATTACAGCCCAGCTAAATTAAGAAATAAAATTCGTGATACTGAGGGACGCATAACAAGATAGTTCACTGAAATGGCAGACACCGATGAAACGTACATTTGAATATAACGGCCTTCCCGCCCATGTGGTTTTTGGCTATAGCACAATAGATTCTGTTCGCGCTGAGGTTGAAAAGCTTGGTGTAAAACGGGCTATTGTTCTGACAACGCCAGAATTTGAGGACAAGGGAAAACAGATAGCTGACCTTTTGGGGTCATTGAGCGCTGGTGTCTATCCATGTGCTAAAATGCACACCCCTGTTGCTGTCACGGAAGATGCAATAGCTTTTTTTCAAGCACGGAAAGCAGACGGCACTGTTGCCATCGGTGGCGGGTCAACAATTGGCTTAGGAAAGGCGATAGCCCTGAGGACAGACTGTCCACAATTGGTCATACCGACGACCTATGCCGGATCCGAGATGTCTCCGTACCTGGGTCAAACTGAGCATGGTGTGAAGACCACAATCTCGTCAAGAAAGGTTCTACCTGAAACAGTTATCTACGACGTTGCATTGACACATACTCTCCCATCTCGCTTTGCTGCGGCTTCCGGTGTAAACGCAATCGCCCATTCTGCCGAAGCCCTTTATGCAAAAAATACAAATCCTGTAGTTAATCTAATGGCTGCAGAAGGAATATCCGTACTACGCGAAGCGCTTCCAAAGATTGTGGCGAATCCAGAAGATCGAGAAGGAAGGTTTAATGCTCTTTATGGTGCATGGCTCTGTTCGATCGTTCAGGGGCAGGTTTCAATGGCATTGCATCACAAGATTTGCCATGCCCTCGGTGGTTCTTTTAATTTGCCGCATGCAGATATTCATGCGAACGTACTGCCACATGCAATTGCTTACAATTCAAAGGCAGCAGTTGCTGCAGTAGAAACAATTGCCAACTCTATAGGAAATCAAAATGCAGCTTTAGGTTTATACAACTTTAATTTAGAGATTGGAGTCTACACTAGTCTCAAGGATTTAGGGATGCCTGAGAGTGGTATTGAAGTAATTGTTGATCAGATCATGAATACTCCTTACTGGAATCCTCGAAAAATGAACCGCGGTGCACTGACTAAGCTTTTGCAACGCGTTTGGATTGGTGAACCCCCAAAATATGATCCGGATCAATAGCACCTAAATCGTCCAATCTGTCCCAAAGACTCTGACGTTAGACATGCGAGGGTGCTGTCAGACAAATGAGAACCAGCACCAGATTTCTGGCGCAGCCTAAATCTATGCGCTCAATAGTTGGCGCCACTCAGCGATAGCAGCGGCACGGTGTAACTTGAACGTACTGACATTTGAGAATTCGGAATTTTTGGAGTTGCTATGAACGGAACACCTATAGGATGGGGGTGGGGGGCTACCCCCTCGGTCCCTGTGCCCCCTTGATACAAAAAGACTAGGCAGTCTCTATATAAGCACATTACCGTACACAGAGATAAAGCTTTGATTGGTTTCGTTACATAAGCGTTACATGAATGAAGTGATGTAAAATATACTTTATTTAACTTATTGATTTAAATGGTGCCCGGGGGCGGATTTGAACCACCGACACGAGGATTTTCAGTCCACTGCTCTACCCCTGAGCTACCATTTTAAATCAGGGAGTTAATAATACTCTAAGTTGGTTGGTCACACCTCTGTCACACGGAGGTAAAGAAATTGGCATCAATTAGAAAAAGAAATGGCCTTTGGCAGGCGCAAGTTCGCAACCGCAGACTCGGCTCAACATCAAAATCATTTCATAAAAAAGCAGACGCAGTAGCCTGGGCCAAGGTCCAAGAAGCGATGATGCAGACTGGAGAGTGGAGGCCTAAGGATAAGCGACACTCAACCATCGGAGATTTAATCCGAACCTACTTGATTAAGGCTACACCAAATAAGAAAGGCGCAGAGCCTGAGACGCGCCGATTAAACCGACTGCTTAAAGAGACTGCTTTAATGCAAATTAAGTTAGATGATGTACGGCCCCATCACTTCGCTTCATTCAGAGATCACCGTATCAAAGATGGAAATAGAGCCGCTCAATACGATTTGGTGCTGATGCGTGCCGCGTGGAACACGGCACGAATTGAATGGGGCTGGGACCTTGGCGACAATCCCTTAACACTAATCCGCTTTCCTAAAAGTAACCCACCAAGAGAACGTCGTCTCAAACAAGGTGAGTATGAAAAACTAATGGCTGCCTGCACCAATACAACGGTCTGGTACCTTTGGCCAATGATTGAAATTGCAATTGCCACCTGCATGAGACGAGGTGAGATCTTGAGCTTAGAATGGAAGAATATTGATTTTGAGAGACGCAAAGCATTACTCCCAAACACAAAGAATGGTAGATCAAGATGGGTGCCACTTCCCAGCAACGTTATAGATCTACTAAAAACATTGCCGCAAGAAAACGAATGCGTATTTCCCATTACTGATATAGCGGTTCGCCAATCTTGGGATCGCCTCCGTAGGCGCGCAAGAGTCAGCGATTTAACATTTCACGATCTGAGGCATGAGGCAATTTCAAGACAATTCGAAAGCGGCCTCAGTATCCCTCAAGTCATGGCAATAAGTGGACATCAGACTGCGAGTCAGTTGTTTCGATATATCCAGCTGGTAGATACTGACCCTGTCAGTATGTAGGTAATTTTGCAAAATATATCACCACATGTTGAAATCGTTACGATCATCACTTATTATGAGTTGTAGTTACCCCGCAACCTGATCAAGCGGAATCAGTCGTAACTTGGCACTAAGTCCACAACACTACCAGCTCTCTGACAGGAGCAATGACCACCTCTCTCGGCAGGGAGACCACAGAACCAGGCAATTCAAGTGGTAAAGGGCGATGTCTTCAAACGTTAACCGCGTTAGGAGACCTCACATGCCTACTGATCTCCTAGCATTCCAAGGAGGTCAAAATGACAAATCCCTTAATTGAAAAAAAAGAAATCCAGCTCGCTAGAGCTATGTCGGACAAGGCAATTGCACGCACAAAGATAGCGGCAGCTATTCTTGGCATTACGCCAAAGCATCTGCATGAGCTGGCGAAGAGACCAGACTTTCCTGCCAAAGTTCGGATCGGGTCCAATGCGGTTGGATGGCGGATCTCAGATCTCGAGACCTGGATCGATGCACAAATTGTGAAAGGAGAAGAATAATGTCTGCTCCATTCCACTCATACAGCGATGACACCGCTTATGTAACGATAGTTACCTCATCTACAGGGCCAGTGAACAAAAAAATCTATCTTCGAGAAGGTAAGATCCACAAGGATCCAAACGCTCAAATATACCAGGGCTTCGCTAAGACTGTTCCGGCTGCAACGTCTGAAGACCTAAGCTCGATAATCGCTAATCTAAAACAAAATGAAGCGATTGCACTCGGCCAGCTCAAACAGCTTGGACAAAGTTTCCCGCTTACAACAAGAGCTGAACTCGATGCTGGCAGTATCGCGCGCACTAAAGAATTTTTTCATCATTCTAATTTTGTTGGATGGTTATTACTTGACGTCGATACCAAAGATTTACCGCTAGACATAATAGATAAATTGGCAGGGCGGTCTGCATTCGATGTCTTACTCAGCGTGATCCCGGAGCTATTACCAACAGAAGCTCTGGTTCGCGCTTCTTCTTCGGCTGGGATCTTGAAACCTGATGGCTCAGCGCAAGAAGCGACGGGCCTCCATATTTTCATCAAGATTGCCGACCAAAGGCAAAGTAAGAGTGTGTTGCAGCTCATTCATGACCGGTGTTGGGAAGCTGGCTATGGGTTCTTCGCGTTGTCAACGGACGGAAAGCTATTGGAACGCTCCCTAGTTGATACCGCAGTTCATGGCCCAGAACGTTTGGTATTTGAAGCAACGCCAACCGTATTACCTCCACTCACTAAGCGACATATTCCAGATGAAGTCTTACGTGGCGGCGTATTGGATAGCCTGCGAGACCCAAATCATGAACAGGTTTTCTACCTGAAAAATGAGGCGCGCAAACTCATCAAGCCGGTGTCACAAAAAGCGAAGCGTCAATACGTCAACGACAAAACCGTAAAAGTTATGGCTAAAACAGGACTATCTAGGACCGAAGCATCCAAAATTGTAAAACAGCGTCTTGAAGGTCGTGAGTTTTCTGAACACGACATCTTGGAGCTGGGTCACAATAATTTCGTGAAAGTCTCTGATTTTTTGGATAACGTATCTGGGTCAGTTGGAATGCCGTGCCCCATCGAAGGAAGTGATTATGGCTCGTCGACTGCTTATTATTATCCGTCAAACAACTACCAACCATATCCAAAGATTATTTCGTTCGCGCATGGCAACGTGACGGAGTTTACCTTTGCGCGTTACAGACACCTTAAAGGGTTAGTTTGGCTTCCTAATCTAAATGAGAAGGGAGACCAAAGATGATTGCCGCAAACAAACAAATTCACTGGGACGCAGACACTGTAGGCAAAAATTTAGCTCGACAACTAAGAGATGACTTTAACATCAGAATATTACCATCGCTGTCACCCAAAGGAAGTTTCTATGGCACCGAGAGTTACCTATATCAAGCTACGGTTGGTGTCGGTAAAACTTACCAAATGGTAAAGTTGATAGGGACGATACTAGACTACAAGCTACGCACTCTGGTCAGAGCGCCAACGACAAAACTAGCAGAAGAAATCGCGCATCAAATAAACGTTAAGTTCCCTGGACAAGCGGGGGTTTGGTATGGGCGAGAACAAGATGATCCCCAAAAACCAGCTCAAAAAATGTGCCCACGTTATGACGCAATAAACGAAGTCTTAGCCCTGGGTGGTCAACCAGAATTAGTCTGCGGGACACGAAACTCAATTTATTGCAGATATCACCCTAAAGCTGAGGGCGAGGCATCATGTGGTTACAAAGCACAATCTCTTAAAGATAAAAATATTGTGGTGGTAGCTGGTGATGCAATGCTCAGCCTCGTCCCCAGAGCTGGGATGAAGCGTAAAGACATATCGCATGGAGGGTCAGATACACCCGGCACAGAAACTAATTATCAGACTGAAAAGTCAGATTTTGATATTGTAATCTTGGATGAAACTAATCCGTTCTCAATGTTAGAGGGGTTTGTTGAACCAAAAATTTTTACTCCCCACAAAACTGGTGATAACCTAGAAATAGAGGATAAGTATGATCGTGAAATCTTAGTACAATTCTCTCAGTTCTTATCCGATCTGATTTTGACGGAAGATACAGAGTATCTTTCGCAATTCGAGTTTCATGAAACGGTGGTGAAAAATAAGCAGGATAAAATCGAATTTTTAGAACACATCCGGGAAACTGCGGTACGATACTTACGCCCCCAATTGGAAAGCATAGAGTACCACAAATTATCTGGCGCAGAAATTCATGAAGAAAATCGTAAAAAATTGCGAACGCGGCAACTTTTGCAAAAGTACATCGATATATGTGAGGCTCAGAAAACTTCTGTTGAAAAATCATGGGGTGAAATTGCTGCCTTGAAAATTGTTGAGCATGATGGCGTGAAACAATTAAATATTAGAAAACGAAAACACATCTCGCACGCTTATTCAGAATTGCCCTGCATAATTCTTGATGCAACTCCGCAACCGGAATTACTAAAATACGTTTACAACAACCTACAGTTCCGCTTCTCGGAAAAGGCTGACGACGGAAAAGCCGTGAAGCGTTTCCAACTTTCCGACAGTACATTTAGCTACAAATCGGTAAGAGAGCCACGCTGGGCCGCAAGGCTTACCCTTCTAGCAGAATTGTTAAGTTCGGCACATGGGGCGACAGGGTTGATTTGTCCAAAAATAGCGCGAGAATTTATTGATGAGAATTTTGTAACTGAAACGTTAACCAATCATTTTGGAGCACTAAGGGGAGATAATTCATTTTCTGATATCCCATGCGTTCTCATCGCTTCCCGTCAAGCCCAACCGCCTAAATACGTTGAAGATATGGTACATGTCTTAACGGGTGAAAAACTCTTAAGTGCAGACAAAAAAGATAGACATTATGAATGGTACCAAAAAAAGGATGCCTTTATTATTCATCGGTCTGGGACCATGGGATGGCCAGTGCGAAATGACTATCATCCAGACCCACTTGTCGAAGCAGCGCGGTCCGCAATAACAGATGACAATTTGGAACAAGCATTGGGCCGAACACGAAGTGTACGGCGAGATACCAATCCACTCTTCGAATATATCCTAACAAACGTTGCAACAAATCGTTTCGTAGACGGAGTATTCACTTTAGCCGAACTAAAGGCAGCAACTGGCTGGGTTGGCATATTGTTACACGCTGGAATCTGGATTGGCTCAGGCAAGGGCGCGGCTATTCTGTTCCACATTTTCCATGGGCTTCTCGCTCAAAGGCGGGATTCCTTATATAGATACATTATAGGAGATCCCGCCTTTGAGACGCCTGAACAGGCGGCCAAATGGCGGAAAGATCAACTCAAAGACAATCAATCGATTGCAGAGCTAGTAACTGAAATTGATGAAGCACTTCAAAACCAAGCAGACGGTGTGAATTTATTGCATTCACCCTTTCCCGTTGCAGACTTCAGAGAAGTCAAAGCCAAGATCCGAGGATCACGGTACTTCGCTCAAGTGTACGTCCGTATTAAAAACAACGAGATTCCTGAAGAGGCTCTGCAGCGGATACTTGGTGATGAAATGAGGCACATCGAAGCCAAACCCAAATAGAATTACACCCAACTGAAATCGTTGGGCTAATACTTAAGGACTGCGGGCCAAGAACCGTGGTCCTTAAAAAGGGTACCGTCTTCTGTATTTTAAATGGCTACTATCATTTGTGTTGCAGTAACCCCCACAATTGAGGGTGCAGGACTCACTTGAATTGGTTGCGCCAGTCCTTGTCCAAATGCCCGTGGTCCACGAACCATGCCTCAAGCTCCTTCAGTT
>Ga0209198_1001503_pt1 | contig 17490 bp, 14 predicted proteins | sample COGITO_mtgs_1105_2_FD_184804 | JGI IMG/M metagenome (GOLD analysis project Ga0209198, IMG submission 184804) | Pelagic marine microbial communities from North Sea - COGITO_mtgs_110519 (SPAdes) (version 2) | ecosystem: Environmental > Aquatic > Marine > Epipelagic ...
CTGCAGTCATGTGCCAGTGCTGATCAAAAAGGGCAGGGACAGTACACGCAGACCAGACTTTTCAGCAGATGAATATCGCACACTGATCCGCACATTGCCAAGCTGGATTGATAAGGGGCGTGAGGGCAAATCACGCGACATGCGTCACTTGTTGCGCGACTATGTTTTGATACTGGCCAACACAGGTATTCGGCACGGAACAGAAGCTGATAATCTACGTTGGAAACACATCACTCTGTTTGAAGAAAAAGGCGATGTGTTCTTGGAAATGAGTGTGCGTGGCAAGACGGGCAGGCGGGACATCATCTGTCGCAGTGGCACTGTCAATTATCTCAAGCGCATCAAAGGTTGGGGTCCTGACGTTGCTGATTTGAGCTTTGAAGATTTCGTCAAAGCCAAGAGCGGTTTGCCAATGTTGAGATTGCCTGATGGTACTGCTAGCCAAAACTTAAGGCAGACGTTCAAAGGGCTGATGATTGATACTGGTTTACTCACATGCTCTCGCACTGGACAGAACCGAACGCTTTATAGCTTTAGGCATACCTACGCTACGTTTGCACTGCTCAACGATGGCAAGGATATTCACACGCTGGCGATACAAATGGGCACCAGCATTTCTATGATTGAGCGGCACTACAGCCATCTTACGCCACGCCTGCGTAAAGAAATGCTCACAGGCAAGCGCTATGAGCTGTCGCAGGATGAATTTGAGAGTCTTACCTAGAACCTTAAATACAAGTGAGACGGAGCTGATTTTCGCTGCAGCTGGCCTTAAGTTCAGCTCTGCGGGGGCGATCCGGTCTTTCGTGGCGTCGGAAATAACGGGCTGCTTTCGGCTGTGATTAATACGCCCGTTAAGACGCGATCTTAAAAATTGAGCGTTTCGCGCTTTAGCTGGGTAATTAAGAACTCAGCGGTCACTTTGATTTTTTGCAAGCGGAACTTTGGTGGGTGATAAAGCAGATACACCGCCATTCTCGTATCTCCGCCGGTTGAAAGGGGCCCGTCCTCAAGGTCAATTGCCTGCAGCCGTCCTTCAGCGAGTTCTGCCGAAACCGCCCAGCTGGGAAGAAGTGCAAACCCTCGCCCTTCGACAACGCTCTCCATAAGTGAGGGTCCATGGTTGCTGACAAATTGCGGCACGAGGTCTATTGTCTTCCATGTTTCGTCCTTGAGTGTTTGCCAATTCAATACACCGCGCGGGGTGCGATACATAAAAACCGGATGGTCACCAAGATCACCTACCCGCTGCGGTGCTCCGTGTTGAGATATATAGTCGCATGACGCCACCAAGACGAAACTGTGGTCACCCAAACGCCGCGCGACAACCTGGTCTGGCAGCACTGCCGCCGCACGGATTGCGATATCGGCATCATTGCTGGAAAGACTGAGCACCTGGTCCGTGATGTTCAGATCAAACACTATTTCGGGGTAAAGACGTCGCAATCGCTGCAAAGCGGGAAATACATATAGTTCGGCATATCCAGGCATCGCGGTAATGCGGACGGTTCCCGTTGGCGCAGCAGATTGTGCCTTGACCATCTCATCGGCTAAATCAATTGACTGCAGTGCTGTTGTGACTTCGCTCAGATAGAGCTTTCCCAGATCGGTGAGGCTGACCGACCGGGTTGTGCGCACAAACAGGGTTGAGCCGAGATCGGCCTCTAAATCCTTGATGCGCCGGGAAACGGAAGAAGACGGCACACCAAAATGGCCGGCCGTTTCACTGAAGTTCAATGTCTGCGCCAGCATTGCGAAATAGCGGAGCGCGCGAAGCCGATCCATGACGAGACCTCTTTATTATTGCCTTTTAGACATTAGTCATAGTCAAAATTGAGCTATTAACAAGTGGATCATGCGAGTTTATGTAGTTTTTAGCAATTATTGAGATTTAGGAAGAAACCATGAAAGCAGCTGTTTTTCGCGAATATGAAGCCCCGGTTGAAATCGCCGAGGTTGCTAGGCCTGAACTGCAGGACGGAAGCGTCCTGATCGAAGTGCGTGCCGCTAGTCTGAACCCGATTGATAACATTCTACGCGCTGGCTATTTGCGTCAAATGTTGGAAATCTCGTTTCCGCATGTGAAGGGCTATGATGTTTCAGGCACAGTTGTTGAGGTTGGTAAGGATGTGAAAAGCGTCGAAGTTGGCGATGAGGTGTTCGCCCGCCCCAACCAAATGGATGCTGGTGCCGTTGCAGAATTTGCGCGCATTCAAGAAGACGAACTGGCGATCAAGCCCGCTAACATTACCCATGAACAAGCGGCCTCTGTCCCTCTGGCTGGCCTGACCGCGTGGCAGGCGCTGGTCACCAAGGGTAATCTCAAAGAAGGCGACAAAGTTCTGGTCCATGCCGGTTCGGGCGGTGTTGGTACCCTTGCCATCCAGATCGCCAAGCACTTTGGAGCCTTCGTCGCCACGACCACTAGTGGCAAAAATGCTGATCTAGTCAAAGAACTGGGTGCTGATCTGGTCATCGACTATACGACACAGAAATTCGAGGACGAGTTGTCTGATTACGATCTGGTCATCGACACCATTGGCGGTGAAACTCTGGCGCGCTCTTTCGAGGTCCTGAAAAAGGGTGGCACGATGGTTTCGGTCAAGAGCGAGGACAATGATAACCTCGCCGAAAAATACGGCGTCCACTTTGAATGGTTCTTCATGTCGCCGGATGGCAAGATGCTGGCCGAGCTGGCTAAACTGATCAGCGACGGCACCGTCAAGACTGTTATCGACAGCACTTTCGCGATGGATCAAGCCGCAAACGCTTTTGACAAGCTGGCAACCGGACGCGCCGTCGGCAAGATCGTGGTAACTGTCAAGTAATCGCCGCCCTGACATTCATCTCGACGGGGTGGATGCCAAGGGATGGATTTGGAATACCTTAAACAGGATAGGAAACATCATGTTCAAGAAACTTCTGGGCATCGCACCTACCCCAACTGAAGACGGCGCCTTTGCACCGTCGCGCCTGGCGCTGAAACTGGCGACCTCCGCCAAGACTGATTACGACGGCGGCGCATATCTCAACCCCTACACGGGCGGGAAGCACCGCGTGCTGGTGGTGCTGACCGAAGAGCGCAACATGACCATGGCAAACGGCAAGAAGTTCTCGACCGGGAACCATCCTGTCGAAATGGCTTTACCAATGCTGCACCTGCAGGCCGCTGGGTTCGAGCTTGATATCGTCACCCCGACAGGAGCGCCCGCAGCTATCGAAATGTGGGCCATGCCGAAAGAAGACGCCGCGGTCACAAAACTTTTTGACTACTATGCCGATGCGATCAGGAAACCGGGTAGCCTTGCGGATTTCGCGGTCAATTCCCTGATCAACGACACGCCTCATGTCGGCGTCTTCATCCCTGGTGGCCACGGCGCGATGTTGGGCCTTCCTGAAAACAAAGACCTCGGTAAAGTACTGTGTTGGGCACATGGAAAAGAAATCCGCATCATTACCCTGTGCCATGGTCCGGGAACACTGATGTCCGCTCGGGACAGTGGGAACTTCATCTTTGATGGCTACAAAATTGCCCTATTCCCTGACTCGGTCGACAAACAGACACCGATGGTGGGCTATCTGCCGGGGCATATGCCGTATGAGTTAGGCAAGAAATTAAGAAAGCTGGGACTAACCATCGTCAACAAAAAGGCCGACGATACTTGCCACATAGATAGAAACCTCATCACGGGCGCCAGCCCCAAGGCTTCGAACAATCTTGGCAGACTAGCGGCGGAATCGTTGTTGGAGACCGTCCGCTAACTCGAAAACAACGCAAGGCGCATTGCAGACATTCATGCGCCTTGCAGCATTAGTCACTCTGGGCGGCTCGCCCATCACAACAATTCCACTGCCTGAGTGAGTTGATCACTATTCACATCAATATATCTTTGCGTGGTGCTTATATAAAGACCATTGTTTCCCTGCTGCATGCATTTTTTTAATTCGTTTCCATTCGAAACAGACTTCTTTTTTTTGCAATTTTCGAATAGAATCCAGAGTGCACACTGGGAGTAATTAGATGATTTCAGGCAATACGGTTTCAATCTAAATTTTAAGCCAAACCCAATTTGCCAGTGTTTAGATTGTCGGATGGTACTGCTAGCCAAAACTTAAGGCAAACGTTCAAGCGACTTATGATTGATACAGGTCTACTTATATGCCCCCATACTGGCCAGAACTGAACGCTTAATAGCTTCAGACATACCTACGCTAGCGATACAGAAGGGCACCAGCATCCCTATGATTGCGGGTCATTACAGCCATCTCACACGACGCTTACGCCAATAGATGCTAACAGGAAAGTGGTATGAGCTGTCGCAGGATCAATTTGAACTGACCACTGAAGAGACCAGCGAGGACTAAATCAAGCTTCCTTCTGACTTGACAGATACAGCTTAAAATGGGCATCTAGGATAGAACAAATAGTGAACAAGTGTAGAAATTCTGTGCCAGTTTTTGAAATAAAGCCCCCTGTCGTCTCAAGTAGTTCACATGTCCATGTGGTGACAACTCCCGCAAGTGCTGGGTTCCCGTCACCTGCTGTTGATGACCTCGAGGGCGAGATTGATCCAATAGCTTGGGTCGTTCGGCATCCAGCATCAACATTCTGGTGGCGTGTTGAAGGGAACTGTCTTTGGGATGTTGGCATTCGTGATGGTGATTTGATCGCTGTTGATCGTGCAGGAAAACGCCGAATTGGGCGTGCTGTTTTGGCTGTTGTGGACGGGGCAGTAACAGCAAAGATACTGCGCAAACAAGGCGATCGATATTTTCTAGCACCAGCTAACACGCAAGAAGCTTTCCCTGACATAGAGCTGACCGAGGATAGTGAAATTTGGGGCGTGATTGCAGGCGTTGTCCGACGCTACGATTTAGAATGAAGCGCCCCATCGCAATCTCTGATAGCGCAAACTTCTATGTCTCTGCAGAGCGGATTTTTGACCCAAGCCTGAAAAATACGCCTGTGATTGTGCTCTCAAACAATGATGGGTGCGCTGTGGCACGGTCCGATGAAGCAAAAGCGCTCGGTATCAAGATGGGTGCTCCGTTGCATCAACTCAGCACAGTCATTCAAAAGCATGGCGTACGTGTGTTCAGCTCTAACTATACGCTCTACGGCGACATAAGTCGTAGAGTTGTAGAAGTTTACCAAGACTTCAGCCCAACAGTTGAAATCTACTCTATTGACGAGTGCTTTATGGATTTTGGCGGCTTCAAGGATCGTGAAGCACACGCACGAAAGATGCGGCAAACTGTGCTTCGCAAGATTGGCGTCCCAGTGCGTGTTGGCATCGCTTCGTCTAAAACACTTGCCAAATGTGCCAATGATATTGCCAAAAAGAACTCACTCTTTGATGGCGTTTTGGACATGATGGACGAGCAGTTAGCGGACTGGTTGTTACCCATGGTGCCAGTTGCGGATATTTGGGGGGTCGGGCGTAAGACAAATAAAAAGCTGGCAGCTCTTGGAATTTATACGGCAGCAGACCTACGTGACATGCCTATCAAACAAGCACGAGCCGTGGGGACTGTCGTTCTAGAAAAGACTATTTTAGAGCTGCAGGGGGAACCGTGCCTTGCGCTAGATGAGTTGGCCCCGCAGCGAAAGGGGCTTGCTGTCACGCGCTCTTCAGGTGTGCCGATGTTCGACTTTGACATTCTGTTTGAAGCGATAAGCGCACATGCAACACGCGCTGCAGAAAAACTGCGTCAAAACGGTTTGGTCGCAGGAACACTGACTGTGTTTTACCATACCAACAGGCACCGTCTCGACAGACCTCATTATGCGAGCTCACGCTCCATGCAAATCACTCCCATGTCATCTGATACTTTTGAGTTAGTTAGAGCGGCGAGGTTGTGTGCGACAGCTGCATGGCCGAAGCGAAGTGCTGGACAATACGGATTTACTAAAGCTGGGGTTATGCTGGACGATTTATTGCCACTTGAGCAACGCCCGCGCACTTTATTTGACCTAAGTGACAAAAAACCAAATCCTGCAATCGAAGCACTCGATAAAATTAATCGCCGCTTCGGCAGCAAAACAATGTCGCTTGGCAGTGAGGGTGTGAAGAGGTCGTGGAAGTTACGGTCAGCGTATCGCAGTCCAAGGTACACCACTCGGTTATCTGATCTTCCCGTCGTTCGATAAACTGCGCCTGTCACAGCTTGGTAGTTCTATGAATTGGCGCGCCGCTTTAGGGCAGGAAAGTGCACTCCGGCAGATGTGTTCCCAACAGACTTTGATCGTGTGTTGTCAGTCTTTGATGATTTAGGAGATATTCAGAAAATTCTGTTTCGACCCTGGTGGAAAGAATTTGGGCTTTTGTACTTTGGGTACCAAGGCAACCGGCCAGCAGTCACGCAAGTTGCATACGCTCCGCACTCTAAACAAAGCATACCCGATCATTCTGAAAAAGTTGCACAGTATTATGACGGTGAATGGGTAGAACAGGGACGGCAGCGCACGATGCTACTTGCAGTTCCTGTTGGTTTGCCAGAAGGCAAAATGATCCGCCAAATTAAAAAGCAACTGGCGAAGGTAAAAGCAGAGCGGCGTCAACTGATCAAACAAGATGTTAAATATCCGCTGGTTGGCAAGCGTCATCATAAAGATGTCCTAATGCGTTATCTTGGTATGGCTTGGTTGCGCAGCGCAATGCACACTAAATCTCTTTGGCGTGTGGGTGCTAAAGCAAAAGTCAGCCCCACCTACAGCCCTGAACTTGATCCTAAGATGGAGAAGGTCAGTCCTGGAGATCGCTATGATCGTGAAATGCTAACCATTATTGCCAGTCGCGCCCTTTTGCGCGCCAGAATGATTTCGGAAAATGCAGCGCGCGGTCATTTCCCTTCGCATGCGACATGTCACACTGCACTGGATTTTGACTTTAAAGAGCTGCGCCAGCGCATTCAACGCCGCACCAAATGGCAAGAGCGTGAGGTTGAGCGTATCAATCGCGAACATAGCACCTGATTCCAGTCGTGGTGCAAACATATCGATCCGCTTTTATGGTTTGAACACTGTGTTTGAGAACACTTGTGTAAACACAGCCTTTCTGAACACTATTGAAAACAATCTTTTTGGCAGTTAGAAATCCTTAAAACCCAAAAGCTTTAACCTGCCTAAAAACGCCGAACCAAATTAATTTGTACCAAAATAACGTCTACTAATCGATCATAAGTAAATTCTCATCGAATTAAGCCACAGAAGCATAAAGCATCTTGCGTGATCCAGTTTTAGGCAAAAACAAGCGTTTGTAAGCCACTGTAAGGCGCAACCAATCCATAAGTGCATCAACTTTGCGCAAGACATTCTGATCCCCAATCCGACGCGCGCTTTCATAGAAGAAAATGTCCATGAAAATCCCAATGTGGTTTTCTAAAGCATACAAAATTTGGTATCCTGAGGGAATCTTGAATTGTGCGGAGGTCTTGGTTTTGAGGTTCAGTGGGTCACAGCCTAATAATATTCCAAGATTAGTAAAAATAGCCAAGTGCTTAAGTGTAAAACAGGTGGTTCGTTGGGGCAATAAGTGAACCGGATTTTATTATATTTTCTTTGGTATAAGATCGAAAAACGCTTTTATAGTACTGCGCCGAATTTGGGATTTTAGGCAAACAATGTTTTCGTTGCAGCGTGTGGTTTTACCAAAAAGTCGAATTTTTTTAACTCTGGCATCATCTCCTGCTTCTTCTTTGAAAATAAATCCAACACCCATTCCTCGAGCGACGGCTTCAAGTATTGAATCCCTATTATTAAATATTAGTCTAGACTTTAATTCAATCTTAGAACTATGAAACCAAGCCTCTGTTGTTTTTCTGGTAAAGGAGCCAACCCCACGCAATACTATTGTTTCGTTTGCAAGATCATCGGGGCAAATTTTTTCTCGATTGGTGAGTGGATGATCTTTTGATACGATAAGTATAAGTTCCTGATCCAGATATTTGGTAGATAACAAACGTTCATTGGCTATCAGCCCATCAAGAATGCCTATGTCCAATGAGTTTTCCAGAATGGCCGCTTCAAGTTTATTATAATCCCCCAATTCAAGTGTGATCTCGACATTTGGGTATTTTTTATTGAATTCTTTTATAAGCGGCATCACGAGTAACGGACTTCCAGCGCCAAGTGTCAACTGGCCAGCTAGTAGCTGTGATTGACGATTGAGCACGTCGTCAACTTCATTTTCAACCAATTCCATTGACTGAGTCGCCTCATACAATTCAGACCCTATTGATGTTAATACTGCCCGATGCCGATACCTCACAAACAAAACAATTGAATATAAATCTTCTAACCCACGCACCTGAAGTGTTACCGCTGGTTGCGTAACACCCAATTTTTTGCTTGCTTTAACAAAGCTTCCGGCTTTAGCAACAGCGTTAAAAGCGCGGAGTTGTGCAAAAGTTGCTTTCATAATCTAAGCCAATCTTGTTGCACGATATTTTATGCCATATTCTATAATATTACAATATACCTAATATGTTATTGAGAAATACTAAATATGCTTTTGCTGAAATTAACTTAATATGTGCCTACCAGAGTCAATTAAATTTGGGCGCTAAACCTATAGTGAGCTTTCTTGCACAACGTCTTCTGCACAGAATAATTCCAAGAACGCATCATTCAATAGCTTCAGCTGCGGGCTAACTGGTCAACATTGGGAGGTAACTTACAAATGAGAAAATCAAGACGAGATATAAAAAAAATATCACTGGCTGCTCTGCTGGCATTTACAACAGCAACGGGGGCATATGCTTCAGGATGCCCCGAGATCACAGTGGAAAGCAATCAGGGCGTTTCTGGAAATTTTCCCAATCAGTTCGAACTTACTGAATTTCAATCAGCGGCAAATTGTACATTGTCGTTCCAAGGCAATCCAGAAATGGTTACGCTTAATGCTCGTATCCGTGGTAACGGGGAATTGCCCGAGGTAACAGAACGTCTGCCCGCAGAGCCTCTTGTGGTTGCACCGCAACGTGAAGTTGGCAGTTACGGTGGAATACTGGACGGTTTGTCAAACGCGACAGAGGCAGGAACATCAGATATTTTATCACTTCGGCACACAAATTTTGTACGGTATTCCGCTGACATCTCTGAAATTATTCCAGATATCGCGAAATCATGGATATGGAATGATGACTTTACGCAACTAACGTTTGAATTGCGCGATGGCCATAGATGGTCCGATGGTGCGCCATTCACTTCGGAGGATATTGTCTTTTGGTTCAATGATCTAATTCTGAATACTGCAATTTATGGTAAAACTCCAAGCACATGGGTTTGGGGTGATGAAACGGCTAAAGTTGAAGCTATTGACGCAAACACGGTTAAATTTACAGTGCCACAACCTGCACCAGGCCTGCTTGCCCGATTTGCAATCAGTTTTATTCAACCATTTCAGCCCAAACATTTCCTTGGCCAATATATGGACAAGTATAATGATGGGGCCGCAGATCTTCGTGCCGAACACGGGTTTGCCGATGAAGCAGAAGCCATCAACTTTTACTACGGCAATTCGGATTGGAAAGATGTCCCATCGCCATTGTTGAAAGATGCCGATAAGGCGAATACACTTTCTGCTGATGTGGTTCCAACCCTTGAAGCTTTCATTGTTATGGAAGATTCTACAACGGGGCGCCGTATGGTTGCTAACCCGTATTTCCACATGGTTGATACCGCAGGAAACCAACTGCCATACATCAATGAAATAAATGAAATATACACACCAGAAAAAGAAGTTCGCAATCTTAGAATTGTAAATGGCGAAGTTGACTATAAGAGTCAGAACCTATTTCTCGAAGATTTCCCGCTTTATAAGGAAAACGAGGCGAATGGGGACTATAAAGTTCATCTGACAAAATCTTTGGGACAGCAAGTGTACTATGCTTTCAATGTAGATGATCCAGATTTTGGTGAAGTATTCTCTGATGTCCGTTTCCGCCGTGCAATGTCGGTCGCAATTAATCGTAAAGAAATACTTGATCTTGTTTATCTAGGGCAGGGCGAGCCTATGCAGGCAGCCCCAGCAGAGCCTGGAACTGTAGCATTTTTGGATGATAGCCATCTTAAAAACGCGATTGAATTCGATCCAGCTGTGGCAAACGCTTTACTGGACGAAGTTGGCATCCTAGATACTGATGGTGATGGCGTGCGTGAATTTAATGGTGAGAAGATGACTTTCCAAATGCTTTATGCAAACCAAGGTGGTCCCGTAAAAGTACACGAACTTGTGCGTGGTTACTGGGCAGATGTTGGTGTGGATTTGAACCAAAGAGAAGTCTCTTCAGATGACTACCGTGCTAAAGGTCTTGCTGGTGAATTAACCATTGCAAGCTGGAAACACGACAAGCGTTCTGCACCTGCTATTGCGCAAAATCCATATCGTTTTGTACCACCGTTTGGTGACCGTTGGGCACCAGGCACTGGGTATGGTTGGGCAGCGTGGCAACAGACAGACGGGGCTGACGGTGTGGAACCGCCAGCAGATGTAAAACGCTTGTATGACTTGACGGAGAAATTCCAGAATGTGGTAATTGGTTCGGCTGAATCAAATGTCATCGGTAAGGAAATTGCTGATATCCATGCAGCAAACCTTTGGCAAATTGGCATCGTTGGGAATACTATTCAACCAGTTATGGTTCACAACAATCTTGGTAACTTTGAGCCATTCCCAGTTGCGACATATGATTACTATTGGGCACTTCCCTTCCGCTCATATCAGTGGTTTTTGCGGAATTGATCATTCGCACAAACTTTTAAATTAGTTTTGGGCCAGTTCAAGCTGGCCCAAAATTCCCCAAAACAGATCAGGTCCTTATGATATCCTTTATTCTGAAACGCCTCGGTGGCATGTGTGTTACCATGTTTTTTGTTTCCATCATGGTCTTTGCCATTATGGAACTCCCTCCAGGGGATTATGCCGAGCGTTATGCTTTTAAAAAAATGGCAACTGGTGGGCAACAAATTACAGAAACTGACCTTGTTAATATCAGGGCACGCTTTGGCTTGGATCAACCTGCGCCAGTACGTTATGCCAAATGGATTGGTGGGATTGTTACACGATTTGATTTCGGGCAGTCTTTTGCCTTTGAAACAACTGTAAACAAAGTGATAGGCCAACGATTAGGGCTGACATTAGCCCTTCTTTTTGCAACGCTTTTCCTGACATATTTAATCGCAATACCCATAGGTATTTATGCAGCGGTTCGAAGGCAATCGATCGCTGATTATGGGTTGTCTATTTTCAGTTATCTTGGGCTAGCGCTTCCAAATTTCATGCTTGCGCTTGTTATGCTTTATGTTGGTGTTCGATATTTCGGGACATCTGTCGGTGGACTGTTTTCGCCGGAATATGAAAAAGCAGCATGGAGTTTCGGGCGTGCTGGCGACCTGCTGAAGCATTTGTTAATCCCTGCAATCGTATTGGCTTGGTCTGCAACCGCATTTCAACTTCAAACAGTGCGCGCAACAATGTCAGACGAGTTGAATAAGCTTTCGGTTACGGCAGCACGAGCACGTGGTTTGCCCGAATGGAGGTTATTATTAAAATACCCCGCGCGATTGGCGATCAATCCCGTGGTCTCAACAATGGGCTTCGATGTAAACAGGATTTTCTCTGAATTGCCAGTGGTAGCACTTGTCCTTGCGTTGCCAGAACTGGGTGAGCTGCTGCTCAAGTCGTTTATAGACCTTGATATGTATGTGGCCGGGGCGATCCTATTGATGTTGACCTTCTGCATCGTCTTTATGAATTTTATTGGTGATCTATTGCTGGCTGTACTTGATCCACGCATTAAGCTTGGAGGCTGATCATCATGGCGCATCAAGATATACAAGAAAACCAAGACATCCAATCTAGCGATACTCAAGTAGAAAAAAACTTGAAATACTACACTGCATCCCAATGGCAGTTGGTTTGGTGGCGGTTTCGTCGGCACCGGATGGCAATGTTTGGGGGATGTGTTCTTTTAATCATGGTCGTAATGGGCGCATTCCCAGGTTTCTTTGGTCCTTATAACGGGACAACGCGGGACGCTGATTATGTTCTGGGTCCGCCCCAGATGATGAAGTTCTGGGATGCCAACGGCGCCTCATTTCGCCCCTTTATCCATGGCATTACGACCTCACGAGATCCTGTAACATTGCGTAAAATCGCAACAACAGATCCAGATGTACGGCATTATGTACATTTCTTTGTAGCAGGCGAAGAATACTCGGTTCTTGGGTTGTTTAAATCGAAGCTACGGCTGTTTTCTTTGAATGGTGCAAAGATACACCTATTTGGTACAGATGACTTAGGGCGTGATCTATACTCCAGAACGTTGATTGGAACAGGAACATCAATTTCAATCGGTGTAATCGGTGTCATTTTGTCCTTCATTCTAGCGTTGATAATTGGCGGCATTGCGGGTTATTTTGGTGGGTTGATCGACCAGTTTATTCAGCGGACTACAGAAATTGTGCGTGTGGTGCCAGTTATTCCGCTATTTATGGGGCTGGCCGCTGCCTTTCCCAAAGACTGGTCCAACATACAAGTCTACTTTGCAATTACAATTGTGCTTGGCTTGATAGGGTGGCCAACCCTTGCGCGACGCATCCGGGGACATTTACTATCGCAGAAAAACGAAGACTATGTATTAGCCGCAAAACTGGCAGGCGCGAAGCCTGCACGGATAATCTCCAAACATCTGCTGCCATCATTTACCAGCTATATCATCGTCGATCTGGTGATTACGTTCCCTTATGCAATTTTGAGTGAAACAGCACTGAGTTTTATTGGGCTTGGCCTGCGCGCACCTTCAGTTAGCTGGGGTATTCTATTGCAAGATGCACAAAACATACGTGCAATTGAACAAGCCCCATGGCTATTCATACCGGCCCTTTTTGTGATCGTGGCCGTACTTGCATTTACATTTTTAGGTGATGGTCTGAGAGATGCAGCTGATCCCTATACAGTATCAGAAGGATAAGTTGAGATGGTAAAACAGAACGGAATCCTTCCAGATGATATTTTGTGCAGCGTGCGAAATCTTCGTGTGCAGTTCAAAACGGATGAAGGTATTGTCACGGCCCTTGATGATGTTAGCTTTGCTATCCCGCAAGGAAAAACATTAGGACTGTGTGGCGAATCTGGTTCAGGTAAAAGTGTATCTACAAAAGCTATGATGCAACTATTACCAAAGAACGCGATCATTGATCCAAAGACTGAAATCCTGTTTCGTAAACGCGATGGTTCAGTGATTGATATTGCGAAGCTTTCACCGCGCAGCAATGAAATTCGTGAAGTGCGGGGTGGAGAGATCGGAATGATCTTTCAAGAGCCTATGGCATCATTTTCACCTGTGTACACTATCGGCAATCAGATGTCGGAAACAATTCGGCTACATCGTCGTTTCATTGATGGCCAAACCATAGGATCACAAATCGCCAAAACGGCACAGACGTCTGCAAAGCTTAGTGAAAAGCAGGCGCGTGAATTGGGCATTGAAATGCTGGACAAGGTAGGGCTTTCAAATGCGTCGCTTCGATTTGACCAATACCCTCATGAATTGTCTGGAGGAATGCGCCAGCGTGCAATGATTGCCATGGCCTTGTCCACGCATCCGTTGCTTTTGATAGCAGACGAGCCGACAACGGCTCTTGATGTGACCATTCAGTCGCAAATCCTTGATCTTATGCAAGAACTGCAAGATGAACTGGAAATGTCGATCATATTCATAACGCATGACATAGGCGTTATTGCACAGGTAGCAAATGATATTGCAGTTATGTATTTGGGCCGCATTATTGAGCACGGGGATATGGAAGATGTGGTTTTCGACCCCAAGCACCCCTATACACAGGGCCTGATCGATGCAATCCCCAGTTTGGATAATCTAGATGAACGCTTAAAGGCGGTTCCTGGTGATATACCAGGCCCCTTTAATCGCCCTAGTGGATGCTCTTTCAATAACCGATGCAAACACAAGATTGATGGTCTTTGTTCCAGCGTCGTTCCACAACATATTTCAGTTGGCGACAACCATGTTGTTCGTTGTCATCTATTTGAAAGCGAGACCAACAATGGCCAGTGAACAAGCTCTTATTAATGTCGACGGGCTGAAAGTATATTACCCGGTAGGTTCCAAAGGTTTTTTGAAAAAAGAAACCTTTTACGTCAAAGCTGTGGATGGTTTGAACTTTGATATTTACCCAGGTGAAACATTTGGGCTTGTTGGCGAATCTGGTTCTGGTAAAACCACCGTGGGCCGGGCAATGTTGCGTGCACAGGACATTACCGGAGGGGCCGTCACCTATAATATTAATGGTAAAAAAGTTGTTATAGCTGACTTATCAGAAGCGGAACTGCGAAAATTCCGTCAACACGCCCAACTGATCTTTCAGGATCCATATTCTTCGCTTAATCCTCGCATGACTGTCAGGGATATCATTGCAGAGCCGCTAGAAGCTATGGGGCTTTGTAAGACGCGTGAAGAAGTAGATGAAAAAGTACGCGTGATTGCAGAACGCTGTAAACTTAGTCTTGAACATCTTCGCCGGTTCCCGCACGCATTTTCAGGCGGACAACGTCAAAGAATTTGTATTGCCCGGGCACTGGTTTGTGATCCAAAATTCGTTGTTTGTGATGAATCTGTTTCCGCATTAGATGTGTCTATTCAGGCAGAAATTCTGAATCTGCTAAGTGATCTACAAAAAGAGCGCGGTTTATCTTACTTATTTATCGCGCATGACCTGAGTGTTGTTGCGCATATTTCAGACCGTGTTGCGGTGATGTACGTTGGCAATATTGTAGAACTCGCATCGCGGGAACGTCTGTTTTTACGGCCGATGCACCCATACACAAAGGCACTTATGTCTGCGATCCCGAAAGTCGCTAAGGGTGAGGTGTTTAAACCCGAAAAGCTGGATGGAGAAATACCCAATCCTGCAAATTTACCAGCAGGATGCGCATTCCATACACGGTGTAAGTTTGCCCGCGATCAATGTTCATCCAAAACCCCAGAGTGGCGCGAACCAGAGCCCGGACATTTTGTTGCATGCCATTTCGCCGAAGAACTTGCCGATGAATTAGCTGCGGCACCTGTACTGAAAAAACGAACATCCAAGAAGAAGTAAATTCTAAAATACAACTTAACTATTGAACCGAAGGGTCTCAACACTAAAGGTTTTCAAATGCTCGCACAAAGTAAAAATAATAGTAACAAGCCTACCCAATCAGAAGGTGAATCCAATCTTTCGGAACGCCGTTTGGAATGGGCAAATAAGACGACAAGTAACACGACCAAGGATTTACTGGCTCGGGATGCCGCAGCTTTTCTACACCAGTCTGTATCTTCACCGTGTCTTTCTACGATTACAAAAGCAGAAGGGCCTCATATTTGGGATGGTGAAGGCCGTAAGTATCTCGACTTCCATGGAAACAATGTACATCACATCGGATATGGCCACCCACGTTTGAAAAAAGCGATATCCGATCAAATGGACAAGCTACCTTTTGCACCACGTCGGTTTACCTGTGAACCGGCCGTGGAATTAGCCGAAAAGCTTGGGGATATTGCGCCAGGAAAACTTAACAAAGTTCTTTATACCACAGGTGGTTCGGATGCTGTTGAGGTCGCAATGAAGATTGCGCGGGCCGCGACGGGCCGATTTAAAACAATTTCCTTTTGGGATGCCTTTCACGGTGCAGGTTTTGGCGCATCCAGTATCGGTGGTGAGCAGTTATTCAGATCTCATATTGCGGGCCCATTGTTGTCAGGCACTGAGCATGTCGCGCCTTTTGCATGCTATCGCTGCCCATATGGCCATCAGGACATCGATGGACAAGCCGACCTTGAGCGCTGTAAATTGGCCTGTGCCAATATGGTGCGCTATGTTTTGGAGCGCGAAGGCGATGTCGCTGCCGTTATAGCAGAGCCCGCGCGGGCGACCCCAAATATACCACCCCCAGGGTATTGGAAAGCAGTTAAAGAGGCATGTAATGAGCATGGCGCGCTCTTGATCTTTGATGAGATCCCAACGGGGTTAGGAAAAACCGGCCGAATGTTTGCCTGCGATCATGATGAGGTAGAGCCAGATATTCTAGTTATGGGTAAATCTTTGGGCGGTGGTATTCTGCCTATAGCTGCGGTTATTGCGAATGAGAACCTTGATCTAGCAAAAGAGTTTGCAATCGGGCACTACACACACGAAAAGAACCCGGTTACGACTACTGCCGCCTTGACGACAATAAAAATCATTGAAGATGAAAACTTGGTGGAAAATGCAAGAAGTGTTGGAAAACACGCGCTGTTGCGTTTGCAGGAAATAAAAGCCAAATACGATATTATTGGTGACGTCAGGGGGCGGGGCTTTTTGATGGGCATGGAATTAGTAACGGATAGGGAGACTAAAGAACCCGCAAATGATGCAGCTGAAACTCTATACTATAGCTGCCTTGAAAAAGGTGTTTCTTTCAAACTTACGATGGGTAATGTTGTGACTTTAACTCCATCTCTTACTCTTACAAAAGAACAAATGGATTTTGCACTTGATGCCATCGATGAGGGACTCAATTCATTTTCCAAAAATCTGGTTTGAAACCTCCGACTTCAGTCGGAAAAGATCCCACTGTGCGCCGCAGGCGCTCTAAACCACTGAACCCTTCGACTTTAGTCGGAGGAGGTTCAGTAGAGGAACTGAGGAAAAGGTCACTAATTTACCAATATGCCTAGCACATTCTTCCCAGATTTGCGCGGGAACTGGCATTGCATATTCTAAATTGGGTTTGCAAAGTAACTGCAAAAATAACCAGTCAGATTTGAAAAATAAGTGAATCTCAATGGGTGTATTAAAGCTAATATGATAGATTAATTGTAACTCCCAAGCACCCCAGCCGCCAACGGGTTTTTTTGTCAGTTTTGATGTGAGTCTCCTTGGCCATTGGGCGCATGAATTTTCTGTTGTGGTCTGAATTTCGTGGCGCTGTGACGATTTCTCTGAATCAGTGGTGGAATGGACCAAGTTGCTGCTCTTGAACAACTCCTCGCCACGGCTCTGCGCAGGATCGCCGAGTTGGAAGCCGCGTTGGCGAGCATGGCGCAAGAGAATGCGGATCTTCCCGTCGTTCGATAAACTGCGCCTGTCACAGCTTGGTAGTTAAGCGATAGCTGTTACAACAATTCCACTGCCTGACTAAGCTGATCACTATTCACATCAATATATCTTTGCGTGGTGCTGATATGCGAATGCCCAGCAAGTTCAGCATCCTGCCACTTCCGTGGTAAACTTTTGCACTGCCGTTCTCAGTTTTAGTTTATGTTGCAGACGCTGTGTTGAACACAGTAACGTATGAGCTACGGATTTATGCATAGCGCACTACGTAGCGCACCATATAAATTGCATTATAATATATTGTAAATAAATATAAAAATAATAACACATATTATCATAATCCGCGTGTCGGGGGTTCAAGTCCCTCCTCCGCTACCAAAAATACTTTAAAT
>Ga0209198_1001520_pt1 | contig 17358 bp, 16 predicted proteins | sample COGITO_mtgs_1105_2_FD_184804 | JGI IMG/M metagenome (GOLD analysis project Ga0209198, IMG submission 184804) | Pelagic marine microbial communities from North Sea - COGITO_mtgs_110519 (SPAdes) (version 2) | ecosystem: Environmental > Aquatic > Marine > Epipelagic ...
GCAAGTGCAGCACAAAAAAGTACCCCCTATACCGCTTGGCGATAATCTCTCTGGAACTGCTGGACAGAAAACCCTACGAGATGCACCCGTCGTGGTTAAGCTTCGCCGTTAAGCTTACGGCATTTTTTGGTGACTTTTTGTTGCTGTAGACAAAAAGTGACTGGCTGTCGGGCCACCCCCGACGACCTTGAATTTAAAACTTAAACAAAAAAAGTAAACCCTCAGAATATACCAATATAACTAAAAGTTTATGCATAAAACTCTGGCTTCAGTCTGTCGGGCCACCCCCGACGACCTTGATTGAAAACTCAAACAAATAAAGTAAACAACCGGCACCTAATAAAACGATAAACCTAAAAAACCCATCGTCTCTAGGCGCAAGCTTATAAAAACTTACTCCACCGTAACCGACTTAGCCAAATTACGAGGCTGATCAACATCAGTCCCCTTAATAATCGCAACATGATAAGACAGCAATTGAAGTGGGATAGTATAAACAATTGGCGCTAATAATGGATCACAACTTGGCACATGTAATACCTTCATTGTATCGTCCGATTTAAATGCCGCTGCTTTATCAGCAAATACATACATCAATCCGCCACGCGCACGCACTTCTTCAACATTCGATTTTAATTTTTCAACCAATTCATTATTCGGCGCAACAACAATAACCGGCATATCAGCATCAATTAACGCTAGTGGCCCATGCTTTAATTCACCCGCCGCATAAGCTTCGGCATGAATATAAGAAATCTCTTTTAACTTAAGCGCCCCTTCCATTGCAATCGGGTATTGATCACCACGGCCTAGAAATAAGCTGTGATGCTTGTCTGCAAAATCTTCTGCTAACACTTCAATATCCGCATCCATTGCAAGGGCTTGCTCTATTTTTGTTGGCAGGCTTTGCAAGGCTTGCACAATTTTCGCTTCAGCTTCTGACGATAAATTTTTGTGGTGGCCAATGGCTGTTGCTAACATCATTAAACCGGTTAACTGCACGGTGAACGCTTTTGTTGATGCAACACCGATTTCAACACCGGCCTCCATCATATAAGCCATATCTGATTCACGCACTAGTGAAGAACCTGGCGCATTACAAATCGTCAGGCTAGTCATATAATTTTGTTGCTGAGCTAAACGCAATGCCGCTAGTGTATCTGCTGTTTCACCCGACTGCGAGATAGTCACTAATAAACTATTAGGACGAACAAACGATTTTCTATAGCGATACTCTGATGCAATTTCTACATTACACGACACGCCGGCAAATTCTTCAAACCAATAACGCGCTGTCATACCTGCGTGGTAACTGGTACCGCAAGCAATAATTTGTACATGCTCAACATTGGGTAATAACTTTTCGGCTGATTCACCAAAAGATCGATCTAAAACTTTACCCGCTTCTAGCCGACCTTCCAATGTTCGCTGAATCGCAATTGGCTGCTCATACGTTTCTTTAAGCATATAGTGACGAAAAGTACCCTTGTCACCGGTATCATGACTAATTGTTGATTCTGTAATTTCACGCTCTACAGGTGCGCCATTACAATCAAATATTTTCACTTCTGAACGAGTGACTTCTGCAACATCACCCTCTTCTAGAAAAGCAAAACGACGTGTAACCGGTAATAAGGCTAATTGATCAGAGGCAACAAAGTGTTCGCCAATGCCGTAACCAATAACCAGTGGGCTACCCGATCTTGCAACCACTAATCTATCAGGATCGTTATTGTCCATAACAACAGTACCGTAAGCACCATCAAGTTGAACAACGGCCTTTTGTACTGCCGCTACTAACGAATCAGCACTTTTTAATTCTTCATTAATTAAATGGCAAATCACTTCGCTGTCAGTATCAGTAACAAAAGCATAACCTTTTGCTGTTAGCGAAACTCTTAATTCTTCGTGGTTTTCTATAATGCCGTTGTGAACAATGGTAATACGCTCATTCGATAAATGTGGGTGAGCATTATTTTCATTAGGCTCGCCATGCGTCGCCCAACGTGTATGTGCAATACCAGTACCGCCTTGCGCGCCAGCTTCAGCAACTGCATCAGCTAATGCTTGCACTTTACCTACTCGACGAATTCGCTGATTAATACCTTGTTTATCAGTTACCGAAAGACCCGCAGAATCATATCCGCGATACTCTAATCGCTTTAAGCCTTCTAATAAAATCTCAGCAATATCTCGCTGTGCTACAGCACCGACTATTCCACACATATCTATATTTTCCGTTTTTAAATTTTCTTATATAAAATAAATTATGATTTTTTCTTAACAGGTTTTTTCCAACCCGTAATGTTTCGCTGTCTGCCACGACCAACGGCTAAATTATCTGCTGGTACAGTTTGTGTAACGGTTGATCCCGCTGCAACAAAGCCACCATCAGCAATTTCTACCGGTGCGACTAAGGTGCTGTTTGAACCGACAAATACATTGTTACCCATCACGGTTTTGAATTTATTAGCACCATCGTAATTGCAAGTAATGGTTCCTGCACCAATGTTGGTGTCTGTACCGATTTCAGCATCACCCACATAAGAAAGATGATTCACCTTACTACCATCACCAAGCTGTGCTTTTTTAATTTCAACAAAGTTACCTACTTTGCATCCATTGCCTAAATCGGCCCCAGGTCGAAGCCTCGCGAAAGGTCCGATATTACAATTTTTTCCGATAACAGCGTCTTCTATAACACTGTTTGCTAAAATATTACTGCCTTCAGCAATCGATGCATTCGTAATGACGCAGTTAGGGCCTATGCTGACATTCGCACCGATAACAACATCGCCTTGCAAGACAGCATTAATATCAATAAATACATCTTGGCCTACTGTGACATTACCTCGTACATCTATTCGAGCTGGGTCAGCTAATGTTGCGCCTTCTACCATCAGTTTATTTGCCTGCTCACGTTGAAATTCACGCTCTAGTTCGGCAAGTTGCAGACGATTATTAACACCTTGTATTTCAAATAATGATTGTGGACTAGGTGTATTAATGCCTACACCGTCGGTGACAGACATTGCGATAACATCGGGCAAATAATATTCTTTTTGAGCGTTATCATTGCCAATATTCGGTAACCATTTTGCTAGGCAACTTTGTGGAATACACATAATGCCGGTATTGATTTCATTAATGGCTAACTGATCTGTTTTAGCATCTTTATGCTCAACGATCGATAAGACTTCGTTATTATCATTACGGACGATACGGCCATAACCGGTCGCATCATCAAGCGAAGCAGTTAACACAGCCATAGAGGTCTCGTTGACGGCTTCTAGCATCGCGCGCAGTGTCTCTGTCTTTATTAACGGCACATCTCCATAAAGGATGAGTGTTTTTGAACCCGGCGTTAATGCTGGTAACACTTGAAGAACGGCGTGTGCTGTACCCAGCTGTTCAACTTGCTCAATATATTGGCAATCGCTGTATAGACTGTCAGCACCCAAATTAGCCTGCACTTGATCAGCACCATGACCAACAACAATATGGACGTTAACATCACCCAATGCTTTTGCAGCATCTATGACATGCTGCACCATAGGCTTGCCGCCAATAGCATGTAAGACTTTGGGCTTATTAGAACGCATACGACTGCCCTGTCCGGCAGCGAGAATCACAACATCAATATTCAAAGGGAAACCTATATCTTTACGAAACACTTATTTGGTTATTTTTTGTACAATAATATCTTATACACACTAAAAAGGGTAGCAGCTGCTACCCTTTTTTGGCTCGTCCACTTAAAAAAAGTGGTTATTTACCTAACTTTTTCTTAATTGAACGGATCGTTCTAAGTTGAGCAACGGCTGCAGCGAGCTCAGAGGCCGCAAGTGAGTAGTTAATGTCGCCACTTGGGTTATCAATATCTTGCTCAGCCTGTTTCTGTGCTTCTAGTGTTGCTGCTTCATCAAGATCTTCAGCACGAACCGCAGTATCAGCCAAAACGGTGATAGCGCTGGGCTGAACTTCTAAAAAGCCACCAGAAACATAAAAAACTTGCTCATCATCGTTTTCATTAATCACACGTACTGGACCAGGTTTTAAGCCGGTCAGTAACGGTGAGTGACCTGCTGAGATACCTAAGTCTCCCAGCAAACCTGTAGCGATAATCATTTTGACAGAGCCAGAGAAAATGGATTCCTCGGCACTAACGATGTCACATTGAATACTTGCCATTCTTTATATCCCGCCTTCTATCTTTGCTTATCTATAATTCAGATTACAAAGATTTGGCTTTTTCAATAACTTCTTCGATTCCACCAACCATATAAAACGCTTGCTCAGGTAAGTGATCGTATTCGCCAGCCAAAATTGCTGTAAAGCTGCTAATAGTTTCTTTAAGAGAAACATATTTACCTGGTGAACCAGTAAATACTTCAGCTACGTGGAAAGGCTGCGATAAGAAACGTTCAATTTTACGTGCACGGTTTACAGTCTGCTTATCTTCTTCAGATAATTCGTCCATACCCAAGATCGCAATAATATCTTTCAATTCTTTATAACGCTGCAATACCGATTGAACGCCACGAGCAACATCATAATGCTCTTGACCAATAATCAAAGGATCAAGCTGACGCGAAGTTGAATCTAGTGGATCAACCGCAGGGTAAATACCTTTTGCAGCGATATCACGACTTAGTACAACCGTTGAATCCAAGTGAGCAAATGTTGTTGCTGGCGATGGATCGGTTAAATCATCCGCAGGTACGTATACCGCTTGGATAGAAGTGATAGAACCTGTTTTTGTTGAAGTGATACGCTCTTGAAGCACACCCATTTCTTCAGCAAGTGTTGGCTGATAGCCAACCGCAGAAGGCATACGACCTAAGAGTGCTGATACTTCTGTTCCTGCAAGCGTGTAACGGTAGATGTTATCAACAAATAATAATACATCACGGCCTTCATCACGGAATTTCTCAGCCATGGTTAAACCTGTAAGCGCTACGCGTAAACGGTTTCCTGGTGGCTCATTCATCTGGCCGTAAACCATCGCTACTTTAGACTTCGTAAAGTCTTCAACGTTTACTACGTCGGCTTCTTGCATTTCGTAGTAGAAATCGTTTCCTTCACGAGTACGCTCACCAACACCTGCAAATACCGATAAACCTGAATGCTCGGTAGCAATGTTGTTAATCAACTCCATCATGTTTACAGTTTTACCAACACCTGCACCACCAAATAGACCGACTTTACCGCCTTTCGCAAACGGACAAACTAAGTCGATAACTTTGATGCCGGTTTCTAACAATTCGTCAGAAGCAGCTAGCTCATCATACTTAGGTGCATCACGGTGAATCGATGCTGTGTCATGCTCGGCTAATGGGCCTTTTTCATCAATTGGATTACCTAGTACATCCATGATGCGACCTAATGTTGCCTGACCTACAGGAACACTGATTGGCTTGTTAGTGTTCTCAACTGCTAGACCACGACTAACACCTTCCGAAGCACCCATAGCAATGGCACGAACTACGCCGTCACCTAATTGCTGTTGCACTTCAAGCGTAAGGCCTTTTTCTGTGACCATTAGTGCGTCATAAACCTTAGGGACTGCATCACGTGGAAATTCCACGTCGATGACTGCGCCAATGATCTGTACGATACGTCCGCTACTCATTCGGTGTTCCTCTATTCTTTAAATGCTTTTAACTGTTTTAATAAAAATTGCTCAATGCACCACTTAACTAATTGCTGCGGCACCACTAACAATTTCTGAAAGTTCTTGGGTAATCGCTGATTGGCGTGCTTTGTTGTACACCAATTGTAAATCATCAATAAGGTCACCAGCATTGTCGGTTGCGCTTTTCATTGCAATCATTCGTGCGGCTTGCTCACAGGCCCCGTTTTCTACTACTGCTTGATAAACTAACGCTTCGATATATCGAACCAATAAGCCATCAAGTAAATCTTTTGCATCGGGCTCATAAATATAATCCCAATGGTGTTGCATCGATTCATCATCATCAGAACAAAGCGGCAATAACTGCTCCACTTCTGGCTGCTGAGTCATCGTGTTTACAAATTCGTTATTTACAATATATAAACGATCAATGGTGCCTTCTTCATAGGCATCGAGCATCACTTTAATGCTGCCAATTAAATCGATTACCGCTGGGTCTTCGCCTAAATCACGAACGGCTGCAACAACGTTGCCTCCATAAGAATTAAAGAAGCTAGCACCCTTAGCGCCGACTAAACATAAATCAACATCTATATTTTTATCGGAATACTCTTTCATGCTTGCTATAGCTTGTTTGAACAAGTTAATGTTCAAGCCACCGCATAAACCACGGTCTGTAGAAACAACAATATATCCAACGCGCTTTATTTCACGCTGTTCCATAAACATATGGCGATATTCAGGCGTCGAATTTGCAAGATGGCCAATAACCGACTTAATCCGCTTGGAATAAGGCTTACCTTTTTGCATTCGCTCTTGCGCTTTACGCATTTTGCTCGCAGCCACCATTTCCATTGCACTCGTAATTTTTTGAGTGCTTTTGATACTGGTAATCTGCGTCCGTATCTCTTTGCCGCTAGCCATGTTTTACTCTTTACGTTTGCGTTTAATAGTTAACTACCAAGTCTGTGTAGACTTGAAGCTCTCTAACAATGACTTAAAGGATGCTTCAGTATCTTTATCCCAGCCGCCGTCAGCTGCTATTTTTTCTAGCAAGGCGCCGTGCTCTGAATGAGAATAAGAAAGTAAGGCATCTTCGAAATCACCAATTTTTTCAACGGTTACGTCGTTAAGAAAGCCGTTATCTGCTGCATAAATCAATAATGCCATTTCAGCAATTGACTGAGGCGCATACTGTTTTTGTTTCATTAATTCAGTAACGCGCTCACCGTGATCAAGCTGAGCTTTAGTCGCGTCATCGAGATCAGAAGCAAACTGAGAAAAGGCTGCAAGCTCACGATATTGCGCTAACGCAGTACGAATACCACCAGATAGTTTCTTAATGATCTTAGTCTGTGCTGCACCACCCACTCGTGATACAGAAATACCAGCGTTCATTGCTGGACGAACACCCGCATTGAATAAATCAGTGTCTAAGAAAATCTGGCCATCAGTAATAGAGATAACGTTAGTCGGTACAAAAGCCGATACGTCACCTGCTTGTGTTTCGATGATAGGTAATGCTGTTAAAGAACCCGTCTTACCTTTAATAGCACCATTAGTGATTTGCTCTACATGCTCTGCATTTACACGAGCGGCACGCTCTAATAAACGTGAGTGCAAATAGAAGACGTCACCAGGATAAGCTTCACGACCTGGTGGTCGACGAAGTAGTAAAGAAATTTGACGATAAGCCCAAGCCTGCTTGGTTAAATCATCATAAATGATTAACGCATCTTCGCCGCGGTCACGGTAGTATTCACCCATGGTACAACCGGCAAACGGTGCTAAAAACTGCATCGCCGCAGGATCAGAAGCTGTTGCAGCAACAACAATGGTATGTTCCATTGCGCCGTGCTCTTCAAGCTTACGAACCACTGCATTTACAGAAGCGGCTTTCTGACCAATGGCAACATAGACACACTTAATGCCTTTACCTTTTTGGTTGATGATGGCATCAACAGCAATCGCTGTTTTACCGACCTGACGGTCACCGATGATTAATTCACGTTGACCACGACCAATTGGCACCATGGCATCAACGGCTTTTAGGCCAATTTGCACAGGCTGATCAACCGATTGTCTGGCGATAACACCTGGCGCAACTTTTTCTATAGCATCAGTTTCTTTTGCTTCAATAGGACCTTTGCCGTCAATTGGATTACCAAGCGCATCAACAACACGGCCTTGTAATTCAGGACCAACAGGTACTTCAAGAATACGACCCGTACAGCGACAAGATTGACCTTCCGCAATACTTTTATAGTCACCAAGAATTACCGCACCAACAGAGTCACGCTCAAGGTTAAGCGCCAAACCGTATATGCCGCCTTCAAATTCGATCATCTCACCGTACATAGCATCGGCTAGACCGTGAATTCGAATGATGCCGTCAGTTACGGAAACCACTGTGCCTTCATTGCGCGCTTCACTGGAAATATCCAGTTGATCAATACGCTGTTTGATAATCTCGCTAATCTCAGATGGATTCAGCTGTTGCATTGTCTATTCCTCAAACCTACAAATTCATTACTTAATAAACGGCGAATTTAAAAGCCGCTCTATAACCCAAATTAAAATATGTTACTTAAATCGACATCGCCTCAGCGAGTTTGGCGATTCGTCCTTTAATAGAACCATCAATAACGATATCACCCGCACGAACAACGACACCACCTAACAACGATTTATCGACGTCAGTGTGTACACGTATATCACGCTGCAATTTATCTTTTAATGCTTCTGCTAATTTAGCTTCAACTGCACTATCCAAAGCAAAAGCGGTGCTTATATTCACCTCAACAGAGCGTTCTAAATCTGCTTTTAATTCATTAAACAATTCTGCAATTGAAGGCAATAACAATAATCGCTTATTGCTTGCGAGCACATGCAAGAAATTGTTTATAGCAACACTTAAATCATCACCCGCTAAATTAGTGAGCGTCGACACCTGTGTTACCGCATCAATCGTTGATGAACTAATCGCGTCAGTAACTTTAGCTTGAGAAGATATAGATCCAAGCAGCGTTAACTGATCTGCCCAAAGTTGGACAGCGCCTGACTCGCCAGCAGCCTGAAAAGCCGCTTTTGCGTAAGGACGAGCTAATGTTCTTAATTCAGCCATTACCGATTCCCGATTTAAAGATTGGCTGCAAGCTTGTTGACGATATCGCTATGTGCGGTCTCATCAATAGACGCTTCCAGAATTTTCTCTGCACCAACCAAAACCAAAGAAGCAACTTGTGAGCGAAGTTTTTCTTTCGCTCTATTCACTTCTTGATCGATATCAGCTTGCGCTGCACCTTTTAGGCGAAGACCCTCTTCAAACGCTTGCTCTTTTGCTTCATCAACAATCTGCGCAGCACGCTTGTTTGCTTGGTCAAGAATACCTGCAGCTTGCGCTTTGGCTTCAACCAGCTGTGCTTTTACTTGTTGACGCGCATCTTCAAGATCTTGACCTGCTTTTTCTGCGGCATTTAAGCCGTCAGAAATTTGCTTTTGTCGCTCTTGCATAGCACCAATAATAGGTGGCCATACATAGTTTTTACAAAACCATACAAAGATCGCAAAACTGATTAATTGCGCAAACAAAGTGAGATTAATATTCACTGCATTACCCTTTTCAATTAATGAACAGCCGGAGGTATTAACAAAAGGCGCTTAACAAAAGAAACTTGTTAAACCCTTACTATCAAAAACGAGTTGGACCGGCTGTTTGGTTTTCTTTTTGTCTTCGACAAAAATTAGCCTGCAAAAATAATATAAAAACCAATACCAACAGCGATCATTGGTACGGCATCAACTAGGCCAACAGTAATAAAGAACTGTGTGCGTAGAAGTGGAACAAGCTCTGGCTGACGAGCAGCACCTTCAATAAACTTGCTTCCTAAAACACCTACACCAATAGCTGCGCCAATTGCGGCTAAGCCCATGATAAGTGCACCTGCTAAAGTAATAATTGCTGCTTCCATCATTTTCTCCGGTCAAAAATTTAAATGTTTAAATATAAAAAACTGTTTTACACATTACTCTTTACGTAACGACTATTCACTTTGTCGATTAGTGATGGTCATAGGCCATGGCTAAATAAACAACCGTCAATGTACTAAATATAAACGCCTGCAGAGTAATAACTAATATATGGAAAATCGCCCAAGGTACTGACAAGGTCCACTGTAAATAAAAGGGCAGTAAGCTGATAATGATAAACACCATTTCGCCAGCATACATATTTCCGAACAATCGCAACGCCAAGGAAATAGGTTTAGCAATTAAACCCACCACCTCTAAAAACAAGTTAAACGGTAGGGCCCATTTAGGTAACGGTTGAAAAGCTAACTCAGCAGCAAAACCGCCAATACCTTTTTGCTTAATGCTGTAATAGAGAATCATAAAGAACACACCTAACGACATACCCAAAGTGGCATTAACATCGGTCGATGGCACAACTCTCATATATTCCACACCCATTTGCATGGCAACCCAAGGAATCCAATCAACAGGCACAAGATCCATTAAGTTCTGTAAAAAGATCCAAACAAATATGGTTAAACCAATAGGCGCTATCCACGGGTTTTTATGGTGGAAAATACCCTTAACATTGTCATCAATAAAATCGACAACCATTTCTACAAAGTTTTGAAATCCTGTTGGTACGCCAGCGGTAACTGATTTAGCAACCCGACCAAATGACCAACAAAACAGAATACCTAAAAACAATGACCAACCTATTGTATCTAGGTGAATAGCCATAAAACCCATATCGGCAGCTTCAGTAGCAGAGTGAGCTAAGGTCCACTCAGCACTTTCTAACACCTGACTATGGCCGTCATAGCCAACTCGCTCGTAGCCAGCCGGTAACTTGCCATAAGTTAAATTTAAAAGGTGATGGGAAATATATTCCCCAGATGTCATTGATTCACTGGCCATGCTGGTATCGTTTCTCTAGTTTCTCAATATTTATAACGTACTAATAAATGACGTATAACTAATAATCTTTCTGCTTCCGGTCAACTTACTGGGGTTAATTCAAACCCCGCATACAGACCATTGTTATGCTGTTTTTGCGCTATTGCGGTTCATCTGCTCGCGTTAAAAACGCATTACAAACCACACCAAAAAGACTAATTACAACAAACCCAAGCAGTAAAAAAGGTTTATCTAATTGATCTCCGTATCGGAAAGCTAACGCCAGCAACACACCTGCCATCAACATTTTTGCCATTGATGCTCGATAAACATCCGAGACTACACGATGAGCTGCTGCTTCATCATTAACGTTTAAATCACTCTGAAATGAACGCCAATTAAAATAAAATCCTGTGCTTGTCGCTATTAAAGACCCAACCATCGTGGCAACTAACGTTGTCCACGCCCAATCTTGATACCAACTAAAAGCGAGCGATAGTAGAGTTGCTGCAAGCAACTGCAATAATACCTGCTGAAGAAGAGGAGGTTTGCTACTTATACTTATATTCACCATAAACGGATTGCGCAACGCTGAAAGTTATTTTAAAACAAGGTTTTAAGTATTTTTATGGCTGCCTATTAAACAGCTAAATACCACCCTTATTAGTCATTTCAACCAACTTTGCACTGTTTCCGATCACTAAATAACACAGTGAATAGATAGTACCGATCCAAGCGGCGCGGATTATAAATAATCAACTCAGGGGAAGCAACCAAGATTGCTTGGGATTGTTGTTTTTTCGCCCTTTTGCAGCGGGCTTTTAACGGTAATTCTAACGTTTACTTAATATGCTCTAAAATTCCATCCAACTCATCAAGGCTATTGTATTTAATTGTTAATTTGCCTCGACCATTTTCTGAATGACTAAACGACACAGGAACACCTAAAGTGTCTGATAAATCAGTTTGTAAGCGAGAAATATTCGGGTCTTCGATAGTATTTTTGGTTGTTTTTTCTGCTTTGGGTGTTTGAACGCTTTTTACGAGAGCTTCGGTTTGGCGCACACTCAAACCACGGTTGACCACCTCTTTCGCTGTATTGACTTGAGTCATACCTTCTAAGCCCAATAAAGCTCTAGCATGACCCATTTCTAAATCTCCATTTTCCAAAAGCAACTTAACATCTTTATGTAAACTCATTAAGCGTAAAGTGTTGGACACCGCAGCTCTCGATTTACCAACAATGTCAGCAACCTGTTGATGTGTAAGGCCAAACTCTTGATTTAATCTGGATAGCGCATAAGCCTCTTCCATGGAATTGAGATCTTCACGCTGAATATTTTCTACCAATGCCATTGCCATCGCGGCTTCATCGGGTACATCTTTCACAACAGCGGGAACAGTTGTTAGCCCGGCTAACTGCGCTGCACGCCAACGTCGTTCACCAGCAATTATTTCATAACTGGCTTCTGCGGCTGATTCACTGGCAACAGCCCTTAATATAATGGGCTGCATAACCCCTTGATTACGAATGGAAGCTGCCAACTCTTCTAAGGAGCTAGGATCGATATCGCGTCTGGGTTGATATTTGCCTCGCTGACACATTTCAACAGGCACTTCTAATAATGTATCTGTTTTTAACACTGGCTGCCCAGCTAAAGGCTCTATCGGCTTCTCTACTAATGAATCGGTTTCTGCTGTCGACGGTTGCTGCGCACGGCTAGATAGCTGGTTTAATTCAGCAGCTAACCCTCTAGCTGGCTGGTTGCTTGGCGAGGTATTAACCTTTTGCTGCTTTGAGGCGGCATTAAAAGCATCTCCTAATAAAGCATCTAACCCTTTACCCAAGCCTTTCTTTTTTATTGCCATTATTGTTGCGCCTAAATTATTTGCTATTGAAATGAATAAAGCTGAACTCTTGTGGGTTATAGCTTGATACAGGATTAGAGTTATCTAAAAGTTATTTAAGGTTATCTAAAGGCTATCTAAAGGCTTTCTGGCCTCTTCACGACGAAGCAGCTCTCCTGCTAGTGCTAAGTAAGCCACCGCACCCTTAGATTGACGATCATAAGCCAATACCGGCTGCCCATAACTGGGAGCTTCAGCTAATCTAACATTGCGAGGAATAACGGTTCGATAAACTCGCTCGCCAAAATGCTGCATTAGCTGATCCGATACATCATTGGTCAAACTGTTGCGCGGGTCATACATCGTTCTCAATAAACCCTCAATAATAATATTAGGGTTAATGGAATCAGCGACTCTAGCAATGGTGTTCATTAACGCTGACAAACCTTCCAAGGCATAGTACTCGCATTGAATCGGAATAATAACGCCGTCAGCTGCTGCCATGGCATTAACCGTTAACATACTCAAAGAGGGGGGGCAGTCAATTAAGATAAAATCATATTGATCTCGAACACTGTTTAATATTTCAGAGAGGACATATTCCTTATTAGGAACATTTAACAACTCAACTTCCGCGGCAGTGAGATCTCCATTTGATGGCAGTACATCAAATTTTCCCGAATCGCTATAACAAACAACTTGCTCAACGGATATATTTTGCAGAAGCAGATCATACAAAGTTAATTCGCGATCATTCTTCTCAATACCACAACCCATTGTGGCATTACCTTGCGGATCAAGATCAACTAATAAAATACGTCTTTTTGTTGCCGCAAGCGAGGCAGCAAGATTCACGGTAGTGGTTGTTTTACCAACACCACCTTTCTGATTACTTATCGCGAAAATTCTAGCCAAAATCGTATCCGGAGTTTTGTGCAGCTATGTCTGAAAGTCATCACTGAAGTGACCATCTTCTTTCTGCCATATTATCGGCTATCTGAATCAGCCGCCATGTCAGTTGCTATTATCGATGGTTTGAGGGAAAAAACGCCAGCCGTAATTGTATTTATATCGAATAGAGCCAATTTATTATTTACGTTGATCGTCCAATTTGAATAATATGCCTTTCAGCATTTAAACCTGGAACCGATAGTTTGAGTGTTTTTTGTACTTTAAAATTATCCGCCATTTCTCTAATTTCTTCTGTTGGCAGCGTGCCTTTCATGGCAAACCAACATCCATCATCAGCCAGCAAATGTTGCGTTTGCTCTAGCATTTTACCTAGCGAGCTAAACGCTCGGCTAGTAATAACATCGAAATAGCCACCATCAAAATCTTCGACCCGACTATGAATAGTAGTCACATTAGTTAGCGCTAACTTTCTTTTAACCTCTTTTATAAAAGCAATTCTCTTTAAGCTACAGTCAACCAGTGTGTAATCTTGATGGCTATTAATAATGGCTAATGGAATACCCGGTAAGCCTGCACCGCTCCCTACATCTAATGCATTACCTTTAGGAAAAGACGAGCAAACACTTAAGCTATCAAGTAAGTGTTTACTTACTACCTCATCAGGGTTTGTAATTGCCGTTAAATTATGCGTTTTGTTCCACTTAAGGATCAATTCAGCAAACTGAAGTAATTGATCGATTTGTTTATCGCTAATAGGGAGAGACAGTTTTTCTGCTCCTCTGCGCAATAATTCATGATGTTGATTATTCAAATGAACGACTTCCAATTACTGGCAAGAATCTAAAGAACTTGTTGGTTTTTACTTTTTTGAATATCTGATTCATTCAAATCCAAATTCTCAAGATGACCTAATTTTTTTAGAAAAATAAGCAAAAGGGAAATAGCGGCAGGGGTCACACCCGGCACTCGACTGGCTCGTCCTAAACTTTCAGGCTTAGCGTCATTCAATTTTTGCTTTACTTCATTGCTTAAACCAGACACTGAACTAAAGTCAAAATCTGCCGGAATTTTGGTTTTTTCATGACGGCGAAGTTTATTAATATCGTCTTGTTGACGATCAATATAACCAGCATATTTTGCCGTAATTTCTATTTGTTCTTTGGCTTGTTGATGATTGATTTTTAAGTCAGTAGCATCGTAAATATCGTTAATATTTAGCTCTGGACGCTTTAATAAATCGGCTAAATTATACTCACGACTTAATGGGTTTTTGAGTTTTGGATTCAATTTTTCGGCCGTACTTGAATCAGGCTGAACCCAAGTTGAAGATAATCGCTGTTCTTCACGCGCTATAATTTCTTGCTTTTCACTAAACGCTCGCCATCGATTTTCGTCAATTAATCCTAAGGATCGACCCACTTCTGTGAGTCGAGCATCGGCATTATCTTCACGTAATATGAGTCGATATTCAGCACGACTAGTAAACATACGATAAGGTTCTTGAGTCCCTAAAGTGATCAAGTCATCAACCATTACACCGATATACGCTAAATCACGACCTGGACACCAAGACTCTCGATCTTGTGCTTTCAGTGATGCGTTCGTTCCAGCTAACAGACCTTGGGCGCCGGCTTCTTCGTAACCAGTTGTGCCGTTAATTTGGCCACAAAAGAATAAACCATCAATAAAGCGGGTTTCCAAACTTGGTTTTAAATCTCTAGGATCAAAAAAATCATACTCTATGGCATAGCCAGCCCGCGTAATATGGGCATTCTCAAAGCCTTTGATACTACGAACCATACGTATTTGAATATCAAAAGGTAAGCTAGTTGATATACCATTTGGGTAGAGCTCATGGGTATTTAACCCTTCTGGCTCAATAAAGATCTGATGCGAGGATTTATCGGCAAAGCGATGAATTTTATCTTCTACCGATGGGCAATAACGTGGTCCTGTTCCCTCAATCACCCCTGTGTACATAGGTGATCTATCGAGACCTTCACGAATAATATTGTGCGTTTGCTCATTGGTATGGGTGATATAACAACTCACCTGCTCCGGATGGTCATCGACACTGCCAAGAAACGACATAACCGGAAGCGGTGTATCACCTTTTTGCTCTTGTAACTCAGAGAAATCGACAGTTTTTGCATCAATACGAGGAGGGGTACCTGTTTTTAAACGGCCGACTCGAAAGGGTAATTCGCGTAATCTATTTGCCAAAGCAATGGATGGCGGATCCCCGGCTCGACCCCCTGAATGATTATCTAAGCCAATATGAATTTTACCGCCAAGAAATGTGCCAGCAGATAAAACAACCGTTTTACCGTGAAACTCCAAGCCGATATTTGTTATAACCCCAGTAACTACCGGGGTTGCTACGCTCTCATTGATAATTAAATCATCAACCGACGCTTGAAAAATAGTGAGGTTAGCTTGATTCTCAAGAATCGATCGAATAGCTGCTTTGTACAAAACGCGATCGGCTTGTGCTCGAGTTGCTCTAACGGCAGGGCCCTTTCTTGCGTTCAAAACACGAAACTGAATACCACCATGATCGGCAGCAATAGCCATTGCACCACCAAGTGCATCGATCTCTTTGACCAAATGACTTTTGCCTATGCCGCCAATCGCAGGGTTGCATGACATCTGGCCCAATGTTTCGATGTTGTGAGTCAACAGCAGTGTTTTACTGCCCATGCGAGCCGCAGCAAGGGCCGCTTCGGTACCGGCATGGCCGCCACCAATCACAATGACATCGAAGTTATCAGGGTATCGCATGAGTTTTGAGTCTGTATCTCGTATTGGTTTGTTAGCTTAGGATGGTTATTTAACGACATCCTTGCAAGCAGGCCGCGCAATATAACATTAAATTTCAGGCTGAACAGCCCTGATTAAACGTATTGCTTGAGGCCTTTGAATGGACTTTCTTATCTTTATATTTCTTATGTATATGTCTTTATGTATATATAGATATTTATATAATATAGTAATAATAAGCAAAGCATTTTGCTGTGGAAAACCCCTTTTTACTTATTGATTACAGATACTTACAGAAAGCATAACTGCAGAGATAAAGCGTGTCTAAGCTGCTGCCAAGCTGAGAGTTAAAAACTTAAACTTTTGGCACAAAAATCAAAAGGCCGTATTTCTGTGTATAAATATGTTCTTTATGCACAGCTGCTCAAGTGTTTACACACAGCTATTGAGATGAAAAAAAACTGCGTTTATTATTAAAAAACTGATATTTAATTTATTTAGCACAACTTATTTAAGGTAACTTGTGAAAATATTGCGATTAAATAAAGCTGGTTTGCCACAATGTTGGGTTTCTAAGGAAATTGCAGCAACACTTTGCGTTAAGCAACAAGTGGTATGGAGCTTAGGGAGTAGGCGTTCTATTCTCCATGGAGGCTACAATCGCAAAGGTTATCGATCAATATTATCTATCCCTCCAATTATTGCTTGCGATGGTAAGACTTCGCGACAATGTTTAACTCCAGCTTTATCTAATCGAACGCTTTTTAGGCGTGATGATCACTTTTGTCTTTATTGTGGTAAACAGTTTCCTTATGGCTTGTTAACTCGAGATCATATTATTCCATCTTCGCAGGGAGGTCAGGATAGCTGGCAGAACCTTGTGGCTGCTTGCCAGCGTTGTAATAGCTTTAAAGGAGCACGAACACCAGAGGAGGCGGGGATGGAGTTACTGGCGGTGCCGTTTACGCCGAATATTTATGAGTTTATGTATTTGAGTAATAGGCAGATTATTGGTGATCAGATGGAATATTTGAAGTCGAGGTTTCGGGGTGGGAGTCGGGATTGGCAGGCGGCATAAGCGTAGTGTTAGTTGTTTTGGTTAGTCGATATTCTGAGGTTTTACTTTTTTGTTTGAGTTTTAAGTTCAAGGTCGTCGGGGGTGGCCCGACAGCCAGTCACTTTTCTTTGCTTGTGCAAAGAAAAGTAACCAAAAGAAAGCACACAATCTGACGAAGATTGACCCCGATATAACCTATTCGCTTTGGGGTGGTTTTAATTAGTACACCCTCACAACG
>Ga0209198_1001532_pt1 | contig 17239 bp, 19 predicted proteins | sample COGITO_mtgs_1105_2_FD_184804 | JGI IMG/M metagenome (GOLD analysis project Ga0209198, IMG submission 184804) | Pelagic marine microbial communities from North Sea - COGITO_mtgs_110519 (SPAdes) (version 2) | ecosystem: Environmental > Aquatic > Marine > Epipelagic ...
AAGCCCCGCGTGGGGGCTTTTTTAAATGCAGGGTGAGCGTTACGCGGACACCACCTCTGCATATTTGCGGTTGAGCGGGCCTTTCTGTACAAACTGCACAGTGCCAGTCTCTGTCGCAAACAATGTGTGATCTTTGCCAATGCCTACGCCGTTACCTGGGTGGAACTTGGTTCCGCGCTGACGAACAATAATGCCGCCTGCATTGATTGACTGGCCACCATAGACTTTAACACCAAGGCGTTTGCTCTCTGAATCGCGACCGTTTCTAGTACTACCACCAGCTTTCTTGTGAGCCATTGCTATATCCTCTTTTAATTATCCGGCGTTGATGCCGGTAATTTTAACTTCTGTATACCACTGTCTGTGGCCCTGCTGAGTGCGCGAGTGCTTGCGACGACGGAATTTAATAATATTCACCTTGTCACCGCGGCCGTGAGATACAACCTCAGCAGTCACTTTGCCACCATCTACCAGAGGGGCACCGATCTTGACTTCAGCACCTTCGCCGACCATCAAGACTTCTTCAAAATCGATATTGTCACCAGTGGCTACATCCAACTTTTCCAGACGCAGGGTTTCACCCTCAACGACTCGATGCTGTTTACCGCCACTTTTGATCACTGCGTACATGTTCTGCTCCAAATTTAGGGTGACCAAAACAAGTTATCCTGGCCAGATTCCGTCGCTTACTATCCCGAGACCAAGAGCCTCTGCGAGAGGGCGGCAATTCTAATGGAACACCCTATGGTTATCAAGTGTTAAAACGGCAAATATGCAACTATCCTAGAGGCTGAGCATGAAAGGCTTACAACCCCCATAGACCTTGGTTTTTGCTAGCTATTTTTTAGCCAAACGAGGGAGGCCATTCGACCCGTTTTTGCCTCTCGCCTGTAGGAGTAAAACCGCGATGAATCGGTAAGGGTGCAGTAATCACCTCCATAAATAGCGCTTACCCCGCAGCCTGTTAGCTCTGCGCGGGCCAGAGCGCAGAGATCGGCAAGATATTTACCCTGCTGGCTGGGTAAAAAGGCAGTTTGAATAGCTTCAATCTGCTGGGCTCCCTGGGCCCCCTGCACAAAAGCCTCCAGCACCTCTGCTCCAACCTCGAATACCTGTGGGCCTATAGCTGGCCCCAGATAGGCCATCACCTGATCTGGCCTGGCAAAGCTGGCCACTGTTTTGCGCAAAATGCCATGGCATAGCCCGCGCCAACCTGCATGGGCAGCGGCTACCTGGGTGCCCTGCTGATCGCAAAATAATACTGGCAGACAGTCTGCAGTCATAATTGCGCAGGCCTGTTCAGGTCTATCCGTAAAACTGGCATCTGCTGTGGGGACTGCACTGGCTTCGGGAACGTAAATCACCTCTGTACCATGCACCTGGTTCAGCCACAGGGGCTGCTGAGATAAACCCAGGCTCTCAGCCAGCCGCTTGCGATTGGACTGCACGGCAGTTTCGGCGTCGCCCACATGCAGGGCCAGATTGTTGCTGTCAAATGGCGCTCTGCTGCAGCCTCCCTGTCTGGTGGTGATAGCAGCGCCAATATTCCCAGGAGTGGGCCAGTTGGGGGTAATAACACTAGTCATTGGCGAGCAATGTAATCAGGGCCTGTATGTCCTCTGGCAGCTCTGAGCTCCAACTCACCAGCTCGCCGCTACCCGGATGAATTAAACCCAGTTCGCGGGCATGCAGGGCCTGACGGCCAAAGTTTTGTATGGCATCACGCAATTCTGGCCTGGCACCACTGTGGATGCGGAAACGTCCAGCATAGGTTTCGTCGCCTACGATTGGAAAGCGAATATGTGCCATATGCACACGAATCTGGTGAGTGCGCCCGGTTTCCAGCCTGAGTCGCACATGGCTGTGGCCGGTAAAGCGCTGCAGCAGGGAATAATGGGTGCGCGCCTCTTTGCCATCGGGCCTTACTGCCATTTTGGTGCGCTGGGTCTGATGACGGCCAATAGGCTGATCGACCAGCCCGCCACCGGTCATAACCCCTGTGACAATAGCTTCGTACTCGCGCCTAACGGTTCTGGCCTGCAACTGCGCCACCAGGTCTGTGTGGGCCTGCAATGTTTTGGCTACTACCATCAGACCTGTGGTGTCCTTATCCAGCCGGTGCACAATGCCGGCGCGGGGCACAGACTCTAGCTGGGGGCAGTGGTAGAGCAGTCCATTAAGCAAGGTGCCACTGCGATTACCGGCCGCCGGATGCACCACCAGGCTGTCTGGTTTGTTGAGCACAATAATATGTTCATCTTCATAAACTATGTGCAGGGGAATATTCTCTGGCTGCCAGTCGCCCTCGGACTCAAGATAGACATCTATAACCAGGGTCTCGCCACCCAATAGCTTTTGTTTGGGCACCTGTATCTGGCCATCAACTCTCAGCTGCCCGCCCTTTATCCAGGACTGCAGCCTGGCTCTGGAGTAATCAGAGAACAATTCGGACGCCACCTGGTCCAACCGTCTGCCGCAATCTTGCGAAGATACCTGGGCTGACATCTGAATATGGTCAAAGCTGTTATTTTCGCTGTTGGGCTGGTTCACTAATAGTGCTCTGTGGTTAAATACCGGGCTTGGTCGCTAATGCTGTCGACTCCGTCTTTCGCTGGGAATTTTACATGAAAAACATGGCTTTTATTTTGTTGATTTTAAGTTTGTCTACCACCTCTGGCTGTTCCTGGTTGGGCTGGGGTGATGATGAGACCAATGAGGATGACACTGCGGGTTATACCGAAAGAGATTTTTACGAAAAAATTCAAAGTAGCTTAAATGCCAGTAACTGGAGCGTTGCCATTAGTAACCTGCAACTTCTGGAGTCTCAATTTCCCTTTGGCAAATATGCCGAGCAGGGTCAGCTTGAGCTGATCTATGCGCAGTTTAAATCTGGCGCCCATGAGGAGGCTATTGGCTCTGCAGATCGCTTTATTCGCCTGCACCCCCAGCATCCCAATGTGGACTATGCCTTCTATGTGAAGGGGCTATCTGAAATTTCCCAGTCATCTGGGTTCTTTGATAACTTTATTCCCACAGATAGCACCAAGCGCGATATTGGCCCGGCGCGAGATGCCTTTGCCACATTGACCGAACTGCTGTCGCGATTCCCGAAAAGCCAATATGCACCAGATGCTCGCAAACGCCTGGTAAATCTGCGCAATAACCTTGCCCGTGCCGAAATTCATGTGGCCAACTACTACTTTGCCCGCGGTGCCTATCTGGCTGCGGCCAATCGCGGTCGTTTTGTTGTTGAAAACTTTCAACAGTCTCCTGCGGTTCCCGATGGTCTGGCTGTGATGGCTCAGGCGTATAACATCTTAGAGATTCAAGAGCTGGCTGATAATGCAGTCAAGGTGCTGGTAGCCAATTACCCGGAGTACCCCTCCCTGGATGCCAATGGCGCTTTTGACTACGACAAGCGGTTGCTGAGTGCCGAAAATTCTATGCTGGGCAAAATCACCTTTGGGCTGATTGATCGTGTGCAGCCGCCGGCTTTTGACTCTCGTCATATCTACAACAGGGTTGCTCGCGAAGCGGGTACAACCGGCGACGATAGTGAAAAGCAGGGCCGATCTATTTGGAATCGATTGACCTTTGGACTGATGGACTAGTCTCCCTGCTCTTTTTGATTGGTGACAGGTACAGATGAACAGACACGCGATTATCGATGAAATGCGGGTGCTGCCCGAGATTGACCCACAATTTGAAATACAGCGACGGGTTGCCTTTATTCAAAACCAGCTGACTCTGTCTGGGTGCAAGACCCTGGTGTTGGGTATTAGTGGCGGGGTTGACTCTTCAACCTGTGGGCGCCTGGCTCAGCTCGCAGTCGAGGGTCTCAATCAGCATGAGGGTGTAGATGCCTATCGCTTTATAGCCGTGCGTCTGCCCTATGGCGTGCAGCAGGACGAAGACGATGCCCAAATCTCTCTTGGCTTTATCAAGCCCAGCCAAACATTAACCGTTAATATCAAAGAAGGCACCGACGGTATTAATAGCTCGGTCTGCGAAACCCTGAGTGAAAATGGCCTGTTGCCCGATGCTGCGGTGATAGATTTTGCCAAGGGCAATCTTAAAGCTAGAGCCCGTATGGCCTCGCAGTACGAGATTGCCGGCATGCTGGGCGGGCTGGTGCTGGGTACAGATCACTCTGCCGAGAACATCACTGGTTTTTATACCAAATTTGGCGATGGTGCCTGTGACCTGGCGCCATTATTTGGCCTCAGCAAGCGTCAGGTTCGCCTGCTGGCCGCCACCATGGGTGCGCCAGGCCCCGTGGTGAACAAAACTCCTACTGCTGATTTGGAATGTCTGAGCCCGCAAAAGCAGGATGAAGATGTACTGGGCATGTCCTACGATGATATTGATAACTTCCTTGAGGGCAAAGAGGTGAGTGCCGATTCTGCCGAGCGCCTGATTGGTATCTATACCAAAACCCAACATAAACGCCTGCCCATAGCCACGGTCTACGACTAGAAGTTAACCCCAAGCAAACCATGCCCCCAGGGTCTATCCTTTCTAAATAGAGTATTTTTTCAGGGATGGAGACTCAGGCATGGTGCCGCCCGGCATTATTGATCCACAGCACAGCGTAATTGATCAGGGCAACAAGCCCAGGCTATTGCGCATCTATATAAGTTACCGACTAGTGCTGTCGGTGCTGTTTCTGGCCCTCACCCATTTCCAGCTGGCCAGTGACTATCTAGGCACCAGTAACCAGCAGTTGTTTTCACTGACCATTGTGCTGTACAGCATAATCCATCAAACTGCAGCGCAGATAGGTTGCGCTTATTTTGAATCGTCGTCGAGGTCCAGTCCGGCAGCTTTTGCCCGCAGCCGCCACAGCTCTCGGGCACGCTGTTGCATATCAATATGACTGTCGGATTCGTCGACGATCTCCATACCTAACATGGTCTCGACCAGATCTTCCATGGTGGCTATGCCCAGGGGGTCACCATATTCATTGATCACTAAACTCACAGACACTCGCTCGCTCACCATGGTCTGCATTAGATCTGGCAGCTCCTTGGTCTCCAGCACGCTGAGCAGGTCCCGCTTTAGGTCCATCAGTAGCCTGTCGAGATGCCCCTCGGCGGCAGATCTATAGATATCATCCTTGCGCACAAAACCCACAATATCGTCACTGTTGGCTTCAAAGATGGGTATCCGTGAGAAACGGATGGCGGGATGGCCCTGCAGCACCTGAGCAATGGTCAGATCTGACTGCAACGTGGCTATTACCGTTCGCGGGGTCATAACATCCTTTGCTGCCAGCCCGCGAAAGGCTAACAGAGCATCGATCGCATTTGCCTCACCGGCATCAATCACCCCTTCCCTGCGGCCCACAGTTGCCAGGAAGCGGAAATCATCTCTCGACAAGGTGGGCTCTTCGCTCTGGGGGGCCAGCCACCCTGTAAGGAATTTGGCAGCCACTACCAGGGGATACATGGACCACTGGACCCAGCGCAAAGTATGGCCACAGGCTGGCGCTAACTGCTGCCAGTAACGGGCGCCCAGAGTTTTGGGGATTATTTCTGAGAACACTAAAATCAGCAGCGTCAAAACGGCGGAGATAATACCGAAATATACCTCTCCAAACAGCTTGGTAGCCTGGGCGCCGGCACCTGCTGCGCCCACTGTGTGGGCTATGGTGTTAAGGGATAGTATGGCCGCCAGAGGCTTATCAATATCTTCTTTGAAGCCGCGCCACAGGGATGCCAGCTTGGGGCGCTTGTCGTCTAGGCTTACGAGGTATGTGGAGGTTAGGGATAGCAGGGTTGCTTCAAGCAGTGAGCAGATAAATGAAACCCCCAGTGCCAGGCTGATATAGAGAGCTAACATAAGCATTCTGTGGGTCTCCAGACACTCTTTGCTTGTAGGCACAATGGGTATGCTAGTGCCACCCAGTAAATTGGTTTAGAAGGCGACACAGTTTAGACCCCTTTGAGGTCCCTGCTTTTAACTTCACTTGAAAATCTTACACAAGCCATGCTGCCCTGCCAACCGTTAAGTTTTCAAACAAATCGATGATAGAGCTCGATGGATTGGTGATAAATTGATTCAAAGTGGTGCTTGGCCTCAATGGATAACTTTTCACCTGTATATTCAGTTTTCCAGAGCCGCTTAGCACGATCCATTTTCAAATTAAACCTAGCCTCGATAAAGTCTTGTGCCTCATAGTATCGATCAAACACAAAAACTTTATCCTCTCGTAACTCTCCATTGATATGAGTAAATTTGTACTGATCTATTTAATGACTGACCTGATTGATGGTTAGGTTTTCGTCACCAAGGATAAAATGCTCCAGATAACTGCTCACAATTGCATGCTCTAGACTTGATCCCCTGTTTTTGGGATATGGAACAAAAGGCCAAACCGAGCAAAGTCGCGGGTTGTTGCATCAATACAGCAATAGGTCATAGCTTAACCCTGCTCGTCTACCCACCAATCAGCAGTCATGCCAATTCTAGTGAATAACTGTAGATCGGCATAATCGAGAACATTTTGTCCCGTTGACTCCTCCAGAATACCGGCGAGAAGCATGGAGTCAGTATTTTGATAGGCCAAATTGGCTGTTCTGGGGGAGGCGTTGCCGGTGTTCGATTAAATGCATAGGCAAGCTGATCGCCATCTATACCGCCAGATGTATATATAGCGGCATCGCCGTTCTCGGCCACTTGGAGCCCAGTGCGCATCTCAAGAATGGCTCTGATACTGATATCTGCTTTGTCAGTATTTACTCAGGGACCAAGGTAGTTTTAGGCTGGGTAAATTGGTACGACCGAGTGGATTCGAACCACCGACCCCCACCATGTCAAGGTGGTGCTCTAACCAACTGAGCTACGGTCGTATATCAATTTACTTCTCATCCACTCTAGCGTGAATTGATTGAAACAGCTTCGCTGTTTCAACCCTTGGGAGTCTTTGTAGCAGGATGGGCATTCTACACTTCGCTACCCTTGGGAACAACAGTATTGCAGTCGGGTTAAATAGAATTTATTCGCCTTATTAGTCAATACTCAGGGTTGATTAACGACTACCTAGTGTATTAGTCCCAGCGCCTCTAGTTTAGCCGGGGACTGACTAGAACCTTCTGTGCTAGTTAACAGTTTATCCAGATTCAGATATTGCTCCTGCAGATAGCTTTTTATCCACTGGTTTTTATAGCCATTCTGGGCCAGCTCTTTTTCTAATCTGTTGATAGCCATCCAATTAATCTCTTCCGCCTCTGAGCTATACCTGAGATTATTAAATGTGCTGGCTAGCAATATTGATGATTGGCTAAACCATTGGCAGGCCACTTCTGACTCAATCATTTTATTGCTGAGTAATATTTCTGCTGTCTCAAAGGCACAACCCAGGTGGGGAACTGCGTCATGCCAGAGCATAGGATCAAGATAGAATTGTCCTGTATCAAATTCGCTCTGCCAAAATTGAATGGCCTTGGTGACATTGTTTTCAAGCTGTGACCTGTGGTTGGCACATAAGAATTGCAGTTTCATGATTTACATTCCTTAGAACTCTGATTAGCCAATCTTGCGACAAGTCTAGTTGACCTTTACTTAAATGTAAATGATAATCATTCACATTAATGCTGTATTTCGTAAGCGACACTGGGAGCAATCGACATGATCAATGCGCGCGAAACACTATTTAGTTGGGAATTGGGGTTAAAACTGTTGTTTAAGGGCTTGCTCTTTTGTGGATTTACTAAGGCAAAACAGATGGCCAGTACCCGGGCAGAAGCCACCAAACCGGACTATGATTAAATTAGTCTTGGTCGATTAAACCCGCGGCCAGTGAATAGTGGATGTCTCTGCATAATAAGAGGTAAGCTTGGATGCTCCAACCCGTAATCATCGCCGGTGGCTCTGGTACTCGGCTATGGCCCCTGTCGAGAAAGCTCTACCCTAAACAGTTTTTGCCCCTTACCAGCGATAAAACCATGCTACACATAACCGTTGAGCGGCTGTCTGGCCTAGATTGCTTAGCCCCTATTGTGGTCTGTAACGAAGAGCATCGATTTATTGCGATCGAACAGCTGCGCGCGCTCAAGGTTGACCATGGCGGCATTATTTTGGAGCCCTGGGCTCGCAATACAGCGCTGGCAATCTGTCTGGCCGCCCTGCTAGCTAATGAAAATAATCCTCAAAATCATCTGCTTATTTTACCCGCTGACCATTTTATGGGGGTGCCAGAGCTATTCTGCGAGGCGGTTGTACATTCGCAGGCTGCTGCGCAGGCCGGCGCTTTGATTACCTTTGGTATACATCCCCGTGAGCCGGCCACAGGCTACGGTTATATCAAGATGGCGGAAGGACATGCAAGCCTCCACCCTATTGACCAGTTTATTGAAAAGCCCTGCACTGAGGCTGCAGAGCAATATGTGGCTAGCGGAGAGTACCTGTGGAACAGCGGTATTTTTCTCTGTTCCAGCGGTGTCTATTTAAGTGAGTTAGAGCATTTTAGGCCAGATATTTTCTCTGCCTGTGTCTCGGCCTGGGATAACCGCAGCACTGATGGTGATTTTGTTCGCCCTGACTGCGTCAGTTTTGAAAATTGCCCCGACGAATCTATTGATTATGCGGTGATGGAGCAGACTGACAAGGCCAGAGTCACCCCCATTGACCCTGACTGGAATGAGCTTGGCAGCTGGCGCTCATTGCTGGAGCAGCTGCCCAAGACTGTGGCTGGCAATGCGGAGACTGGGGATGTGCTGTGCAGAGATAGCAGTAATAACTATATCCATGCTCAACACAAATTAGTGGGGCTGTTGGGTATAGATAATCTGGTGATTGTGGACACCAAAGATGCCCTGCTAGTGGCCCATAAAGACCGGGTGGAGGATATCAAGCTGATTGTGAAGGAGCTGGATAATCAGCAGCGCCCAGAGACTCAGCAGCATCGCGAGGTTTTTCGACCCTGGGGGAAATATGATGCTATGGATAGCGATGAGCGCTTTCAGGTTAAACGCATCACCGTCAAACCACTGGCCAAACTATCATTGCAGATGCACCATCACCGCGCTGAGTACTGGGTGGTGGTGAAAGGCACCGCTAAGGTGACCATTGATGGCGTTGACAGTCTGGTAAGTGAAAATGAGTCGGTGTATATACCCATAGGCGCGGTGCATAGCCTGGAAAACCCCGGCAAAATTCCCATTGAGCTTACTGAGATACAGACCGGAAGCTATCTCGGCGAGGATGATATTGTGCGCTGAAGACCGCTATGGCCGAGCCTAGACGCCCTGGCCTGCCCACAGGGCGCCCGCCACAGGCAGTTTAAACTCTAGCTTACGCAATAAATACGGTTACTGCGGCCCATGCCGAAGTACTGAATACCTTGCTCTTGCAGGCGCGCTGGGTCATAGAGATTGCGCCCATCAAAGATAACCGGTTGCTTTAGGGTCTGCTTGATATGGGCAAAATCTGGCGACCAGAAAGGCTTCCACTCGGTGCAGATCACCAGTATATCTGCTCCCTGCAGAGCCGCTTCCTTGGTCCCGCAGAGTAGCAGATCGTCGCGCACACCATAGATTTCCTGGGTCGCCTCCATAGCATGAGGGTCAAAGGCCTGAACCTTGGCTCCCTGCTGCCAAAGGGCTTCCATTAAATCTCTGCTGGGCGCCTCGCGCATATCGTCGGTATCCGGCTTAAAAGCGAGCCCCCAGAGGGCGATAGTCAGCCCTTCTAATTGGCCGTCAAAATAACGGTGAATCTTTTTAAATAGCAGAGATTTCTGCTGATCATTGACCGCGCTAACGGCACTGAGCAACTTAGGCTGATAACCGGCACTAACGGCGGTTGCCTCCATGGCCCGCAGATCTTTGGGGAAACAGGAACCACCAAATCCACAACCGGGATAGATAAAGCTATAGCCAATGCGCGGGTCTGAGCCTATGCCCACCCGCACCTGCTCTATATCTGCGCCCACCAGATCGGCAATATTGGCAATTTCATTAATAAAGCTGATTTTGGTGGCCAATAAGGAGTTGGCGGCATATTTGGTCAACTCGGCAGAGCGCAAATCCATAAAGATCAGCTTGTCGCGCTGGCGATTATAGGGCGCGTAGAGCTCTTGCATCGTGGCTTCTACCTTCGGGCTATCTGTGCCTACCACAATGCGGTCTGGGCGGGTAAAGTCGGCTATGGCCGCGCCCTCTTTGAGGAATTCCGGGTTGGAGGCCACGCCAAAACCAGGATCCACTCCGCGACTATCCAATACTTGCTGTAATCTTGCGCTTACTTTATCTGCTGTGCCAACGGGAACAGTGGATTTATTCACTACCACCTTGAAGTCGTCCATATGCTGGCCAATGGTATCGGCCACCTGCAGCACATACTGTAGATCTGCCGAGCCGTCCTCTTCCGGGGGCGTGCCCACGGCAATAAAGATCATCTCTCCATGGGCCACTGCAGCCGCGGCATCTGTGGTAAAGCATAGAGAGCCATCGGTCAGCGACTGGGTAATATAGTTTTCCAAACCTGGTTCATAGATGGGTATCTGGCCTTTATTTAAGTTGTCTACCTTAGCCTGGTCTATATCTACACAGACCACCTGATTGCCCACATTGGCAAAGCAGGCGCCGGTCACCAGGCCAACATAGCCACTGCCAAAAATTGTAATTCGCATTGTATTTCCTTATCGCTGATCCAATACCAGTGCAGTATAACAGTACTTTTTGATGATTCTGTGTCAGCTGGTTGACGCGCTGACTGCGCAAAGTCGCCATTAACGGGGCACTAGATTAACTATAGCCCAGCTAGGAACGCTGTGATAAAAAATTGGGGCTGAAAGCAAAGGTAAAATGCTATGGGGGAATAGAGATTAGGGGCAATATTTAAGGGAGCAATATTAAAGGGAGGCTCAGATAATGCTCGTTAATATCCCTAATAATCCATCATCCTTAATCTGTTCTTCTATAATGCACTGGTCCTTAGCACAACGTTAACCAACGATTATTTTTTCAGGAAGGCCCAGCCAGTGCTGGTATTTACTGTCCCTATTAACGCATCATCCATAATGCTGCCTTCCTACTGGTGTTTATCCCTAACACGATTTAATAATAGACCTAGATTACTCACTTTTAAATAGCTCTGAACGGCTAGTACTTAAGTACTAGATGCATAGACTAGAGTACAGGCTTAAGACGCCAGACTCTTGTCACGCAGCTTAACTAGCTGATCGCGGGTCTGAGCGGCCTCCTCAAATTCCAGATTGCGCGCATGCAAATGCATTTTTTCTTCGAGGCGATTAATCTCTTTGGCAATATCTTTAATACTATCAAAAGCATCCAGATTATAGGCGGCATCAGCTTCAGCCACTTTGCGGTCGCGTTTATTCTTACCGGTCGCCGCATAGGCGCCTTCCATAATATCGGCAACACCTTTAATAATACTTTTTGGGGTGATGCCATGCTGAGCATTGAACTCCATCTGCATCTCGCGGCGGCGTTTGGTCTCCTCCATGGCACGCTGCATGGAACCGGTGACCTTATCCGCATAGAGAATAGCCTTGCCCTCGAGATGACGTGCGGCACGGCCAATCGTTTGAATCAATGAGGTATCTGAGCGTAGAAAGCCCTCTTTATCCGCATCGAAAATGGCAACCAGAGAAACCTCTGGCATATCCAGACCCTCACGCAGCAGATTGATACCCACCAGTACATCAAACTCGCCCAGACGCAGATCGCGAATAATCTCTACCCGCTCTACGGTGTCTATATCAGAATGTAAATAGCGCACTCGGACGCCATGTTCATCTAGATATTCGGTTAAATCCTCAGCCATGCGCTTAGTTAGCACGGTAATCAGGATACGTTCATTTTGTGCCGCTCTGGTGCGAATTTCCGACAGCACATCATCCACCTGGGTGAGTGCCGGCCGCAGTTCAATTACAGGGTCAAGTAAACCGGTGGGGCGCACTACCTGCTCGACAATCTGCCCGGCATTGGCCTCTTCATAGCGACTGGGGGTTGCAGACACAAAAATCATCTGTGGCGCAACGCCCTCCCACTCATCGAAGCGCAGTGGACGGTTATCCAGTGCCGACGGCAGTCTAAAGCCATATTCCACCAGGGTCTCTTTGCGCGAGCGATCACCTTTGTACATGGCGCCCAGCTGCGGCACGGAGACATGGGATTCATCAATAATCATCAGAGCGTTATCTGGCAGATAATCAAATAAGGTAGGCGGTGGCTCGCCGGGCAGTCGGCCAGAAAGGTAACGAGAGTAATTCTCGATACCATTGCAGTACCCAAGCTCGCGCATCATTTCGGTGTCGTAGCGCACCCGCTCTCCCAGCCGCTGAGCTTCGACCAGCTTATCGACTGAACGCAGCTGATCCAGGCGGATAACCAGTTCTTCCTGAATCTTATCCGCGGCTTCCAACACCTTATCCCTGGGGGTTACATAATGGGATTTTGGATAGATGGTAAATCTGGGAACCTTACGCAGCACCTCACCGGTTAGTGGGTCAAATAGGGTTAGATTCTCGATCTCTTCATCAAATAACTCGATGCGCAGAGCTTCATAGTCAGAATCTGCCGGGTAGACATCAATAACATCCCCGCGCACCCTGTAGGACGAGCGATCAAAATCCACATCATTGCGCTTGTATTGCAACTCAGCCAGACGCCGCAGAATATCCCGCTGATCAATTTGCTCACCGCGAGACAGGTGCAGCACCATTTTTAAATAGGAGGATGGGTCACCCAGACCATAGATGGCCGAAACCGTAGCCACCACAATTACATCCTGCCGTTCCATCAGCGATTTGGTTGCGGAGAGCCGCATCTGCTCAATATGGGAGTTTACCGAGGCATCTTTTTCAATAAAGGTGTCCGATGAGGGCACATAGGCCTCAGGCTGGTAGTAGTCATAGTAGGAAACAAAGTACTCGACTGCATTGTTGGGGAAAAACCCTTTAAATTCGCCATATAGCTGAGCTGCCAGAGTTTTATTATGGGCCAGTACAATGGTGGGCCGCTGTACTTCTTCAATGACTTTTGCCACGGTAAAGGTCTTGCCGGAGCCGGTAACCCCCAATAATGTTTGCCCTGCCAACCCATTGGACAGGCCCTCTACTAGACCTTTTATAGCCTCCGGCTGGTCCCCCGCAGGCGAATAGTCACTGACTACCTTAAAGGGCCGTATAGGGCGTATTTTGGTCTCGCTCAGCAAGGGGTTATGCCTTTTCGTTGCTTGGATGACTGGCTGCACAGGGTGGTAAAAAACTCTGTGTTCTTTTGGTTCAGTGTCTGTATCAGCGCAGCGACCCCACCCTCTTTAATAATACCGCGAAATTCATGCTTTTTGATGGACACATAAGTGATGCCTTTGAAACGCACATCTACCGCTTTCCACTGGTTCTGGTCTGTACGTTTTATTAACAGATCCAGATTGAGGTCTGGAAGCACCGAGGACAGCATACGTACCTGCACCCACCCCAGAGTATCTTTGTCGTTAAGCACCACGTCTACCACATCGAAAATCTGCGCTGTGTAGCGCTCTAGCCCTTCAAAAGCATAGCGCATCAGCGTGCGATCCACCGCGGCAACCAGCCTGTTCTGCTCGACCTGCGACAGTGCCTTAAAGCGAGATTTGCCAATTAATGCACTAGTGGTTGAGGCTACATCCCAGCGGGATTTGACCCTGCTATTAATAAAGTCTGCATAGGCGCTTGGGTTAGTCAAATATAAGGTCTGATTTTCTGATAGCTCCTGGGTGACTGTGCGAAATAGCGGTGCAAACTGACTGGTAATCTTTTGCTCAGCGTCTGTGACAGGTGCAGAGGCTAGCACCCAAAATGGCGACAGAAACAGGCTACAGATAATAACTTGGGCGGCAGTCACGACAATCTTTTGCATAGGTATTGGGGTCCTGGTGGTGCTGTAATAATGGGGATTATAGCGGCCTGAGAAGTAGTCTTCAGACCCCAGTTAAACAGTTAATTATTCCTATAACAGGCTGATAACTGCGGCTCACTGGCTTGTCGAAACCATGAACTGGATCAATAAATTTTAATACCCGCAGTTTAGACTGTTTGACTTTGTCTGCAAGCACCAAAGGCTGATTATTAAAGAACACGTCAAGCTTTGTATACAACCCTACATATAGGGCGAGATAAGGTGAGAAATTGTTGACTCCACTGTGCGACGTGCCTAAAATGCCCGCCTTAAAGACGCTACACGATTCCGCCTTAGCTCAGTTGGTAGAGCAAATGACTGTTAATCATTGGGTCGCTGGTTCGAGCCCAGCAGGCGGAGCCAAGTCTTTCACACTGGTAGTACAGGGAGTACAAAGCCATGATGCATTATTTGCCATCAATTGCCGGAGTTGCAGTTCTAAGTATTCTTATCACCAAAACGCTGATACCCATGTCCCACCTAGTGGAATTGATAGACCCTCAGACCGCAAAGCCCATATGGGTACGATCCCGCTAATTGGCGGAATTTCAATCTATTTATCTGTAGTTATCAGCTCCGTGGCCTTTCTGGAGCTCCCCGAGACCTTCATTGGCATTGCCCTTATCTGCGGCCTGGTAACCTTTATTGGCGCTCTGGACGATCGCTACCCACTAAATCCTACTTATCGTCTGATACTCCAGCTTATGGCTGGAGTAAGTATCGCCAGCATGGGGATCAGTGTGCACAGCCTAGGTGACCTACTCGGGCTGGGCCATATCGATTTGGCCCTGCTGGCTATTCCCTTTACTGCGGTCGCAATCACTGGCCTGTGCAATGCTTACAATATGGTAGATGGTATCGATGGACTAGCAGGAAGCCTCACTTTGGTCGCCATGTGCAGCTTGCTTTATCTCAGCCTAGACAGAGCCCCAGAAAATGAAGTCGCGCTGCTCGCCTTCCTGTGCACCTCCATTATTGTCTTTTTAGTGTTTAACCTTAAAGCCAGGGGTCGATCAAAAATATTTATGGGCGATGCGGGAAGTATGTTTTTGGGCTGCAGCGTGGCCATTGCCATGGTGTATTTTTCTCAGAGCGGTCGCGATGTGATCAATCCCACCACGGCATTGTGGCTTGTCGCCATACCTATGATGGATATGGTCAGCACCATGCTGCGTCGCATGCTGAAAGGTCAGTCACCATTGCATGCCGATCGAACACATCTCCACCATATTCATATGCATGGTGGCCTGAATCAGCATCAAGCCCTGTTCTGTATTGTCAGCGTTGCCGCCATTTGCGCCATCATTGGTATTTTTTTGGAGCGGGTCTGGCCACAAAATGAGATGATCTCTTTTTTACTTTGGCTGGCCACATTTGGACTCTATTTCAAATTTGTAGTCAAATCAGCCTTTAAGTTTGCCAAGATGCTCCGACGGCAGATTCGGTTTATTCTAAATTAAAAAACCCCCACAAATGACTCTGTGGGGGTTCTGTTTTCAAGCTTTGGAAGATAACTTAGCCAGCACTCTTTCCGCCGACTGGATTGCCGTAATAGATTCTTGGCACATCACAGTCCATTACGTCATCGTAAATCGAACTTAGAACCTGTGCACCACCAGCTATCATCATATCGTGGGCCTTGCCTCTCTCAGCTAGAGTATCAGCAACATAGACACTGTAAAAGTCGGTGGTACTGTCTCTAGCTTCCCCGACACCACCGTACCAGCGAAGCAAACCTCCAGGCATATTGTTCTCGTCCATCCAGGACACCCACTTTTTATCTGCTGCCATTAGAGTAGCCATGTTGGCATCCTCTTTTAACTCACAAGCGCTTATTTGAGCAAATCCTGCCTGCCCTGCATTCTCGCCTGGCCTCAAAATCTGACTGGTCATATAAATATGGGTATCACAGGGGGCAACAGCATCAAACTTGTCAGCTAGTTTTCCGCCATTGGCCATCCAGAAGTCATTAAGATTCCCCATGGCTTCATGATTTTTGGCAACACCCAACCAGAAATAGTCATTGGGAAAATCGGCCCCCGTATTCACGACCGGAGACATAACAAAAGCGTTGTAAGCTTCGGGCGAATTCGAGTCCATCCATTTATCCCACTCAGATGTGACTTTCATCAGATCACCCATATCTCTACCTTTTTCGAAGTTACAGAAAAAAGCCTCTAGTGCAGCAGTGGGTGGTGCAGCATGGTCATCTGCCAGACTGTAGGAGCTTGCGAGAAGAGCAAGCGAGACGACACAAAAATTACTCATTATTTTTTTCATTGTGATACCTCTTTGCTATTCTTATAAGACAATTTATGTATTATCGTATAGGCATTAGTAGGATAACCTGTCCGACCGAATAATGAAAGGAGGTTTGGGCCTCTGGTAGCCTGAAGGTTTTAGGGCCCTATAACAGCTTATCAATGACTTCAGGTATGGCTTTTTGCCAATCTGAGGGAGTTATACCAAACTTATGGGTTAGCTGGTCACAAGCCAATACCGAATATGCTGGCCTTGGGGCAGGCGTGGGATACTCTTCTGTGGTTATGCCCTTAACGCGGGCAGGGGTAGTCAGGCCTTTATCAGCGGCAGAGGAAAATATAGCCATAGCAAATTCATACCAGGAGCAGGGCTTATCGCCGCAAAAATGAACTATCTCGGATTCAAAATGATCTTTTTGGAAGAGGTCTGCTAGCGCCAATATGCAGCGAGCGATATCCTGAGCATAGGTGGGACAGCCAATCTGATCCCCGACAACACCCAGCTCATCGCGCTCTGCACCCAAGCTCAGCATAGTTTTCAGAAAATTATTGCCATATTCGCTGAAAACCCAGGCTGTGCGAATAATCAGGTACTGGCAGCCCGATGCTTCTATCGCCTGCTCGCCACGAAGCTTGGAATCACCATATGCTCCTTGGGGGTTAGTGGTGTCAGTCTCGATATAAGGCTCAGTGGCAGCGCCATCATACACATAGTCTGTAGACACATGAATCAGCCCGCAATGTAGCTCTCGGCAAATATCAGCAATATTGGCCACAGCATGATGATTAATCAAATAGGCCTGTTCTCGATCCACTTCCGCCTTGTCCACAGCCGTGTAGGCACTGGCATTGATAATCAAATCCGGCTTGATCTGGGTGACTTTATCTTTCGTCGCGGCAAAATCGGTAATATCCAGATCGGATCTAGTTGTGAAAATTGCCTGGTGTTCTGAACAGGAAAACTGATCTACAAGGCAATGACCAAGCTGGCCGTTACTCCCCAATACCAATATCTTCATTGCTTAATATTAGCCAACAGTGGCGCCTGAGAATCTTTTATGGAGATAAACG
>Ga0209198_1001533_pt1 | contig 17230 bp, 16 predicted proteins | sample COGITO_mtgs_1105_2_FD_184804 | JGI IMG/M metagenome (GOLD analysis project Ga0209198, IMG submission 184804) | Pelagic marine microbial communities from North Sea - COGITO_mtgs_110519 (SPAdes) (version 2) | ecosystem: Environmental > Aquatic > Marine > Epipelagic ...
CTATTGGTTTCCCATTGAATCTGGCGCTATTGAAATGAACGCTAATAAAATTATTATTTTAGCCGATTAACAAAGTCTTGATTGAATAAAATTGAAAAGCCCAGACGTATGTTTGGGCTTTTTTTATTCCCAAAATCTTTGGGTTATTAACTATATACGCGGTTGGGTAGTCGTTGGTTTTTTAAAAACCGTATCATTACTTACTGCAAACTATCGAAATCGTATTATTCTATTTCTTACTTTTTTAGCTTGGCTACGGATATAAATAATTTAGTAAACAACTAGTTTATTGATGTTTATCAACTATAATTTATATAAAAAATAGTTAATAAAATTGTTTGTTAATATGTTTTATCTATATTTGAATAATTAAATGATTTTTAATTCCCCTATACCCTTCATTATGACTGATAATACAGCAAACAAAAATAAGTTACTAGATTTTAGCTTTGTTGAAGGCAATCAATTATCTATTGATGATATGCTTGAAATCGCCTACAATGAAGGACAGAAAGATGTCCATAAAAATTTTAAAAAGGGGCTAGAAAAGAATCTTCAAACGGCTGCAGCTTTATCAAGTTTATTCAAAAAAAAACTAAGTGAAAGAGAAATAATGGTTGAAAATATGTTTCTCCGTATTTTGTCCTTCTCTGAATTTGAATGCTTGGTGTTAATATCTGACAAGGATTATTACACTAAAAGCAAACGTTGGGAAGCTTATAACATAAGTAGAAATCTTAATGCAAACACTGATGAGATTGACATTCAATATTCATTAATGCCGGGCTCAGAAGAAGTGAATAAAACAAGTATAACGTCTGAAGGATTTTATTTCAAGTATGCTTCAGAAAAATAATTCATCCCCTCCTTTTTTACATGCTTTACATAACTACAATGCATGCAATGCTCTAAAAGAAATTGGAGAATACGACGATTGGGTTGTGACTACAGCTTTTTATTCAGGAATGAAATTTCTGGAAGACAAATTATTTCCTGGAGATTATACGCATCCTATTAAAACTGGGGAAAATAAAGAGTATAAAACGTTTACATCTTATGTCAGAGATATTGGAAGAATATTAGGTACTAATAAGCACAAAGTAATGTCCGAATTAGTATCTAAATATATAGATAATAATGAAGTTGTTAATTCATATGAGGATTTAAAACAATCTTGCCACACAGCAAGGTATATTAATTATCAAGTTGGTACCGACCGTGTTAAACTGGCTATTGAGGCTATTGAATCTATAAAAAATTACTGTGTCTAATTTTTTAAGTTTTTAAATAGTGTCTCTGTTTTTCAACATTTCTGGTCAGTCGTTTCTAAACTTTATTTTTTATTTCCCCGTAAACTTAGATTTTCGTTTTTCTAAAAAAGCAGTCGTTCCTTCTTCAAAATCTTCAGTTTCAAAACACTTTCCAAATTCAGAAATTTCTACGTCATACCCATTCACTCCATCCGTATAATTCGCATTGACCGCTTTGATGGCAGCACTGATTGCTAAAGAAGAATTAGATTTAATTATATCTGCTAAGGCATAACATTTTGGCAATAACTCTTCTTGAGGAACCACATAATTCACCAAACCATAAGCGAGGGCTTTTTCGGCATCAATCATACTTGCCGTCATAATCAATTCCATGGCGCGCCCCTTCCCTATCAACTGTGTCAAGCGTTGCGTTCCACCATACCCCGGAATCAATCCTAAAGACACTTCTGGTAAGCCCATACGCGCATTTGTACTTGCCAATCGGAAGTGTGCAGACATCGCCAACTCCAATCCTCCGCCAAGTGCAAATCCATTGACCGCTGCAATCACCGGCGTTGTTAAATTTTCAACAAGATCAAACAACAAGTCCTGACCTTCTTTGGACAATGCCTGACCCTCTTCTCCATCAAAGTCGGCAAACTCACTGATATCGGCTCCTGCAACAAAAGCCTTTTCACCACTGCCCGTAAGGATGATGGCTTTGGTTTCAACATCAGATTCAGCAGCCTTAAAAGCGGTATGCAATTCAAAAATAGTAGTGCTGTTTAAAGCGTTTAGCTTTGTGGGTCTGTTGATTGTAATGGTTGTTATACCACCACTAAAATCACTTAAAATCGTGTTATACTTCATCTGTAAAATGTTTAGGGAAACGCACTGTAAATTGACTTCCTTTATCAATAATAGATGAAAAGCTAATACTACCGTTATACGTATCAATCATATTTTTTATCATTGGCAAGCCCAGGCCCATCCCACTTGTTTTGGTGGTGAACTTGGGCTCAAAAATTCGGTCTTCAATTGCTTTTGTAATCCCAGCGCCATTGTCTTTGACTTCAATCACGACGTCCGTGTCGTCAGAAAACAGGTGGATACTGATTTGAGGAGCGCGATCCTCTGGAATGGATTGAACTGCATTCTTTACTAAATTCGTAATAATTCGAATCAGTTGAGAACGGTCAAAATTAGCAATAATTTCAGATTCATTTGAAATGAATTTAATGTCACTTACCGGAAAAATATCTAGGGACAACTCGACAACTTCAACCACGTTTAAAACTTCAAGTTTTTGAGCTGGCATTTTAGCAAAATCGGAAAAAGCCGACGCTATCGAGCTCATGGTATCTATTTGTTGGATCAAGGTTTTTGTATATTCATCTACTTTTTTGTGAATGTCTGGATCTCGTTGGTCAAATCTATGCTGAAAGCTTTGCACGCTTAAACGCATGGGCGTCAATGGGTTTTTGATTTCATGAGCCACTTGTTTTGCCATTTCGCGCCAGGCCTGTTCCCGCTCGCTTGTGGCTAATTTTTTGACACTGTCTTCCAATTCATCAATCATACTATTATAAGATTCTACCAAAGCAGAAACTTCTAAGCTAGCGCCTTTGAGTTCAATTTTTTGGTTGCGTATCTCTAAACGAGTACCTTTCATTTTATCTCGGATCGTTTGAAGTGATTTTGTAATGTATTTAGACACGAAATATGCGAACGCTATAGCGACTAAAATCATGATGATATACGCGTAACTCAATCGGATTAAAAACGCCTTAAGCTCCCCGTAATTTAAAGAATCGTCATCAAAATAAGGTACATTTAATACACCCAACGGTTTAGCGTTGTTATCTGTAAATATCATATACGAAGACCGATAGTCCTCTCCAAAACGTTTGATTTTTTCAACAAAACGTTTGGACACACTTTGGCTGAGTTTGTCTAAAATATCGATAGACAACTGGGTCTCAATCGTATTGTTTTCAAAATTAGGTTTCGACATTTTAACCAAGTCACCCTTTAAATCGTAGAGGTTAAAATTGACATTGTGAATATTCGCAATCTCGTATATTTTGTCTTTAAAAATTAGGGAGAGATTCTCTGTTTTAACTTCCCAAGTCGTTTCTTTTAAAACATAATTTATACTCGAAATAAGTTGAGCTTCCTTACGTTCCAAACGCAAACGGTGGTAATCCTGAGACTGCTCATTGTATTGATAGATCGTCACCCCAGCAATAAGAACGGATGCGACTACGACCAACATGATCATGTAAATAAAAATACGAGAGCTTAAAGATAACTTACGTTTGGCCATAAATATACTTTTGTTAAATATATAAAAAAAAACGGGTCCATCGCTTAATGATTACTCAGAACGTGTGCGTTTGTATAATTTAATGCCCAACATCAAAAGAATGGCCAGTCCCACAAGTCCCAACATTCCATAAGCCATATCAAGTGTGCTTTTTAATATCACTAAAAATACAACAGCAAAAAGAATGAGTGTCGCGCCTTCATTCCAAATCCGCATAAAATTGGAAGTATAGTTAATTTGATCGTTTTGAAGCTGCTTAAAAATAAGGTGGGTTTTAATATGATACACAATGAGTAACACTACAAATCCTAATTTGGCATGCATCCAAGACTGCTCGAACCAGTGAGGTGCTAAGGCTAAAAGCCAGATTCCAAAGAGAATCGCCAGAATTGCAGACGGCCATGTAATAATATACCACAAACGTTTGGCCATTATTTTTAATTGTGTGCCTAAGATTTCTTTTTCTGGAGATGCCTTTTGAGACGCTTCAATATGGTATATAAAAATGCGAGGTATGTAAAATAAGCCTGCAAACCATGTGATTACAAAAATCAAATGAAGCGATTTAATGTAGTTATAAGATTCCATAATTATGTTTTTGAAATTAATTTCGTCTTGACTTCTTTATATAAAATAACTGCCGTGACCAAGGTAGAAAGCACATCTGAAACTGGAAACGCCATCCAAACCCCGAGTTCGCCATACCATAAAGGAAGTATAAAAATAAGAGGAATGAAGAAAAATCCTTGTCGAGAAAGCGTCAGTAACAGCGCCGGCACTGCTTTTCCTACGGCCTGAAAATAGGCGGACCCAATCAGTTGAATTGCTATAATAGGAGTGGCTGCAAACACCCAACGCATTGCGGTAGGGGTTTTTTCAATCACCAAAGGATCCGTGGTAAACATCCGTGTAATCAGTTCTGGAAATCCAATCAACAGCACAAAAATTAGAGAGGCCATCGCCATTGAATATATGATTGCAATTCGAATGGTTTGTTTGACGCGGTCATAATTATGTGCCCCGTAGTTGTAGCCCGCAATGGGTACAAATCCCTGTGTAATTCCAAAAATCGGAAACAAAGCAAACATCAACATTCGAGATACGATTGCATAGGAGGTCACCGACGTTTCGCCTCCAAAGTCGAATAAAATATTGTTCATCAACAAATAGGTAACGCTCACAATCGCTTGTCGCGATAGCGTGACCAATCCTAAATTACTAATTTCAGACACAATCGATTTATGCAATTTAAAATGCGGCCATGAAATTTTCATTTCAGAATTCTTAGAAATGAAAAACCAAAAAATAAATGCAAAACAAAGTACATAGGAACCCGTCGTCGCCCATGCAGCTCCCATCATCCCAAGGTCCAAAACGTTTATAAAAAGGACATCCATTAATAAGTTTGATACTGATGGAATCATCATGGCATACATCGCAAATTTAGGTTTTCCTTCGGCTCTAATCACGGTATTCCCCATCATAGAAAGTGCTAGAAAAGGAACGCCATAGAGTACAATCCGATAGTATATTTTTGCAGGTTCAAAAATGGTCCCCTTGCCGCCAAACGCAGGAATAATTCCATCGATATAATACAATCCAAAAAATACAAGTAGTACCGTCAACAAGACCGTCATCGTAATTTGATTCCCAAATGTTTTTAGAGCTTTCGGAGTCTCTTTGGCGCCGAGTGCTCTCGAAATAATAGAGGAACCTCCGATTCCAATTGACATCCCTAAGGCGGCAATAAAAAACGAAACGGGCAACACCACATTAATGGCAGCAATGGCTTGCGAACCGATCCAATGCCCCACAAAAATAGTATCCACCAAAATATTAAGCGACATGACTAAAATTCCAATTGATGCCGGAACAGCCTGTTTGATTAATAGTTTACCAATGGTTTCAGTACCAAAGTCGTGTGAGGTGGATTTATGCATGCAATCTAATTATTTTGAAGACCATTCGGTGACCCATTTCGCAAGAAGCGATACCCAAGCCGGATCGTCATTCAAACAGGGAATGGTTGTGAAATCTTTTCCGCCAACTTCATGGAAAATCTCCTCCCCTTCCATCGCAATTTCTTCAAGCGTCTCAAGGCAATCACTCACAAAAGCGGGCGTTGCAATGGCCATCGATTTTGTACCTTCTTTCCCTAAACGTTCAATCGTTCGATCGGTGTAAGGCTGTAACCATGGGTCAAAACCTAATCGCGATTGAAACGAAGTGGAATACACGGCATCTTCAAGTCCTAATTCTTCGCCCACCAAACGGGTAACTTCGAGACATTGATGTTTATAGCAATACGCATGTGCTTCAGAAGGTGTCACACAACATGACTTGTCAATCTTACAATGTGACTTTGTGATGTCACTTTTACGGATGTGGCGTTCTGGAATTCCGTGGTAGGAAAATAATAAATGTTCGTACGTTTTTCCTTTTAAAGATTCCTTAATCGTGTTTGAAAGAACTTTAATATATTCTGGATTGTTGTAAAACGGTGGTAAATCGGAGAGCGTCAATTGTGGGAAATGCGCATCTCTTAATTCCTTAGCAAGTACCAAAATTGTTTCGGTCGTGGCCATCGCAAATTGTGGATATAAAGGAATGATTAAAACCTCATCAACCCCTTGATCGACTAGTTTTTGAAGTCCATTTTTAATGGTCATCTTACCATAGCGCATCGCAAGGGCTGTTGGCAATTCGACTTCTTGTTTTAGTTTATTTTCTAAACGCTCTGATAAAACAATGAGTGGAGAACCTTCTTCCCACCATATTTTTTTATACGCTTTTGCCGAAATTTTCGGACGGGTATTTAAGATGATTCCTTTGACTAAAAGCGTTCGCGCCCATAAGGGGACATCGATCACGCGTTCGTCCATCAAAAATTCGCCTAAATATTTTTTTACATCTTTTGGGGTGGGGCTGTCTGGAGACCCGAGGTTGACTAATAAAACGCCTTTCATATTTTGGTTAATTAAGAGATTGAATGTATTTTTTGGGAGTGGTCCCGTATTGTTTTTTAAATGCTGAAATAAAATGACTGGCGGTGCTGTAACCAACTTTAAGTCCTACTTCATTGACGTTGTGAGCGCCTGATTCTAATAATTTTCGAGCGAGCTCCATTTTGTAATCAAACAAAAATCCATAGACCGTCGTGCCATAAATTTGCTTAAACCCTTCTTTGAGTTTTTTGAGGCTTAAATCAATTTCAACCGCTAAGGCCGTTAAGGTTGGTGGCTCCGAAAGACGGTTAATGATAATGTCTTTTGCTTGCCTGATTTTTACCACATTTGAGTCATCGACCAAAAAAGGACACTGTTCAATGTTTGCTTCTTCGCCTCTGTTAAAATACAAACTCAGCAACTCATACGCTTTCCCTTTGAAGTATAAAGACTTGATGGTGGAGTTTAAATTGTAATTAATAAGTTGATTTAAAACGATGGCCATAGAAGGGGAAATATGTCCATCTTTATAATATTTTTTATCCTGATTATCTTGGCTTAAGAATGTGATATAATTTGCTTCATGCGAAAATAATCCGTGAAATTTTTTAATCGAAATTAATAAGGACACAACCCAAGACGAAGGGTCAACTTCTAAATGAATAGGTAAGTCTCTTTGGGGATTGTAAAGCAATAATGAATTTTCTTCAGAAATGTTAAGGCTATAAGTGCCATTATTAAACACAAACTTACACTCCCCTTTCACACAAAAGTGAAATTGAATAAAAGAGCTATCTATTTCCTTTTCAAGGAGTTGAACTTCAGAAGTTTCATTCTGATATGTCATGACAGTAAACCCCGCCTCAACCGCTGTTTCTGAAAAAGACCCTTGAGCGGTGTTTTTTGGAGGAGACTGCATACTTTCTGAGCGGTCTTTATTTAGATTCATTATAAATAAAAATTAAGATTCGTGTTCGTTTTCATCTGCAAAAATACAAATTTTAACAAAAATAACTAAATAATAGATGCAAACCTCTAAACGACATATAAAGTTCTTCTAGCGTTATTTTTTACAAATCAAAGCGGTTATTTTTGTCGTGAAATATATTCCAAATACATTAATGGAGCAATTCAACAAATCTGCAAGTACCTATTTCTATGTGATTGGCCTCAGCTACAAAAAAGCAGATGCGAAAATGCGTGGGGAATTTAGTTTGGACCAAAACGCCAAAACAAACTTAATGCTGCAAGCCAAAGCGAGCGGTATTGAAAGTTTGGTCGCAACCTCAACCTGTAACCGTACGGAAATTTACGGTTTTGCCAGACATCCATTTGAACTTATTAAATTGCTTTGTGACAATACGCAAGGCACTGTTGAAGATTTTCAAAGTGTGGCTTATGTTTATAAAAACAGCGACGCCATTCAACACATGTTTAAGGTTGGTGCTGGGTTAGACAGTCAGATTTTGGGTGATTTTGAAATTATTAGCCAACTGAAACTCAGTGCTAAGATTTCTAAAAAACACCAATTGCTCAATGCTTATTTAGAACGGTTGATCAATGCAGTAATTCAAGCGAGCAAACGCATCAAAACAGAAACGGAATTATCTTCAGGAGCAACCTCCGTCTCTTTTGCCTCTGTACACTATATCAAAAAAACAGTAGAAGAAATTTCTACCAAAAATATTTTACTTTTTGGAACTGGAAAAATAGGACGAAACACTTGTGAGAACCTCATCAAACATACCAAAAACGAACACATTACGCTTATAAATCGCACACGCGACAGAGCAGATAAAGTGGCTGGAAAATTTAAACTTCTAGTCAAAGACTACAGTCAGTTGCAAGAAGAAATTGGAAACACCGATATTTTAATTGTAGCGACTGGAGCGCAAAACCCAACAATCGATAAGCACCTTATTCAAAATAAAAAACCATTACTCATTCTCGATTTATCCATCCCTAAAAATGTGAATGAAAATGTAAAGGAATTACCAATGGTGACCTTGGTGCATTTGGATCATTTATCGCAAATGACGGATGAAACATTAGAAAAAAGAAAGCAATATATTCCCGTAGCTGAAGGTATTATTAGCGATATAAAAACGGAGTTTGAAGCATGGGTGGACAACCGAAAGTTTGCACCCACCATCAAAGCACTCAAAGAGAAATTACAAGTATTTGCCACGGCTGAAGTGGATACCCAACGAAAAAAAATAAATGAATTTAATGAAGCACAAGCGGAATTAATCAGTGCCAACCTAGTTCAAAAAATAACCAACCACTTTGCACACCATCTGAAGGACGAAACGATCTCAAAAAATGAAAGTCTCGAACTCATCAAAAAGGTGTTTCAATTAGATTCTAAAAAACATGTCTAAAATTATTCGAATCGGTACGCGTGACAGTGCGCTTGCTCTTTGGCAAGCCAAAACCGTACAATCACAACTCCAACATTTAGGGCATGAAACGGTATTAGTCCCCGTAAAATCTACAGGAGATTTGGTCTTAAACAAGCCCATTTACGAGCTTGGCGTTACAGGCGTTTTTACACGAACTTTAGACATCGCTTTGTTAAATGAAGAGATTGATATTGCGGTTCACTCTTTAAAAGATGTGCCAACCGTGATGCCAGAAGGCATCGTTCAAGCAGCCGTTTTGAAACGTGGAAACATCAGAGATACACTCGTTTTTAAAACCAATGAAGAGTTTTTAGCACAGAAAGATGCGGTGATTGCAACCGGTAGTTTGAGACGAAAAGCACAATGGCTCAACCGCTATCCTACACATAGTATTGTAGGCATAAGAGGAAATGTAAACACCCGATTGGATAAATTAGAAAATAGCGATTGGAATGGCGCCATTTTTGCGGCAGCCGGATTGGGACGTCTTGAATTGACCCCCGAAGATTCTGTGAATTTAGAATGGATGGTACCCGCACCAGCACAAGGAGCGGTAATGATTGCGTCTCTAAGTTCAAATGTAGAAGCCATGGAAGCTTGTGCACCACTGAACCATGAAGAAACCGCAATTTCAACAAAAATTGAACGCGAATTTTTAAATAAACTAGAAGGCGGTTGTAGCGCTCCCATTGGAGCCCTCGCCTATATAAAAGAAGAAGAGATTCATTTCCATGGGATTGTGTTAAGCACGGATGGAACTAAAAAAATTGAAGCCAAACGCACCGCAAAACTCGGAGAACATTACACCCTTGTTGATGATTGTGTCGAGTTTATTTTGAGTCGTGGTGGTAAAACCTTGATTGGAACCACAGCGATAGACAACGGGCCAACCACTATTTTTTCATCGAAATTATTAAGTAGAGGACAAAAAGATTTATTTAACAACGCACTTAAAGTTGAAAGTTCTGACTTTATCAAAACAGCGGCGAATAGAATCAAACCCATTCATTTAAAAGCAGCGCATAAAAATGTAATTATTACGAGTAAAAACGGCGTGGAAGCCATCTTAAATAACTGTCCTGTTGAGGACTTAAATTTTGAAACGATTTACTGTGTTGGCAGACGTACCAAACGCCTGATCGAACAGAAAATTGGACCTGTAAAACATTCAGAGAAAAATGCCAAGGCTTTGGCAAATTATCTGGTAGATTTTATTGAAGGTTCTGAAGCCACCTACTTTTGTAGCGACATTCGGATGGATGACCTGCCTACTATTTTAGGAGACAGTAACATTAAGGTTAAAGAAATTGAAGCCTACAGCACCAAGTTGGAAGCGCCTAAACTGGAGAAATCTATAGAGGGTGTTATGTTTTACAGCCCTTCTACAATTCAAAGTTTTTTACAAAAAAACACCCCAGACTGTATCGCATATTGTATCGGCGAAAGCACAGCGAAGGAAGCAAAAAAATATTTTAAAGATGTACGCGTAGCGAAAATTCCTACGGTAGAAAGTGTCATCGATCTTGTGAATCAAAATTATATTTAGACGTTATGATTAAAAACGATTTATTTTTAAAAGCATTGAGAGGCGAAACGGTTGAACGTCCACCAGTTTGGATGATGCGTCAAGCGGGACGTTATTTACCAGAATTCATCGCCATTAGAGAAAAATACGATTTCTTTACCCGCTGTCGTACGCCGGAACTCGCAAGTGAAATCACGGTGCAACCAATCCGACGCTATGGAATGGACGCTGCCATTTTGTTTTGTGACATCCTCGTGATTCCACAAGCAATGAATATTGAGGTGGAGATGAAACCTAATTTTGGACCTTATTTACCAAATCCTGTACGAACTCAAAAAGACGTTGACAATGTCATCGTTCCAGATGTGACCGTAGAATTGGACTATGTATATCAAGCGATTAAAGCGACCAAAGAATTGTTGAATGACGACATTCCTCTGATTGGTTTTGCGGGATCGCCTTGGACTATTTTATGCTACTGTGTACAAGGACAGGGCAGTAAAAACTTTGACAAAGCCAAAGAATTTTGTTTTACAAACCCAATGGCGGCGCATCAATTATTACAAAAAATTACAGATACAACAATTGCCTATCTTAAAGAAAAAGTCAAAGCCGGTGTCAATGCCGTTCAAATATTTGATTCTTGGGGTGGCATGCTTTCACCAACGGATTACCAAGAATTTTCATGGCAGTATATCAATCAAATTATAGAGGCTTTAAAAGACGATGCCCCCGTAATTGCTTTTGGAAAAGGATGTTGGTTTGCTTTGGGTGACATGGCAAAATCAAATGCTTCAGCCTTGGGAATTGACTGGACCTGTTCGGCTCGAAATGCGCGTTATTTAACGGGTGGAAATGTAACGCTTCAAGGGAATTTTGACCCTTCGAGATTGTTATCCCCTCCTGCTGAAATCAAAAAAATGGTGCACCAAATGATTAATGAATTTGGAAAAGATAAATACATTGTAAATTTAGGACATGGGATTTTACCAAATATCCCTATTGATCATGCGAAAGCATTTATTGACGCTGTAAAAGAATATAAGAGTTAATAGGTGATTGCTGAATTCAACCTAATATATAGTAAAATACATTTAAAACTACAAGAGAACGTCCATTGGACATGGAGTTATACGAATTATATCATCAAATTAAATCCCTTAAAATGAAAGATAAATTCTTTAAATACATCAAAAATTTACAAGACAGCATCACTTCAAAACTTGAAGAAATTGATGGCAGTGTATCCTTCAAAGAAGATATTTGGGAACGTCCCGAAGGTGGTGGTGGCCGTACCCGCGTGATCGAAAATGGTGCCGTCTTTGAAAAAGGAGGCGTAAATATTTCCGGGGTTCATGGAAAACTACCGGCGTCTATGCAAGCTTATTTTAAGGTGGGCGATGTTGATTTTTTTGCTTGTGGACTGAGCTTGGTCTTGCACCCAAAAAATCCAATGGCTCCCACAGTGCATGCGAATTGGCGTTATTTTGAAATGTACAACGATCAAGGGGACGTCATTGATCAGTGGTTTGGTGGCGGACAAGATTTGACCCCTTATTATCTGTTTGAAGACGATGCCATTCATTTTCATCAAACCTGTAAAAATGCCTGTGACAAACACAATCCCGAGTTTTATTCCACTTATAAAAAACGCTGTGATGAGTATTTTCACAACAGCCATCGCGACGAAGCACGTGGAATTGGCGGCCTGTTTTTTGACTATTGCAAGGCCACAGAAGACATGAGTATGGAGCAGTGGTTTGATTTTGTGAGTGAAGTCGGCGATAGCTTTTTGGAAGCCTATGTCCCTATTTTAGAAAAAAGAATCCATTTACCCTATACCCCTGAAGAACGCAACTGGCAAGAAATTCGAAGAGGGCGCTATGTAGAATTTAATTTAGTACACGACAAAGGCACTCTTTTTGGCTTAAAAACAAATGGAAGAATCGAGAGTATTTTAATGAGTTTACCCCCCCATGTACAGTGGGTGTATGACCATCATCCAGAACCAAACAGTAGAGAAGAACAATTAATGCGGGTGTTAAAAGCCCCTAAAAACTGGGTTTAATTATGTATCCAATCAAAAGAAATAGACGCTTACGGACCAATGAATCAATCCGTAGTTTGGTAAGAGAAACCATTCTTACACCAAATGATTTTTTAGTGCCTTTATTTGTTGTAGAAGGCAAAGGCATCAAGTCTGAAATCCCTTCCATGCCCAACTATTTCAGGTTTAGTTTGGATACTCTCGAAGCCGAAGTAAAACTGCTTTGGAGTTTAGGATTAAAGTCGGTACTTGTATTTGTGAAAGTGGCAGACGCACTGAAAGACAACAAAGGTACGGAAGCTTTGAACTCAAACGGTTTGATGCAACGCGCTGTAAAAACCATCAAAAATGTCTGTCCAGAAATGTTGGTCATGACCGATGTAGCACTCGATCCGTATTCTATTTATGGACACGATGGAATTGTTTCTGAGGGGATTATTCAAAATGATGATACGGTTGAAATTTTAACAGGAATGAGTTTGTCTCATATGGAGGCGGGGGCTGATTTTGTGGCTCCTAGTGATATGATGGATGGACGTATTTCGAGCATTCGTGAAGCCTTTGAAGATGATGGCTATGTTGATGCCGGCATCATGAGTTACAGTGCTAAATATGCTTCTTCATTTTATGGCCCTTTTAGAGATGCTTTGGATTCAGCTCCCGTAGATTCTAAAAACATTCCTAAGGATAAAAAAACCTATCAAATGGATTATGCCAACCGTTTTGAAGCGATGAGAGAAACCGAAATGGACATCGATGAAGGAGCCGATATTGTGATGGTCAAACCAGGCTTGGCGTATTTAGACATTCTCCGTGAAATTAAAAATGAATTTGATGTGCCTGTTGCTGCCTATCAAGTGAGTGGCGAATATGCCATGATCAAAGCGGCTAGCGAGAAGGGTTGGCTAAATCACGATGCCGCAGTTCTAGAAACTACCATGGCATTCAAGCGTGCTGGAGCAGATATTATTGCAAGTTATTTTGCTAAAGACATTGTGAAGCTCATAAGCTAACACCCTCTTTTTTTACTAAAATACGTTAATTGTTGTTTTTTATTTAGGTTTTTATTAGCTTTACAAAACCCTTAAATATCTATTATGAAAAAAACAATTCTCATGGTGGTGTGTATCCTACCGTTATTTTCCTGTGTAAAAACAGATTATAAAAACGATCGTGTTGATCCTAAAATATTCATTTCAAATCCTTTAATAACATTAGAAAATGGTGGCACCCATCCATTTGAGGTGAACTATTTTAATTATGTGGGGAAAGAGATTCAGAATCCTAATGTAAGCTGGAGCAGTAGTGATGCTGCTGTTTTAACAATCTCAGAAAATGGACTCGCTACTGGAATGAGTCTCGGTATGGCAACCGTTACTGCTACCCTGACGACTCCAGAAGAAACACTGACAATTACCAATAAAGACGTTGTGACTGTATCGACAGCTACATTAACAGAATCCATAGAATTCTTAGGAACGGTAGTCACTACAAGTAACTACGAGCTTGGAGGAAGCTATGTTTTAAAAGTACATGAGGATGAAAATGACATCCTGAGACTTTCGCTAGGCGATGATTATGTAGCCTCTACAAGTTTACCCGGGTTGTATATCTATCTTGGAAACAATCCAAACTCCATTGCAGATGCCTACGAAATTGGCCCTGTGACTGTTTTTCAAGGTGCTCATTTCTACGACTTGCCCTCAACCATTAGTATATATGATTATAGTTACATCTTATACTGGTGCAAACCCTTTGGCGTAAAAGTCGGAGAAGGTCAAATTCAATAACCCCCCCATATTATGAAGAAATCAATTGTTTTAAGCCTACTATTCGTGTTTACCTGTCAATTTTTCACCCATGCACAATGGTTAGAAAAAAAAGGAAATGGCTATTTTAAGCTGAGTGCTTGGTCACTTGAAGCAGACCAACATTACACCAATTCTGGAAAGATAGACCCCAACGCCACACGAGGTATTTTTAATTTAAACCTGTATGGAAAATATGGTCTCTCCGATAACTGGAATGTGATTGCCTACATTCCGTTTTTTGTAAAGTCATACCAAAACCATCAAGTGTCTAGTGTCACCAATGAAACACTGCTAGAAGGCGAAGCATTTAACAGCTTTGGAGATATGGATTTGGGGATTGAATACCGCTTATTTAAAAAATCGAAGCACGCCTTTTCTACGACGCTAACCCTAGGAATTCCTTCGGGGGATAGCAAAGGGGGCAGCGATGGAAGTTATCAAACGGGTGATGGCGAATTTAACCAGCAACTTCGGTTCAATGCCGGAACGTCCTTTTCACTTTTTAAGCATTCTTTTTATGGCAAAGGGTACCTAGGTTTTAACAATAAAACTAATAATTTTTCAGATGAAGTCAAAGCTGGACTTGAGGTGGGCACTAGTTTTGTTGGAAGTAAATTATTGCTTTTACTCCGTTCCAATATGGTAAAGTCTTTGAAAAACGGCTCCTTAAACGCTTCCAACAATAATGGGAGTATTTTTGCAAACAATGTAGAGTTCATCAGTATTGGTGGCGAAGTCGCTTGGAAATTCACTAAAAAATTAGGGGTTAGCTTGGGCTACCATTCTGCCATCTCTGGAAAGGTTATTTATGCGGCTCCAAGTTATGAGGCTGGACTATTTTATTTACTAAAATAAGACGTTTGAGTGTGTCTTATTTATATTTATATTTACCGTAATCTAAACACACATAAATGAAGAAGTTCATCACACGCTTATTTATTCTCATTGCAGTGCTCATCGCGGCACTTTACATCACAGATACCGATTACCTTATAAAGGCTGTGCGTACGATATATGCCAAGGGCTACAGCACCGCATATCTCGAAGATTATAAAGAATTTGACAATGAAGTTGTTGAAAATGGGATGCCTCAACCATGGCCAAGTCATGAAGCTTATAACAGCGTCAAAGAAACGGATGCCTTAGTCGATTATCATAAATCCACAGGAACTGTTGCCTATGTAATCATAAAAAATGACAGTGTTTGGTTTGAAAACTATTACGATGGATTTGATAAAAATTCTAAAACCAATTCATTTTCAATGGCCAAAAGTTATGTGTCAGGCCTTTTAGGAAAAGCGATTAGCGATGGATACATCAAAAGTTTAGATCAGCCGGTTGGAGAATTCTTTCCTGAGTTTAGTGAAGGCTTAGCCGCTCAAATGACCGTAGGAGATTTATCCTCTATGGCTTCAGGAACCAATTGGGATGAGAAATATTATTCGCCACTGTCCATTACAACACGTGCCTATTTTGATGATGATTTAGAAAAAGTAATTTTAGGACTCAAGGTGGTAAATGAACCTGGGCAGTCGTATAAATATGCAAGTGGAGACACCCAATTATTGGCAATGGTGATAGAAAAAGCGACGGGTAAAAAACTATACGATTATCTTACAGAAAGTTTCTGGAAGCCCTTAGGGAGTGAAAATTCGACACTCTGGCAAGTAGATAGCGAAGCACACGATTTAGTGAAAGCCTACTGCTGCATTGCGAGTAACGCAAAAGACTTTGCACGCTTTGGAAAACTTTATAAAGACCATGGAAAATGGAATGGCAAACAAGTGCTAGATTCTGCGTTTGTAGCCAAATCTTTAATCCCACGATTTGCAGAAAGTCCGCAATATGGGTATGGATGGTGGCTTCAAAAACGGGGTGATAAATCCTTTTTTATGATGCGAGGCCATTTGGGACAATATGTAATTGTGGAGCCAACTGACAATGTGATTATTGTAAGGCTCGGTCATCAAAAATCTCCTGATGCTGACACACAAATTTTCTCTGATGATATTTCAGTTTACATCGAAGAAGCTTATAAAATGTTATCCGATGCTCCAAAAACTCAACCTTGAAAATCTACTATTTTTAGACATTGAAACGGTTCCAGAAACCGCTCAATTTTCAGAGCTCTCAGAAGAAAAACAACTGCTTTGGGAACAAAAATCAAAATACCAACGCAAAGAAGAGTACAGTCCCGAAGCGTTTTATGATCGTGCCGGAATTTGGGCAGAGTTTGGAAAGATTGTCTGTATTTCTGTTGGCTATTTTGCCTTTGTAAATTCGGAACGTCGGTTTAGAATCACCTCATTTTATGGCGAAGAACGCAGCCTTCTTTTAGAGTTTAAAACACTTATTGAAACGCATTTTTCAAAACCAAAACATTTGCTCTGTGCGCATAATGGAAAGGAATTTGATTTCCCTTACATCGCGCGAAGAATGATCATCCATAACATAGCATTGCCTCCAAAACTAAATTTATTCGGGAAAAAACCTTGGGAAGTGCCCCACCTTGACACCCTTGAATTGTGGAAGTTTGGAGATTATAAACATTATACTTCCCTGAAATTATTGACCAGTGTGTTGGGAATCCCCTCTCCAAAAGATGACATTGATGGCAGTGAAATATTTCGGGTGTACTATGAGGATAATGATGTTGAGCGGATTGTGACCTATTGTCAAAAAGACACCATAGCCGTGGCACAAATTATTTTAAGACTCCGTGGAGAGGCCTTATTAGAAACGGATGAAATTGCTTATATTTAAGCAATGAAACAAACACCTGTTTTAAGTATTCAAAACCTTAGCGTCGCTTTTAAATCCAATACGGGTTTAAACGAAGTTTTGCATGGCATATCCTACGATTTGTTTCCAAATGAAATTCTTGGAATTGTAGGCGAATCTGGAAGTGGAAAATCGGTGGC
>Ga0209198_1001535_pt1 | contig 17218 bp, 13 predicted proteins | sample COGITO_mtgs_1105_2_FD_184804 | JGI IMG/M metagenome (GOLD analysis project Ga0209198, IMG submission 184804) | Pelagic marine microbial communities from North Sea - COGITO_mtgs_110519 (SPAdes) (version 2) | ecosystem: Environmental > Aquatic > Marine > Epipelagic ...
TGTTTAGCAGTTTGTTTTCCTTAGAATTATCTTTAAAAAATAAAAGGTTATTTTCTTGTTGAATTAAATCTTTTTTTAATTTATCTAATTTTAAATTTAATTTATAGATTTCAGATTTTTTTTGATCATTACTCATGAATTTAGATTTCATCTCATTTATTTTATTTTGAGATTCATTTTCATTAATTCCTTTTCTAATTAAATGGTTTTTAATTTTTTCAAAAAATAACTTTTCTTTATCTGAGTTTATTTTATTGATTGATAAATATTCTTTACTAATATCTTCTAGATCGTTTAATTTTCCTTTGAATTTATCAAGTTCTTCGATTAATTGGTTTTGTTTTGTTTCAAATTCTTTATTTTCTTTAGACTCTATATTTTTATTTTGTGATATTTTTTGAAAATATGTATCACAGGTATTTTTAAAAATTTTCCAGTTTTTTTCATTTGCTTTATATGGAACAGGTTTTATTAGTTTCCATTTTTTTTGAATTGAAATCACATTTTGTCTTTCTTTTTCTAAATCATCTTTATTTATAATTCTTTTAACTTCTTCAATTAATAAATTTTGTTTTGTGATATTTTCAGAATATATATTTTTTATATTTTTAAAAAATTTATTTTTTTTTGAATAAAATTCTCTTGTTACTTTTTTATAATTATTCCAAAATGTTTTTTTAAATTTTCCAGGGATTGGTCCTGCTAATTCTATTTTGTTTTTTAAAGTATCAAAAGTTTTTATTTTTTCTTGCCAATTTTTAATTGAATTGATCTCGATTTTATGCAAATCTTGAATTTCTGTGATTAAGCTTTCCTTTTTTGTGTAGTTGGATTTTAGTATAGAATCTTTATTGCTTTCAAATTCTTTTCTTTTTGTATTTAGAATTTCTTCAATACTGCTTAATTCTTTTTCTAAACTTTCTTCTTTCTCCTTTTTTACAGGACCTAATTCGAACTTCCATCTTTTTTTAAGTCTTTCAAAATCTTTAAATGCTTTAAATTGATCATTGTTTTTTAATAATTCTTTTGCATTTAATATTATTTTTTCTTTTTCTTTTAAATTATGATCTAAATCAATTTCTTTAAACTTTCTGTTTAGATGTAAATAATCATAAAAGTTTTTAATATGATGTTGATAATTATTCCATATAATTACATTTTGTGATCTTGGTACTTGTCCTGTTTTAATCCATGAATTTTGTATTTTTTTAAATTCATTATATTTTGAATTAATTGAACCATCTGTAATTAATAATTCTTTTAATTTCTCAATTAATATCTTTTTTTCTATTAAATTATCCTCTAAATTTTTTTGACTTACTCTCAATGAATTAAATTTAATTTTAATTAAGTTACTTATTTTTATTTAACTATTCCAAATTTTCCAGCTTTCATTAGCTTGGTTTTTCAACATTTCTTCTCCGTTGATAGTACTTGCACCCATTTTTTCGCTTTCTATTAAAAACTTTGTTTTTTTTGGATTATAAATCAAATCATAACATATATGATTTGATGTTAGAAAGTTAAAAGGTATTTTTGGACATTCTTTAATTTTAGGAAATGTTCCAAGTGGAGTGCAATTAATTATAATAGTATTTTCTTCAATAATCTTTTTATTTAAATCATCATAAGTAATTATATTATCTTTTTTTTTTCTTGAAACAATAGTTGATTCTATTCCTATTGATTCTAAACCGTATATAATTGCTTTTGAAGCTCCGCCTGTTCCTAATACTAATGCTTTTTTATGATTATTTGCCAATTTTCCTAATGACGTGACAAACCCTAAATAATCTGTATTATATCCTTCTATAATATTTTTTTTATTAATTTTTATTGTATTTATTGCACCAATTTTTTTTGCTATCGGATCAATTTTTTTTATGTAAACCATTATTTTTTCTTTGTAAGGTATGGTTACATTTAGTCCTTTTATATCTTGATCTTTTAAGATTTTTTTAAAGTCCTTTATAGATTTTAAGTCATAATTTTCATATGAACAAGTTTTTATGTCTTCCTTTTGAAATTTATCTTCAAAAAATGTTTTTGAAAAAGAGTAGTTTATATTCTTACCTATAAGTCCGTATTTTCTTTTTTGTTCTAACATATTTATTTATAAATAATACTGTTATTAATCCGGCCCAAATCCAGATTATGGATATTATATTAGTTATTTCCATAATGTTTGGAAATGGTATACTAAAACTATCACTTATTAATGAATTTTCAATAGAATGATTCCATGGCCATACAATAATTAGAGATCCAAATACAAACCCAATAATAAACTGATTTACAATTGCCTCATGTTTTTTTATTAAATAGCTAAGAAAATTTGACAGTAGAATTAGTCCTATTATTGAACCCAAAGTAAACACTAATACTATTCTTAAAAGATCAAAATCATGTGAAACATCAGATTTAATGCCAATAATTAGTAACAATGAATTATAAAGAGAATTTACAGAGTCAATTAACAATAATTTATAGTTTCCTAGTAATATTAATATAAATGAGCCAGAAAGTCCAGGAATAATCATTCCACTTATACTTATAAAACCACAAAAGAAAATAAACAACGTATTCTTGTTTTCCTCAACTGGATCAGAGAAGCTAATTATTAAACCTAAAACTAAACCTATAATTATCACAATAATAGAATTGATATTCCATTTTTTTAAATTTTGAATTAATATAATATTTGAAGCTAATATCATTCCAAAAAAAGTTGACCAAACATATAATTCGTATTTATTGAACAAAAGGTCTAATAATTTTGAAGTGGTGAAGTAACTAATTACAATACCTGTAAGAATGGTTATTAAAAACAAACCGTTATAGTTCGTATTTAAATTTGAAAATTTTAATTTTAATAATAATGGAATTATTTTAAAATTAATTCTTTTAAGAGAGTTGATCATTTCGATATAAAATCCTGTTAATAGAGCAACAAGTCCGCCCGAAACACCAGGTAACTTATTTACAGTACCCATTAAAATACTTTTTATTAAAAGAATTACATAAAATGACTTATTCCTTTTTTTCATTTTTAGTTGAAATAAACTCTAATATTAATACAATACTAATTCCTAATATAAAAAATAATATTCCCTCTCTAAATTCAGAATTATTTAAATAATTTTCAGGAATATATAATTTGTCAAGGAATAAATTTGTGTCGATATTATATTTCCATGGCCATAATGTTGGTAGAGACCCAATCATAAATCCAATCAGACAAAAGAGCGTATTGTCTTTATGATTTTCATAAGACCAAGTTAATAATTTCGAAAATAATTTTACACTCAGCAAAGCACCCAAAACAAATGAAATAAAATTCATAAAATAGTCTGAATTTAATTGCGAAATTTCTTTTAATGTGGTTAACATAGTTTCATAAGCACCTAGTAAAACTAAAATATATGCACCTGAAACACCAGGAAGAAGCATAGCTGTGATGCTTATCATGCCACAAACAAATAAATAGATAGAATTAATATCAGTATTTCCTGCACTTAACGTTTGGACATAAAGTGCGATAAATAATCCTGTAATTAAAAAATATATTTGTGAAGGAATTAAGAATTTTGAGTTGTTGAAATTTAATTTTGTTGTGCTTTTAAATAGAAAAATAATACTTGATGATATAAGTCCAAGAAATAAAGACCAAAGTGCTACAGGATAATCGTTTAGTATAATTAATATAAAATGACTTAATATTATAATACTTGATAATATTCCGAGCCCCAAAAAGAAAAGAAAATTTAAATTATAATTTTTCCATAATTTTTTAATATTTCCTTTTTTTAATTCATTAAGTATTTTAAAATCTAAACCATTTATAGTTTTTAATAATTCTTCATAAATTCCTGTTATTATTGCAATAGTTCCACCTGAAACTCCGGGAACAATATCAGCAATGCCCATACACACCCCTTTGATAAGAATAATAAAATTTGAAAAAAAAGTATTTTTCATTTCAATAAAATTAAGATAATTTAATGTACAAATTAATTTACATTCATGTTTTTAAACACATGAAGTTGTGGGATAGTTGGAAATATGTCTTTGAAGTAATCATAAATGGCAGGATTATGAAAATATGCTTCTTTTAAATTAAAATTAGCTTTAATCATTTCATTAGAATTATGAAAAATCACATAACTGATATATTTTTTTTCACTTAATAAAGATTTAGGTAGTGTTTCTATTTTGACTAAAAATTCTTTGGATAAAGATTCGTTAAGGGGTATTTGAATTAATGTTTTGGTTAAGAATATTAATGTGCTTAAGCTTAATTCTCCTAAAGACAAAATTTCTTTAAATGATATTTCAACTTCTTCAAAGTTATTTAAGTTTATATTTATTTTACAATAAAGTTCCCAGTACTTTATATTTTCTGAATCAATCTCTATTGCTTTTATTAAGTGATTTTTAGCTTCTAGATTTTCTTTTTGTTTATAATAATTTGAAGCTAATGACATCCATGCTCCGTCATGAACAGGATCTTCTATAACTGTCTTGTTGTAGTATGAAATTGCTAAATCAATATTGCCTAATTTGTTATGACAACAAGCTATCCGGTATAAAGCAAATGGATTGGGTTCATCTATTTTAATCACAATTTCATATTGCTCAATGGCTTGATTGATTTTATTTAATTTTTCGAGTACTTTACCCATTTCTAAGTAAGCTCCCACAAAGGAATCGTCAGAAATTATAGCAAAATCAAATGCTGTTATTGCTTCTTTGTAAAGTTCTTTTTTTAAATATTGTTTTCCAAGTTGGTGCCATGCAATTTCGCAATAAGGATTTATTTCTAAAAAATCATTTAAATAGTTTATTGTGCTATCTGTATTACCTATAGCGTCATAACAATAAAGTAAATTATTTAGAACAGCATAATCTAATTGATAATCATTAATATATTCATTAAATTTTTCTTTTGCATTTTCAAAATCGTCAATAAATAAATATTCTTTACCTATCATTATTAAAGCATCACTATAAAACTCACAATCTTTCTTTATTTTTTTTAAAAGACCGATAGAATCAGTGTGTTTTTTTCTTTTGGATAGAATTCTAGATTTTTGAATAATTATCTCTGAATTGTTTGTTTCAAATTCAAATAAAAGATCAATTATTTTTTCAGCTTCTTCAATTTTATTTTCAAAAATTAAAGACTCAACTTTTAGCAGCAGAATAGATGTATTGTTAGGATATTGATCTACAGCCATTTTTATAGCTTTATTAGCCATCGAACTATTTCCTGATTCGAGATAATATATAATAATAGATTCAAATTCATCTATATCAAAAAACAAAAATTTATTGCTCTTAATCATTGATTCAAATTTTAAAATTGAATCAGAAAAAAATTCTTGGAAATTATCTTTCATTATATTGTAAAGATATTATCAGATTTATTTTAATTGAAGAAATTAAATAATTCTTTTTAACAAATTAATGAACAGGATTTTTTATTTCATCAAGTACTTCTAAAATGATTTTACAACCTATTTTTATTTCTTGATCACTTACAGTGAGTGGAGGAGTAATCCTTACAGCTTTAGTTTCAAATAACAAATAAAATAAAATCAATCCCTTTTCTAATGATTTTGTCACAAGTTTTGATGTGATTTTCTTTTCTTTAAGTATTAGGGCTAACATTAATCCTTTTCCTCTAACCTCCTGGATTAGTTCATGTTTTAGATATTTTCTAAATAATTTTTCTTTTTTACTAACTAAAGACATTAAACCAGAATCTAGAGTTTCTTTAAGATTGGCATAAGCAGCAGCAGATATTACAGGATGTCCTCCAAAAGTAGTAATATGCCCCAAAACAGGATTTTCTTTAAAAAGACTCATGTTTTCATAACTTGATGATAAAGCTCCAATTGGAAATCCTCCACCAAGTCCTTTGCCATATACTAAGATATCAGGTATTATTCCATAATGTTCAAATGCAAACAACTTTCCAGTTCTTCCAATTCCAGGTTGAATTTCATCTAATATTAAAAGAGCTCCAACTTTATCACATTGATTTTTAATTTTCTTTAAATAGTTTTTTTTAGGGAGTATAAAACCGGCTCCACCTTGTATTGTTTCAAGAATTACCGCTGCTGTTTTATTATTAATTATTGAAATATTACTTTCGTTATTAAATTCAACGAAATTAATATTCGGAATAAGAGGCCTGTAGGCTCTTTTTCTTTCTTCAAAACCCATAACACTCATTGCTCCTTGAGTATTTCCATGATAACCATTTTTTGCTGCCACAAACTGACTTCTTCCCGTAACTCTTTTAGCTAATTTCATGGCAGCTTCTACAGCTTCAGTTCCTGAGTTTGTTAAATAAGTATTGGAAAGTGAATTTGGTAAGTTTTCAGAAATTAATTCACATAATTTAACAGTTGGCTCTTGGATGAATTCTCCATAAACCATTACATGCCAGTATTTTTCAATTTGATCAATTACTGCATCTTTTATTTTTTTATTTTTATGTCCAAGATTTGATGCAGAAACTCCTGCTACAAAATCTAAATATTTTTTATTATTCTTGTCATATATGTAAGATCCTTCTGCCTTTAAAATTTCTAAACCTATAGGATTATTAGTTGTCTGCGCTTGGTATTTAAAAAATTTATTTTTCAAATCATTTACTTAGAAAATTTTTTTTATTCAAAATTTTTTCGTCAATTCTCCAATTAAAACCATTTAAAATTTTTTGATTTATCTCAAGATCATCTTCAGGATATACTTTTCCTTCAGGATTAGTGTAAAAAATTATTTCATCAATTTTATTATTATTTATAGTCATTAAAATTGAACTACAAATGGCTTTATCAATACCTATTAAATCTTTACTCTCTTCATCATACAAGTAATAAATCATTTCAGTATTTCTGTTTAATTTTATTTTTTCTAATTCATTGTCTTTAAAATTTCCAAATAAATCAATTCCTTTCATTTGATTATAATTATCAATCCCAAAACTATCTTTCTCAATAACAAACGCATTATTTAAAATTTTCAAAGAATCTAGTTGATTTGTTTTTGTATTTCTAATAATATGTATTTCATCACCTGTCATTTGACTTTCACCATTCCAAATGATAGGATTTTTTTTTGAAATTTCTTTACTTGTTAATATTTGTTCTTCTCTTTTTGAAAGTTTATTTCGAATTAGTTTGATTAATCCATTTTTTTGATTCATAATGAATTTATCAGATTTTCCACTCATATTAGTTTTAAAAAATTTCACGTTGTATCTACCTTTTATAAATCTATTTTCGTTAGGTCCTACAGCAAATAAAGTATCAGCTTTGATAAACAAGGAATCTTTCTCTAAAAGTTTTATTGCATATGAATTTTTTGTGACCATTGCCGAGTCTAAATCTTTGAAAATTTCAGCAAAATCACCCTTTATTATAGTTTTATTTAATGTATCTATTATTGATACATTTTTTGTTCCAGAAGCATATTTTTTCAAATCATCAAATATCAAACTATCTCCTTTAATTATTCTATTATTATATTCAATTTTTGCTTTTGTATTAAAAAATCCATTTTTACTTTTAGTATTGTAATATCCCTTTTCGCTATATATTCTATAATCTTTCCCAGTTATTACTGTTGGTCCATAAAAAAAAACTTTTTCAGTATTACTATAATAATCAAGTTTTATTGATTTAATATCGTTGTCATTATTATATACGTTTACTCTCTCTTTGAATTCATATTTAGAGCTTTCTAAAAAATATTTTCCTTCTGTGCTTTTAATGGTATTTGTAGAATCTTTTATTACTCCCCCTTTTTCGAAATATATTTCTTTTAAATCTCTATCATGGAATAATATTTGTGTTTTTAAATTTGAATTATTGCTATTAAAAATTACATTTTTCTTTGCAATAATTTTTCTATTATTCCCATCGTAATCTAAATTTTCACTAAATAGTTCGATACTATCACCTTGTTTAACTACAACATTTCCTCTTGCTTTAAAAGAATTACTTTTTTTGTAGAACAATGCGTAATCTGACCAAATATCCATTCCATCGTGTAGAAGATGAACTCTAATAGAATTATTTTTTTTTAAAATATTAGCACCTGGAAGTTTTATTTCATTTTTATCAAATGAACCGGCCTCTATTATTTGTATAATCTTTTTTTCTTGAGATAAAATAATATTAAATAGAAATATAAAAATTATAGATAATTTTATTTTCAATTTTTTTTAACGAATTATGGTTTGAGTCCTGTCAGGCCCAACTGAAATAATTGCAATTGGAACTTGTAATTCATTTTCTATATATGCAACATAATCCATAAATGTTTTAGGAAATGAACTTTCTTTTTTTAATTTACTTATATCTTCATCCCAACCTTTAAATTCTGTATAGATTGGTTTCAACTTTTTTGAATCAACAGAAAACGGAAAATGTTCAATTTTTTCTCCATTATAATCGTAAGAAGTACAAACTTTGATATTTTTAAATCCTGAAAGTACATCTCCTTTCATCATCATTAATTTCGTGACACCATTTACTTTAACAGCGTATTTTAAAGCAACTAAATCTAACCACCCACATCTTCTTGGTCTTCCAGTAGTTGCACCAAATTCATTACCTACTTTACTCATTCTTTTTGCATTATCATCAAAAAGTTCAGTTGGGAAAGGTCCGCTTCCAACTCTTGTAGTATATGCTTTGAAAATACCAAACACATCTTTTATTTTGTTAGGAGGAACTCCTAGTCCAGTACAAGCTCCAGCTGCAGTAGTGTTTGAAGATGTGACATATGGGTAGGTTCCAAAATCAATATCTAATAGTGAGCCCTGTGCACCTTCAGCTAATATATTTTTATTATTATCTAGTTCATTAAAAATATAATTTTCACTATCAATAAATGGAATTGATTTAATATTTTCAATAGCACTAAAAAAATCTTCTTCCAGTTCTTTTAAGTTGTACTGTAAATCAACATTATAGCTTTTAATCATAGCTTCATGTTTATTTGCCAATTTTCTGTATTTAACAAGAAATTCTGGAACTTCAATATCACCAATTCTAATTCCATTTCTGCCTGTTTTATCCATGTATGTAGGTCCAATCCCTTTTAAAGTAGATCCTATCTTAGATTTTCCTTTTGAAAGCTCAGACGCTGCATCGAGTAGTCTATGTGTTGGTAGAATTAAATGTGCTTTTCTAGAAATACATAAGCTTTTGGAAAAATTTATATTAAAAGGTTTTAATTTTTCAATTTCCTTTTCAAAAATGACAGGGTCTATAACTACTCCGTTTCCAATTAAGTTCATTGATTCTTTATGAAATATTCCAGACGGTATGGTATGTAGGACATGTTTTATTCCATCAAACTCTAGGGTATGTCCAGCATTAGGTCCACCTTGAAACCTAGCAATTATATCATAGTTCTTTGTTAAAACATCAACTATTTTTCCTTTACCTTCATCTCCCCATTGTAAACCTAGCAGCAAATCAACTTTCATATTTTATTTTTAATTTTTTTTCCGTAAAAATATAAGGAATGGTTATTTATCTCAACTCCGAAAATTTCTTCAATATTTTTTTTAATAGTTTGAATTCTTGGATCGCAAAATTCAATAACTTCGCCCGTATCCGTTAAAATTATATGATCATGTTGATGATCAAAATAGGATTTTTCATATTGTGCTTGATTTGAACTAAACTGATGTTTTCTAACTAGTTTACATTCCAGAAGAAGTTCTATAGTATTATATAAAGTAGCTCTACTAACTCTATAATTTTTATTTTTCATTTTAACATAAAGTGACTCTATGTCAAAATGCTCAGAAGAGTTATAAATTTCACTAAGAATAGCGAAACGCTCAGGTGTTTTTCTATGACTTTTCAAGTCTAGAAATTTAGTAAATACATCTTTTACTATTTTCTGATTCTTTTCTTTATTCATAAAGTAAAATTAGGTTAAAAATTGATAATTCACTATTCTCTTACTACCTTTTCAATACCGTTTATTTTTTTTAATCTTTTAATCAAATCAATTAAAATATTTTTTGTTCTAACTTTTAAAGTGATCTTTCCTCGAAAAATATTATCTGCAGTTTCAAAACTCATTTTTTTAATATTAATATTCAATGTATTTGAAATGACTTTAGTTATCTCATTAACGATTCCCAAGTTATCAATTCCAGAAATTCTAATAGTTGAACTGTAATCTAACAGCGAAGAATCAATCCATTTAGATTTTAAAATTCGATATGCGAACTTAGATTGAAGACCTAATGCGTTTGAACATGTTTTTTTATGAATTTTTATTCCCTCATTTACGGTTACAAATCCAAATACATCATCTCCTGGAATTGCATTACAGCATTTCGCTAATGTGTATTCTAATTTATCCTCCTCATTTCCAAAAACAATCAAATCAAAATTGTTGCTAATTTCTTTTTCTGTCTGGTTAAATTTGCTAGGTTTTCGACTAATTCTCTTTCTAAAAAAATTTATTAATCTATTGTTGTAATTAGCAAATTTTTTAAGTTCATTGTTATCCACTTTTCCAATTCCAACTCTGTAAAACAAATCAAGACTAGTTTTTAATTTCAAAAAAATCCCTAAGTCATTAATTGTTTTTTCATCAAACTTTATTTTTAATTGTTTAAGTTTTCTTCTCAATATTTCTTTTCCGTCTTCTGCTAATAATTTTTTTTCTTCTTTTAAAGCAGTTCTTATTTTAGCTTTTGCTCTAGATGTTTTTACATAGTCTAACCAATTTGAGGAGGGTTTTGTATTTTCAGATTTAATTATTTCAATTTGATCTCCACTGTTAAGAATATGGCTTAATGGGACCATTTTTCCATTAACTTTTACCCCTCTTGTTTTTAAACCTAGACCAGTATGAACACTAAAAGCAAAATCGAGAGCTGTAGAGCCTTTTGCTAATGATTTTAATTCTCCAGTTGGTGTAAAAACAAATATTTCTGTTGAATATAAATTCAATTTAAAATCCTCAACAAAATCAATTGCATTAGTATCGGTATTTTCTAAAACTTCTTGTAATCTATTTAACCATTGTTCTAATCCTGTTTCGGCTTTATTTCCTCCTTTATACCTGTAATGAGCTGCAAAACCTTTTTCAGCTATTTCATGCATTCTTTCAGACCTTATTTGAACTTCAACCCACTTTGATCTAGGGCCAACAACAGTAATATGTAGAGCTTCATATCCGTTTGATCTAGGTGATGTTATCCAATCCCTTAGTCTTAAAGGATTTGGCGTGTAATGGTCAGTTATGATTGAATATATCTTCCAAGCTATAAATTTTTCACTTTCTCTTTCTGAGTTGTAAATAATTCTAATGGCAAATTTGTCATATATTTCTTCAAATGAAATATTTTTATTAATTATTTTATTTCTTATTGAATAAATAGATTTGGGTCTGCCATTGATTTTAAATTTTAATTTTTCAGGTCTTAATTTTTCTGAAATTCTTCTTGAAAAATTTTTGATGTATTTATCTTGATCAACCTTAGTTTCTTCAATTTTGTTTTTTAGTTCGTTGAACATTTCAGGTTCTGTATATTTTAAACCCAAATCTTCTAATTCTGATTTCACATCATAAAGTCCAATTCTATGTGCTATTGGAGCATATATGTAAAGAGTTTCAGAAGCAATTTTTATTTGTTTTCCACTTGGCATGGAATCCAATGTCTGCATATTATGAAGCCTATCTGCAATTTTAATTAAAATAACTCTTACATCATCATTTAATGTAAGTAGCATTTTTCTAAAATTTTCAGCTTGAAGAGAGACATTCTCATCTTTCGATAATTTAGAAATCTTTGTTAGACCAACCACAATTTTGCAAATTGTTTTGCCAAAAATTTCAGTTATTTTATTTTCATCATAATCTGTATCTTCAATTACATCATGTAATAATGCTGCAGCTATACATGTTGCATCTAATCCTATTTTTGATGCAACTATTTTAGCAACAGATATGGGGTGAAACACGTAGGGTTCTCCAGACTTTCTTCTTTGATTTTTATGCGCGTCAACAGATGTGTTAAATGCTAATCTAATTAGCTTTCTATCATCTTTTAATAATGATTGATAGCTAATTTTTAAAAGTTCTTTATACTCTTTAGCTATTTGGTTATTTTCTTTAATTGAATCGACTACCATCATTATTAAATTTAACTAAAAAAATAATAACTATCGTAATTGATTTATTCTTTCTATCAGAGTAGGGTGAGAGTAATGCCACCAAACATATTTTGGATGAGGTGTTAAATTGCTCAAACTATCTTTAGATAAAATTTTTAGTGCTTCAATTAAATGATTTCCATCAAAAGATGTGTTGGCATATTCGTCAGCTTCGTATTCAAATTTTCTAGAAAATAAATTAAACATAAGTGATGATACTTCTGAAATTGGAGAGTAAAGTATAGAAAAGGTTATTAACGCTATATGAAAACTATGATTTTCAATATTTAATGATTCAGAAAAAATCGGCATATATATTAACAATGAAAGAATATAAAGCATCATTCCTGTTTGAATTATTGAGAATAATAAGTTGAATATTATATGATTTTTTTTATAATGCCCAATTTCATGAGCTATTACTGCTACTATCTGATTTTTATTCAATTTGTTTATTAAAGTATCGTAAAGTGTTACTCTTTTTTGTTTTCCAAAACCAGAAAAATAAGCATTTGCTTTAGTTGATCTTTTAGAACCGTCAATTACAAATATATTACTTAGATTAAAGCCAACTTTTTTTGAATACTTTTCTATTTCACTTTTCAATTCTCCATCTTCAAGTTTTGTTTGTTTGTTAAAAAGAGGAACAATTATTTGGGCATACAGACCATTTAATAAGAGAGTTAAAACAGAAATAAAAATCCAAGCAACTATCCAAAAATTTTGTCCAACAGATTCAAATTGTAAAATTATGAAGCTTAATATTCCGCCACCAAATAAAATTGTCAATAACCACGACTTTAATTTATCAATTATGTATGTTTTTTTAGTTGTTTTATTAAAACCAAATTTTTCTTCTATAGTGAAAGTATGGTAAATTGAAAAAGGAATGTTTAGTAATTCATTGCCAAAATAAATAATTCCAAAAAAACTTAAACTTATTAATAATTCTGAATCAAATAAAGATCGACTGTAATTATCAATAATTAAAAATCCATCAAAATAAAAAAATAGCAATAAAATTAGTAAGCTAAAAATGCTAGATATTCGATTAAATTTATATTGTGTTTTTTTATACTCTTGAGATTTAATGTACTTTTCATTATCATAGATGTCATTAATTAACTCAGGAATTTCCTTGTCAAAATAGCTTGAATTTAAATAATTTAAAATCGAATCTTTTAAAAAATTTAATAGTACAATAGCAATTAGTATATTAAATAATATTTCTGGACTAATTATCATTTCTTTGTTTTAATCCTTCAAATATAACTATTGCTGCACTTACTGATAAATTTAAAGAATCCATTTTACCTCTCATAGGAATACTTATTAGTTTGTCTGATTTAATCATCCAGGATTTTGATAAAGAAGAGGACTCTGTTCCAACTACGATTGCACATGCTTCAGTGTAGTCAACGTCTAAATAGTTGACACTTTTTTTAACAAAAGTTGAAAATATTTTGATATTATTAATTTTTAAATAGCTGATTATGTCATCTGTTGATGCTGTAGCAATTTGCATTGTAAATATACTTCCCAAACTTGATCTTATAGCATTTGGATTATAGAGTTCAGTTTTTGGATTTGCAATTATCAATCCATCCAATCCGGCTGCATCAGCAGTTCTTAAAAGAGCTCCTATATTTCCTGGTTTTTCAGGTGATTCTGCAATTAAAATATATGGATTTTTAGAAATTTTAAAATTCTTTAATGAATTGTCTTTGGATTTAATCAAAGCCAATAATCCGTCACCCTTTTTTTTGTAAATTAATTCTTGATAAAGTTTTAAAGAAAAATTATATACTACAACATTATTAAAATTAGTGTCAATATAATTTATGTTTTGATTTGAAATTAGTTCAGAACAGATTATAATTTCTTTAAATTCAAAACCATAGTTAAGACACAAATTAATATCTTTTATTCCTTCAACTATAAAAGAATTGCTTGCTTTTCTTTTATTGTTTTTAAACAATAATTTCGAAATATTTTTAAAAATAGAATTATTTTTACTAGATATATTTTTCAAAATTTAATTATAATTTATTAATTAAAATTAAAACAATAATTTAGATTTTTTATTGTTTAGTTTTGCATTATTATAATAAATATTTAAACAAATCAGTTTTATGACAAACGATAATTCTAGTTATTTTATTGAGCTTGAAGATGAATTTGGTGCTCATAATTATCACCCTCTTCCTGTAGTTTTGGAAAAAGGTGAAGGTATTTATGTTTGGGACGTAAATAAAAAAAAATATTTTGACTTTTTGTCTGCTTATTCAGCGGTAAATCAAGGTCATTGTCATCCGAAAATTAATAAAGCACTAATTGATCAATCTGCAAAATTAACTTTAACATCAAGAGCTTTTCATAACAATGTATTGGGTGAATATGAAAAATTTATTACAGAGTACTTTGAGTTTGACAGAGTTTTACCAATGAATACTGGCGTTGAAGGTGGTGAAACGGCTGTAAAGTTAGCCAGAAAATGGGCTTATGAAAAAAAAGGTGTGACTAGTAATAATGCTAAAATCATTTTTGTAGCGGGAAATTTTTGGGGAAGAACTTTAGCTGCTATTTCATCTTCAAACGACCCTCTTAGTACTACAAATTTTGGTCCTTTTATGCCTGGTTACGAAATAATCCCATATAATGATTTAAATGCATTAGAAAACTCGTTAAAAGACCCTAATGTTGCAGCCTTTATGGTAGAACCCATTCAAGGTGAAGCAGGTGTCGTTGTTCCTGATGACAACTATCTTTTAGATGCTTTTAATCTTTGTAAAAAAAATAACGTATTATTTATTGCCGATGAAGTTCAAACTGGTATAGCCAGAACAGGTAAAATGATTTGCTGTGATCATCACGGTTTTAAGCCTGATATTTTAATATTAGGAAAAGCTTTATCAGGCGGAGTTCTTCCTGTTTCTGCTGTTTTAGCTTCCGATGAGGTAATGCTAACTATTAAGCCTGGAGAACATGGTTCTACATACGGAGGAAATCCTTTGGGATGCAAAGTTGCTATTGCTGCTTTAAAAGTTATTAAAGACGAAAAATTATGTCAAAATTCATTTGAAATGGGAAGTTATTTCAGATCAAAATTAAATGAATATATTTCTAAAAGTAATATTGTTAAATTAGTAAGAGGAAAAGGTCTTTTAAATGCAATTGTTATTGATGATCACGAAGAAAGTAATACTGCATGGAATATATGTTTAAAACTTAGAGATAATGGTTTGTTAGCTAAACCTACTCATGGTAATATTATTAGATTTGCTCCTCCACTTACTATCAATAAAGAAGAAATAGATGCTGCAGTTAATATTATTATAAAATCCTTAAAAGAATTTGAAACTAGTGAATAAAATATACTTTGATAATGCTGCTACTACACAAATTGATCCTTCAGTAATTGAATTGATGAATGGTGTAATGTCAAATCATTATGGAAATCCTAATTCAACTCATAGTTTTGGAAGATCATCTAGAACATTAATTGAAAAAGCTAGAAAATCTATTTCAAAAGAATTTAATGTTTTACCCTCAGAGATATTTTTTACCTCATGTGGAACAGAATCTGATAATTTAATTTTAATTTCAGCTGTAAGAGATCTTGGAGTAAAAAGAATAATAACCTCAAAAATTGAACATAAAGCTGTATTAAATGTTGTGAAATTTTTAGAACTGAACGATCGAATTAATGTTGAGTATGTAAAAGTTAAAGCAAATGGATTAATTGATTATGATGACTTAGATCAGATTTTAAATACAAATAAGCAAAAAACACTTGTTAGTTTAATGCATGTTAATAATGAAATTGGTTCACTTTTAGATTTAACAACAGTTGGAGATATTTGTAAAAAACATGATGCTTTTTTTCATTCTGATACTGTTCAGTCAATTGGAAAATATAAACTTGATTTATCAAAACTTAATATTGATTTTATAGTAGGTTCTGCCCATAAATTTCATGGTCCAAAAGGAATCGGTTTTGTTTATATTAATAAGAAATTAAAATTGAATCCTCTTTTAATTGGAGGGAATCAAGAAAGAGGTTTAAGAGCAGGAACAGAATCCGTACATAATATATGTGGAATGGAATTGGCTTTTATTGACTCTTATAATAGTATTGAAAAAAATAAAAATTATATTTTAGATTTGAAAAATTATTTCATTGAGAAAATAACTATCTCTATTCCGTTACTAAAATTTAATGGAATTTGTGAGGATAATAATTATAGTACTTATTCTATTTTAAATGTTTGCCTTCCTGTTTCAAAAGATAAGTCAGTACTCTTGGAATTTAATTTAGATTTAAAAGGTATTGCGTGTTCAAGGGGAAGTGCTTGTCAATCTGGAAGCAATACAGGGTCACATGTTTTAAACTCTATATTGACTAAATCAGATTTAGAAAAACCATCTTTAAGGTTTTCATTTTCTAAATACAATAATAAATCTGAAATTGACAAAGTAATAAAAGTTTTGAGTGATTTTATAAATTCAAACTAGTTTCTAAAAAACGTAAAATTCTTTTGAGTTTTGTTTCCCGCCATATCTTCAACAGAAACTTCGATTAAATTCTTTTTTTTGTTTATAAAATACGAATCAAAATCGTAAAAAAGTTCATTTCTTTTATATTCATACTCAAACAGCATCCATTTTCCATTAATTTTTACGTTATAGTTTTTAATGCCTGTTTCTTTATCTAAAATTTTAATTTTTATAGAATTTTTATTAGAAATCCAATCATTATTTTTGAAATTTTTTAATTCAATCGAAGGATTTAAACTATCATTTTTTATAAAATATGTTCCTAGGGATTTAGTTTTGTGATAAAAATAATTTTTATTATCAAGTTTTGCTGACGCAAATGTTTCATTTCCATTATCATCCTTTAGAGCTAAATAATTGCCTTTTCTTTTCTTCTTGTTGTAAAAACTTATTTTAATATTTTTGAAAACTGCTATCTCATTATTTATAATTTTAATTGAATCTTTTGAAGAGCTTAA
>Ga0209198_1001551_pt1 | contig 17125 bp, 14 predicted proteins | sample COGITO_mtgs_1105_2_FD_184804 | JGI IMG/M metagenome (GOLD analysis project Ga0209198, IMG submission 184804) | Pelagic marine microbial communities from North Sea - COGITO_mtgs_110519 (SPAdes) (version 2) | ecosystem: Environmental > Aquatic > Marine > Epipelagic ...
TGTTTAATTTTGTTTTTAGTTCAAAGTACTTTAGCCTTTATACGAACAATGTTTGTGCGCGTGGATTAACTATCTAATCGTACTTCGTTGATTTTGCTCTTTACATTGATCTAGCCCTGATTTGACTAGATGGGGTATTTGGCTATGCTTAGGCAATTGTCGCCAAGGAGACTTCTCCAGCTGATGACAGGGTTTCTTTACAAGGAAATTGATAAGTATGCTAACAGCGAATGCTACTAGGAAGACTGCAGAAGAGATTGAGGCGCATTTGGAGACCTTGATGCCTGCGCTTTAAGCCCATCTGGTTTCCAACCCCTCACACCCTAAAAAGTCCCACCACACCTATATATAGCCGTAGAGGGGTATGGTCACCTGCGTGGGGTGGGGGCTATAAAGTCTCTGAAGACTGCCAAGCCTTTGAAGACTTTGAAGTAGTTTTATGGCGGTTAGAGAAACCGACAAACTATTGCCTTATATAATCCTATATTTTAGTCTACCCTACCCTATATGCCCTTTAATTGCTGGATTAAATATACTTCCCTTCTGATACTGTCCTGTACTATACTACCGAATATGCAAACTAAATTGTACCTAAAATTGTACCTAAATTGGCTTTTAAGAGAATTTGATCAAAATCAATGATAGTATATCCGAACGAATTAAATGGCTTTAGAAGTGATTCTGGAGGCTTTTAGAGGGGGTTGAGAATGGTAGACAAAGTCACGCAAAAAGGATTTGAGAAGATACTTAGAGAGGGGATTGAAAAGCCCCATAACTTAGGAGATAAACTATATCTCGTAATTAACGGTAACTCTCGTGACTTCAGCTTCCGATACACCAAGAATAAAATAACAAGAAAGTATTCTCTTAAACGTTACCACCCCCAGACTAATACATTGGCAGATGCCAGAAGACGCGCTATTGAACTCAATGCAATGATTGCTAACGGCCTTGATCCACATGAGGAGAAGCAACTTAAGAGAGACCTAGACCATAAGGCCAAGAAAGATAGAGAAATAGCAGACAAACTAAAAGACAATACGTTTTCCAAGTACGCCTATCAGCACATCAAAAATCTTGAACCTTCTTGGACGAATGCAAAGACCTCTGCTCAGTGGAGAAGTTCTCTTGAACAGTACGCATTTCCAGTTATAGGTGACACACCAGTATCTGATATTAGCAGGACTCAAGTATTAGAAATCTTACAACCAATCTGGATTGAAAAGACTGAGACAGCCGATCGAGTGAGAAGAAGAATTGCCGCTATTTTGGATGCCGCTATTTCTGATGATCTTAGAACCGAGAGGAACCCTGCTATTTGGAGAGGCAGTCTTCATGGGAAGTTGCCCAGTGTTGAAAGCGTTAAAAAAGCGAAGGCGCCAACTGAAGAACGTGCTCATGCATCATTACACTATGCTGATCTTCCTATGTTCATGGAGGCTTTAAGAACGCAGGACGGTATAGGCGCAAGGGCATTGGAGTTTTGTATCCTAAATGCTAACAGAACAACTGAGGTACTAGATACCACTTGGGATGAATTTGATCTGGAGGAAGGCATATGGTCTATTCCTGCACGTCGAATGAAGGGCCGAGAAAGACACAATATTCCTTTGAGCAAACAGTCCATTGCCTTAATCAAGCAACAGCAACAACTTAGAATGAGTGAATTTGTTTTTCCTAACAGATCAAATGGTAAGAGCCTGTCACAAGCAGGAATGTCCTCGGTTTTAAAGCGAATGAATAAGATTAAAGAGTGGAAAGATATACATAACCAGCTGATAACCGTTCATGGCTTTAGAGGATGCTTTAAGACTTGGACGACAGAGAAGACTGACACTGATTGGCTAACAGGTGAGATGGCACTGGCTCACAAGATTAAAGACAAGTCATCTGCCACATATCAAAAAGGCGATCTCATTGAGAAAAGACGCCGACTAATGCAAAAGTACAGTGACTATGCCTACGGCAAACCAGTACAAAAGGTTGTTCAGCTACGAGGATAGTGTCGCAGGTAAGCGCAGAGGAATGATGCAGGACTACGCTAACTACGCTTATTCGAATCTAGACAAGCCACGTGATAACGTTAGTCAGCTCAGAGCCTAATCACTACCAGAACAGAGAAAGCTACAGCCCTAAAAGGTAATTTAACCATAACTCATTGATTTATATTATATTTTAAATAGTTAATGTGAGTAAATTTGGGTTATAAAGACGGCATAAGAGTATTCAGGTATGCCTCAATGTCCTCAGCTGAGGTTCTCGTTGCATCAGAGGCTACCACGCCGGCAATTAAGGTGTCGCCCTCCAAACCAAACAGGTATCTTAATATCAGCAAGCCATCGGTTAGTGCATCCACTGACCCATTACCATCAATATCTGCAAGATCACCCAAAGTTGCGATACGAGATTCGATATCTACTGACGAAGTGTAAGCCGCATCAGAGGCAACCGTTCCCGTTACAAGGGCATCACCGTCTAAACCAAACATTCCCCTAAGTAACAAAAGACCGTCCGTTAGAGCGTCATACTGGTCGTTTCCATCAATGTCTAAAGAACCTGAAGGGATAGTTCCCGCAAAGAGCTCATTTAAAAACTCTGATGTCCGCGATTTAAATTGTGTAGAGAACTTTCATTGTTTACTGTCTTCATGGCCTAAAGGGGCAGACCTCTGGCTTGTAATGGAAAGGTAATGTCTCAATAGTTTCAACATTACCACGCCTATCTTGATAAGACATAATGTACTGATAAATGCCCACATCTAGCGACTCAACCCTACCATTAATATATCCGCTCACACCGCTCGAGTCAGGTCGACGTTGACCATCAATCAGCCAATAGGATTCAATGATATGGCTCATGTCATCCTTATCACTAAAAGATGAATAACTAAACTCAATCGACATTGATTTTTCTTCCTGATCTTGCGCACGACACGTAATTTCAGGTAAATTACTTCCCGATTCTACGCCCTCATTATGGTATTTTACAGGAGAGTTAGTGATGTCAGGCGATAGATATTGAACCTCTCTATCATGAAGTAGGGAGGTATTAAATTGCTTCAGAGCATCTCCAAACTCATCGCGATACACTAAGCTGAAGTCAGCATTAGATTCGTCTACCCCCACCAAATAGTCGTTTTTGAGCGAGTCAAAGTACACGACGGGATTCGCTATATCAGCAAATGTACCATTCTTATCCACAACAAGCATAGTAAGGTCATTATTGCGCCCAAATACCGTTTTTGCTATCTCCTCAACTGAGGTCTGTAGTTTCACGCCGGCGTAACCTCCAAAATTTTGGGAGCCGAAAAACACGTAATAATCGTTTATTTCTACCATAGTATTGAGTTGAGCCAGCCCTTTTAGGTGCTTTGATGTAGTCATAGTGCGGAACAAGCCCTGTTCACCAAAATTCGTGTCAACTGTGCCTTGCGGGTCTAGCTTCACAGCCATGGGTGCTGAGACGAATGAAGACCATTCATACCCTATCAGCATCACGCCGCCATCAGATGTAGACTCAATGCTATACACGCGCTCTGCGTCATCCTCGAACCGCTCCCGCTCCACTAGCACTAATCCATCGCTGCCAATGCTAGATACTGGCATCATAGTATCTTTATTCAGGTAAAGTGCTGCGAAGTCCGTATCTCTGGCGCGCTTAAGCGGGTCAACAAATCCTCCTAAAACGGCATAAGACTCGGTGGTGGTGACGCCCATAATGTAGTCGTGGCCGCCCGAATCATATGTGCGGAGATCTGTACATGCCCAGGCGCTATCTAAAGTACTACAGCGTACAGAAGCTGCATCACGATTTTCACCATTAAAAAAATCTGCGGCTATAAATATTTGGTCATTTTCTATATGTAAGTCTCGCGCATGAAGATAGCCAGATGACCAATATTGTTGCTGTTGCAGGGCCCCATTTACATCATATTCAATGAGGCTCATGGAGGCGTTTGGTTGGTAACTATTGTCAGCAAGGACCGCGATATTACCTGAGGCTAAAACCTCAAGCTTTCTTGGGACAAGGTTTTTCCCGTCTATAGGAGGAAGATTTAGGATGCCCGAATCACCGAATGTCAGATCAAGTTGACCTGTTGATCTCTCACGTTTGATGATTTTTCCTATTCGACCATCTTCTTGATGTTGCTCTTTAAGCTCATAAATAAAAGAGTCTGTTAGAGTTCCGTCAAGAACCCGAGATAATCCGTTTTTATGAAGATAATGATAGGCTAAGCCCGCGTGCTCTTCGATATTACCGGCAAAGCTTTGAAACGAAATAGTTCTAGGGGATGGCCAAGGACTAGTATCTTGTAGATGTGGATCCTGAATGTCGTAAAAGAGGTCATTGTCATAACGGCCTACCGAAAAATCACCACCAGCTGAGCTAGCGGTTAGTACGCCAACAATTTCCCCTCGATGATTAATCAAAGGCCCGCCAGATGCACCACCGCCTGAGTGCCCCCAGAAACTGGCCCACCCCTTGTCTGAGGTAAAAGACTTTATAGTAGTAACGATCCAACCCCCAAATTCGTAATACTGGTCCTTAGGATGGCCCACCATTACGCCTATATCCCCCACCCGCATGGGCTCTGTGGCCATGCTGAGAGTGGGATATTGTGGCGGCGCTGACTCGGTCAATTCGAGTATTGCCACATCTCCAATATAAGATTTATCGAGCAGTCGAGCCTGACGTACTTCTCGCCCCGTAAATCCAACTGTAAATTTACCCCGTCCCTCAACACAATGTGCCGCTGTAAGGACTAAATTATTGCCCACTAAAGCGCCGGTACATGAAGGGTGACGTGTATCATTTCCAAGCTGATCAATCGTGCCAGGCCACAAGGCTACAGTGGCCTGGCGCGCTGTGCTTGCAATAGGCTCAAGCTCAGAGAATTCTTGGGTCGACATTAAGGGTCGTTTTTGTCGGTCGAGCTTGTTCTTGGGTAAGGTAGGGGCCTGAATTAACTCGGAAACAACATTGTGTGTGGTAAGGAAGGATTGAATGTAGTCTAAGGGCACAGCATAAGCATGCTCCAGACGATATTGGTCCCATGTGGTATTGTAGGGGGTCATAGTGGCGTCGTAAAATGGTGAAGACATACAACATCCCGCCATGCTCAGAATACCTAAAAGTTCCCCTTGGTTATTATAAATTCCGCTTCCGGAGTAACCACCAAATATATGAAAGTCAGTGAATTTCTCGAACCCATCATCTTCAAGTATATTTGCTACCGTGCCAAAGGATACTGAGCGGGTTAACCCAGCTTCAACCGCATAACCTGGATTACCAACTATAAACGCTTCGCTACCGGTATTGGCCGGACCAGATGCCAATGGTACCGTGCCAAACTTTTCAAAGGGTGTCTCAAACTCAACGATCGCAAAATCTCTGGCGACGTCGTATAAAACATCAATGATTCGTCGCTTTTCGCCCCATGCGTTTTCTGCGATTAGGTTGGGTGTAATTTCGTTGTTACCATCCAGTGGTGAGTGGGCTGCAGTGATAGCGTATTTTGGTGAAATAATCACTCCAGTCGAAGAGGTTATACGAATTGTTGCCGCTTGAGCGCGCGTAATAAAGTCAGCCAGATAGTTTCTATCGGCCCATGCCAAATAATGATCAGAATTCAATGGATATGCATCGGCATTGTCGCCCACACCATCACTATCTGTATCAGCTGACTCCGCTGCATCTTCGGGATACTGATCGGAGTTATTCCCCACACCATCACCATCGGTGTCTACACTTTCTTCTGCGTTTCTTGGGAACGCATCCTCTGTATCCTGCACGCCATCGTTATCATCATCGGTGTCACTAAAATCACCGATCCCATCACCGTCAAAATCAAACTGATTGAATGGATCTAAAGGGAAAAGGTCAAAAAGATCTTCAATCCCATCATTGTCGCTGTCAGAGTCATTGCTGTCTGAAATTCCATCCGAATCGGTATCAATACTCTGAGTCGCATCTAATGGGAAAGCATCGTTAATGTCTAATACCAAATCTCCATCGTCATCGTCATCTGCATTGTTACCAATGCCATCACCATCGGTATCTATTGTCTCGTTAACATCATTTACAAATGTATCGCTATTGTCTCCGACACCATCACCGTCTGAGTCTAACCATTCTGAAGCGTCGGCGGGGAATGCGTCTTCTGAATTGGTGAACGAGTCACCATCTATATCTTCATCATCTCCATCGGGCACGCCATCGTTATCCATATCGCCATCGTAGAGCGAACAATCCAACGCATCTGCTTCTAAATACTTTGTCTCAGATCGACCGTCGGGATAATCTCGTCGCAGTTCGTAAGCACCATCATTTTGCCGGGAAATGACCACGTTAAAGTCATCAAATGGCAATGAACGTGATCTAGTTACGGAGGTGGCACCAGCATTTTCATTGGCACAGAAGTAGTAGGGGAGAGTAGAAACAAAACTCCCTAGCTCAACTGGCGACAAGGAATCACCTAACTCTATGAAATCGACCCAATGCGCAAGACCTGTATATCCATTGTTGGCAATGTCGAAAATAAACTGCGCCCCTGATTCTGTGCCGTCGCTGTTCCATATGCGGATAAATAGATATCTTGATTGAATACTTTCAGTGAACGAAGTAAACGAACAGTCATCGCTAGAGCTGACACCAGATTGACTTGCTAGATTGACTAATTCATATTCGGCGTTTGCATGCTTATAAGTAGCCGTTTCTTTATTGTTGCAGGTATAAGTAGTGTTATCGCCGTTTCTAGACTCATACTCTCGTTCACGCTGAAACTTAAGCTGACCTGTTTGGGAGTACTCTCGCTCGCTCTTCAAAATTAATCGGTCAATGGCCGTTAGGTCGCTTGTCATTTTTGAGAGCTCAAAGACGGCTAGTTGTCCATTCTTATAGTTCAATTCCCGGTACCAAGCATCTGGATAGGCATCATTATTATCAAGCGAGCTAAATTTGTAGTAAGACACCTCAGCCCAGACTGCTGAAGGCATTTGCAAGCGCAATTCAGCAGTTTCTTTAAAGCCAAGCTTAAGTCCCTTAACTATCTCGAGCGCATTCTGTTTCGCAGAGTCATTATTTAGCGCAATAAAGTCTTGATAAATCTGCTCTTCAGTTAGGTTGTAGTGCCTAACGACGCTCCGTATAGCGGTTTTTAGGGCGTCACTAATAACCTTTTGTTGACTTACTTCAGCTGCAAGAGCGCTGCATGTAAGGCTACTTCCAGCATCAAGACCTAATATCGATTTGATTTCAGTCCAGAGCGCTGATGTCAGAGGCGACAACATGAAATTGTCAGTTTGTATATATTCAGAAGTGAACGCTGGAGGGGAAACCATTTGGTAAGCCTCAGTTACCTCTCCTTGCTCGCTATCAAAGGCTCCCACGGGTACGTCGACGACAATTGGGGCTAATGATTCACACTGTAGTGCTGCTCCAGCAAGCCGAAGTTCAAATTTCCCAAACTCATCCGTTATGCCAGATGGCTCGCTCTGATCGTGCTTACCATCAAAGTCGAGGTCTAGAAACGCAAATGCTCCTGACACGTAGCCGTCTACAACAACACCTGATAGCGTTTTAATATCCCCTTCTTCGAGCCCGTCATTAGGGTCTGTCAAATCGTCGCTCTCGCCAAAATCTGGATCTAGAGGAAAATCATCTATGCCATCGGGTATAAAATCATTGTCATCATCCCTGTCAGCATTATTGCCAATTCCATCTAAGTCAGTGTCAATCCACTCAGCGGAATCTAATGGGAAAGCATCCACATCGTCAGGTACTTCATCGCCATCATCATCGAGGTCAGCGTTATTGCCAATTCCATCTAAGTCAGTGTCCACGGTCTCTGTGGCATCTTCAGGGAATGCATCATTGATGTTGAGGATTCCATCGTTGTCGCTGTCAGTCATCGTGTCAAACAAATGCTTTTCGATATCATTAACTGATAATCTTGTTGCATTGGACGCAACAACCCCGCCAATAAGGACATCATCTCGAAGACCAAAGAGATATCGTAAAATCAATAGGCCATCGGTTAATGCATCAATTTGGCCATCTCCATCAATATCAGCACGCGCACCCAGAGATTCAATGCGTAACTCAATATCTGCCGAAGACGTGTAAGTTGCATCAGAAGCAATTACGCCTGCTATTAGCGTATCACCATCTAAACCAAACATACTCCGGAGTAAAACCAGACCATCCGTTAGAGCGTCATATTCTCCATTGCCGTCTATATCCATCGACGGCTGTTCGACGGTATTAGCTGCAAAACTCAAATGCGTGGCCGTCGATAGAATTACAATGAAAAATAGTTTAGAGAGACGACGAAAAAGCGGTGATAAGTACAACATTAAATTTGCCTTGAATGGCGGAGAGTCGTTCCACCTTACGCTAATTTGAACTATCGATCCATAATTGATTAGATAATAGAATTGCGCTCAATTGGCAGGAGTCCAACGCTTATAGACTCGACTCAAGTTAGCTCTGTCAATTTCTTTATCCATTTCGGCTCATAAACATGAGCCATCGTAAATATGGCTCTGTGGACGGTGCTGTGGACGGTGGATATGCGGTTAATGACTCTCAGTGAGTTTTGAGAAAACAAGAAGTGAGGCTCTATGCACCTTTCAACCGTCACTGGGAATCATTGGGAGTCAATGTCGCGGGTTCAATCCCCGTCGTCCACCCCATTTAACCGCGTATAAATCAATGGCTTAGAGTTAGCTTTAAGAAAAAATGATGTTTTAGGCCAGTCTTGTTATGAAAGCTACCCCGATCTAGTGGCAACCTCGATCTACGCGCGCGTAAATGTGTCCGATAAGTCGCGCATAAAGGTGTGTAAAAATGTTTTTATAAGCCTTAAGAGTTTTTCAACTCCCTCTATCCATGGCACTTTTTAATACTTAATCGTCTGCTTTATTGGGATCAGAAACCGATAAAAACTTTTCATTTACCCATCCACCTCTCGCTATTCGCTTCCACCCGTCATCAGATTCTTTAATTGTGAGCTTTTCTCCAAAAGTGACCTTTCCTATAACTTCACCATCTGGCTCTGAGCGGATATTTAATGAATCAACATTCACCCAAGATACCCGATCGGCAAAATACATAGTTAATCCTATCGAAATTATTAAAAATAATCCGATAGGCTTGATGCAGCCAAAGGAGTTATCTTTACTCTTACTGTCCTCGTTAGTCGCGGGCTGCTTAGGCGCCATTTTATACGGAGCAACCCATTTGTGCCCGCAGTCTAAACACATCCAAGTGTGCTTATAATCCCACTTCGCCTTCTCTAATCGCTCCGCCGCCTCCGCTTCAGCCCCTCGTTTCGAAGATGCATTATTAATTTTTACAAAAACGATAATTGGGACAATCAAAGAAGCGATATAAATGGGCATCATAAGGACTTCGATTAATTCTTCAGAAAAGCTTAGATATTCGGGAAGGAAAATAATTGCAAGAAAGCTTGATATTGCAGCAATACCCGCGACAATAACCATAAAACATCCTTGGCTGTCGGCGGCTAAACCATCACTCGGTGCTTTAAATGAAGCCTCTTTAGCAAGCCTAGATTTTGATTCTGCGTAACCTAAACCTATCCCTCCAGAAGCTACCCCAAGACCCTTTGTAGAGGAACTGCCGGCCTTTGCTATCATTGATGCCTTTTGGGCATTATCGCCGGAACACTTTGCGCACTTCGCCATATCAATAGCCTCGAAATAGTTTTCGTTTACTGTTCACTTCTTGATTCCCTTTCAAACCCTCTATGTGTGGTAAATATATAAAGGTGTACTCTTTGAGTAACAAGGTAACACTATAAATATGGTGTTCTCGATACTCATTGAGTATACAACGAGGTATAGAATAATCAATTTAGTCCAATCTCACGAACTTCTCACCTCGACCTAGCCCTGATTTGACTGGATGGGGTATTCAGCTATGATTAAGTAATCAATAAAGAGGCGAGTCAAAATGACTAAAGAAAAATTAAGTGATGTCTTAGTGTGGTTGGGTTTAGCCATTGTGTTCGGGTCTTTTATCCCTGAGATTATTTCGGGTTCCCCTGTGGCGGAAGGGAGTAAGTCTTTATGGATGTTTGCTTTCGTATTCTGTGTCGTTCTTAACCGCGTAATCATAGGGCGGTTTAGGCTTCTGCCCTGGCTTAATAAGTAAATGTTTACCTATTTACCTATCTCCCTTTTTTATAGGCGGTAATAACTTCCGCCCACCTCGTTCTATCCGCGCGTATGGTGTGTAAAAATTCCCTTTTTATAGGCATCAGAAACTTCTCGCCTCGATCTAGCCCTGATTTGACTGGATGGGCTTAAAGCGCAGGCATTAACGTCTCCAAATGCGCCTCAATCTCTTCTGCAGTCTTTCTAGTCGCATCTTCTGCCACTACTCCGTTAATGAGCGTATCGCCCTGTAAACCGAACAGATAACGAAGAGTGAGAAGGCCATCAGTAAGAGCATCTATATCACCATTTCCGTCTATATCTGCAAGTTCACCAAGAGTGGCAATACGAGACTCAATGTCTACTGATTCGGTATAAGAGGCATCAGAAGCAATAGTCCCTGTCACCAATGCACTTCCATCTAACCCAAACATACCTCTTAACAGAAGAAGACCATCTGTCAGGGCGTCATAGTCTTCATTACCATCTATGTCTAAAGAACCTGAAGGAATAGTTCCTGCAAGAAATTCATCTAATGCAGTTACACCATCATTATCTTGGTCGCTAGTAGCATCAGAGGGGTCATTTGGGTCTAGCCCATACTTAGCTTCCCAACTATCTGGCATACCATCAGTATCAGAATCTATAGAATAAAGATCATTCAGGGGGAACGCATCGATTGAATCATCAATACCATCGGCGTCATCATCGTTATCGCAAGCATTGCCAGCTAGGTCTCCGTCAAAGTCCGATTGTGAAGGATTATAATAATACGTGCAGTTATCATTACCATCAGACAATTTATCTCCGTCCGAATCAATCCAATCAATTAATACAAGACTTTCAACATTGGTTGAGATACTCACTAAAGTTTTTTGAGATTCATCAGATCCTTCATATGAAAGAGTCATCAGATCATTACCGCGTACAAGACTTAGAACATCATTAATATTTAGAGTTCCTTGTGATAGATAGTTAAAGGTATCTAAATTATTATTCCAAAAGCCTGCTAAATCCAACAAATCTCCTTTTTCGGGACTAAAATCGGCTAACACTACCTGCACCCGACCTGCGACTGTCAAAGGTCGGTAGGTATCAGAACCTGAACCGCCTTCAATTATTAAACTTCCCTCATCTGCAATCGACCATTCAAAAGTATCATCACCGTCGTTACCAAATAGAAGATCATCCCCACCCAATGGACTCTCGAAAAAACTGTCATTTCCGAGGTTCCCTATCGCTGTATTGTCTAGCTGATCTAAGTAGATAAGATCCGCACCTTCGCCTGCTAAAACATTTTCAATATTAGCAAGGTCGTCTCGACCAATACCCTCTCCCTTGGCATAGCCAAGACTTAGATCAATAGTTAGCTGATTTTTAATTGAGGAGTAATCTATCTTATCGACACCTGCTCCGCCATTATAGTTATCGTCCCACACACCGCTAGATGCTATTATTAAATCGTCGCCCGATCCTGCATGAACTGAGTCACTTCCATCGCCAGTGTAAATTTCATCATTTCCTCCGCCAGCTTCAATTCGATCATCGCTAGAGTTTGCACCAAACACATAATCCGACTCGTCACTTCCAATTATAAGGGGGCTGATTATCGATGTACTACTAGAAACTCTTTTAGTATTAGATCGCGCAAAAGCTGAAGCATCTGTAGCCGCAGGAAAATATACATTTATATGAGGACTGAATTCAGCACCTAAGTTCTTTATATCTTCCATTGAAAGTGAGACTTTATTTTGAGCAACATCTATTAAACGAAGATAGGCAACACTATATTTACCTGATTCAAATTGAGTAGTAAGCGGAATCATGTTGTTAAATATTAATCTTTGTTCACTTTGTCTATCTGTAATCCACTTGTCTATTCTGCCACCCTCTGGTCGATATAACCTAAGATAAACACTTTCCACACCAGAAATGTCATCTAAAGCTACACCAGAGACCTCGATAACTGGACGATCACTATCATTATCAAATGTGGCAGATAGGGTGAAAGCATCAATGGTGGAAACGTTTTGATCACCGTTAGGGTTATTTAATGCAAGATTCTGCGGATTTTCCGACAACCATTCTTGGGAGCCTTGATAATTGCCAGCTAAATCATGGAAACGCACTGTGTTTACTCGATAATCGCCGCTAGTAGCATATTTTGAAAGTGTAAAGTTGATAGTCGCCTCACCTTCATCAGTAAAATATGCATCCTCTTGGATGCTTGACCCAGTGGGGGATAAAATCTCAACAATCACTCTACCATTAGCCACTCCGCTTTCTGTATCAGATACCTCTAAAGACGCACTCAAAATAGGATTTTCCTCTGAATCGAATGACCAACCATCAGTACTAAAGGACACGAGATATGGTTTTTCAGAATCGGAATTTATGTTTTCCAATATGGTTGTTGTCGTGAAGCCAAGCGTATTTAACTGTCCTTCATTAAGCGCAACCAATAACCCATCATTGTCAGTAATTCGGAGAGATCGAATAGCGTAAGTTCCACTTGCCGCCATCTGGTGTAAAGGTATAGAGGCTCTGAGTGGCTCAGAACCTTCAGTACGATTGAGTGTTATCCAAGTCTGCTCATTATTAACATACCAAAAAAGTAAGCCAGCAGACTGGAGTTCACTAAAATCATCTGACAGAGTTAATAAAAACTCTAGCGTTGGTATGCCGTCAATAGTTAAAGCGCAAAATTCAAATCTTAATATGTCTGGGTCAGCTTCAGTTTCTCCAGTGGATGCTCCATTTCCATTAAATGCTGGACATATATCGGCAGAATCATCAATACCGTCGCCATCCGTGTCATCAGCAAAGCTCAGGCTAGAGGCTGAAATAAGGACTGCGTACAAGAAAAGTTTTAGTGTGATATTCATCTGTTAAATTCCCTTTTAAACCCTCTTTGTGTGGTAGATATATAAAGGTCTACTCTTTGAGTATACAACGACGTATAAAATAATCAATTTAGATCAATCTAGAGAACTTCTCACCTCGATCTAGCCCTGATTTGACTGGATGGGGTATTCAGCTATGCTTAGGTAATCAATAAAGGGAGTTAGTCATGAAACGATTACTTTTACTCATATTACTGTTCTCTACACACTCTTATGCTGAAGGCCCATTCGGAAAGACATTTGTTCAGTGTTTTATGGAAAGTTCATTTATGGGCTTCTCCACTAAAGAGGTATGTTGGGGAGAAGGTATGGCTTCCTATCATTTTGTAAATGAATCACTAGTTTTTATAAATTGGAAAGAAATGGGAATGTCATATTTGGATGGAGAGGCCGCGCGCACCTCCCCATTTGAAAATACAAATTTTGATCTATCTACACGCACATTTTCAGGTAGTCTCATTTTTGATAAAGAACTTTATCAGGATGAACTTCGGTGGGATTATGTAATGATATTTGATGAGAATTTTTCAATCATTAGTGAAGGGTATATAAAGATATTTTTCAAAGATGGAACTGAAGAAACAGTCCCATATAACCATAGAAATCCATCTGCTGGAGACCGGAAGTATGATTGGTGGTATGTTCTAGCGGAGTAATCAGACTTGTGGTTTAGAGATGATAAATTCACTCTAGGCTAGTCTTTAGGAGCCACCCCAGTTAAAACAATCTGCATAGGTGGTATCTCTCTCAAAGGCTCAGGTTGGTTCTCGCCCCAGTTCTCTCTGTCTCTGACCTTTAGGTAGTAAATCATAGCTGTGACATTACCTTGGGTAGCCTTTTCAAAGAGTGCGTTAGAGACCTTGTTTAACCCCTCAGCGCGTCCCTTTTTTATAGCATCCATAAACTCCGTATACTCGTTCTGCTTGCCGTATAAGGTTGATTCAGAGATGCCTAGGCAATCACTTATCTGAGACACTGTAAGGCCACGAGAAGCCATCTCACGAGCTTGTTCGCAGATAGAGTCAGTTGGTATCCATGCGGGTCTGCCAGTCATGTCTTTAGACCTCTTTTACGATAATAAGTAAACACGTCATACCCATAAAGGACACAACCGTTGGATAAGGTTTTTGGCTTAATCTCTCCACCCCCATGATGACTAACCCTGAGTGATGGATGTACTATTTTATTCCAATCAACTGTACGTTGCTCTGATTGATCTTTACGTCGGTTACTCATTCAAAATGCCTCTATTAACTATATAGAATCATACAGTGTGGGTATTCATGCCCGCACTTAGTTAGTAGTTTGATATTCTCTTTGATATCTCTCTTTGATATCTCTCTTTGATCTTCTCCTTGATGTACTCCTTGATATCCTCTTTGATGTACTCCTTGATATAAACATAGCCCCTGATTAATACGCTGTTCAGATATCTCTAATGCTTCAGCATAACGTTGATTATGAGGTCGGTACTTAGGGATACAAAGTGATCTTACCACTGGAGAGATTATGTGCCTTGGTATGAGTAAGCAGTAATCCATATGGCTCATCACCCCAGAATACTCATCGGGCATGCGCTCACTGGCTACTTCAGTTAACTGCGGTAGCTCCTCTTGTGTGAAAGGATGAATTAGAGGAAAAATGATCTCACCTTCAGAAGTAAATAAATAAGGTACTTCGTATATCAAACCGAGGCCAAGAATAATGTTGAAAGCCTCCCAAAATGACTTGTACCCCACAATGAATGGAGGATCGACTTTTTCATTGCTAGATTCCACAAACCCAAAGAAACTGAATTGTGCATGATTACCCAGCTTCTCCGACTTATAATCTTTCCAAATCTGCCACAGACCACCTTCCTGAGATATATCGGTTAGCCAGTAGTAATCCATCATTAATCGAAATACTTCGACACTTCCTGTTTGCCATAAAAGTTTAATTGGAGGTACTTCACCAGCGGCCCCAGTGATAAATGTTTTGGGTAACCACAAGTATTCCTCTCTTTCAGGCGGTGCTATATCAAACTTTGGGTGCTTTCCTTCCTTAACCTTGGTTACAAACCCAGCATCTATAAGTCTTTGCTCACTGAGATATGCTTTCCGAGCAGGAATATCCAAGTATCGAGTTAAAGCATGTTTACTCCAACGAGTGCCAGCTAGAGTGCCTTTACGCCCACAGCAATAGATAAGATAGTGAGCCACTTCCTGCGCGCCAAGTTGCTCTGTAATCGCTGTTATGCGGTCGTAAGCTACAGCAAAGTCACCGCTGTTCTCCCTACTCATCTTGCCAACAATCAGTCTGAGGCTTGTCATCTAGAGTGGGTAGGACAGGGGCTATCCTTTGACTATGCAATACATGAAGAATGTCCTGCATATCATCCAAGCCTATTGGTACCATCACTCGTCTGCCATTTTCTACATAGTGTTTGTAAAAGGCACAGTGGTTGCAGTTATTCATTACCTGTACGCTCCATATTGACCGCTAAGGAACGCATATAAGAGTCTATGTCAGAGGCAAGCCAGCCGACTGCTTGACCACCAGCCATCAGTTTCCGTGGCTTCGGGAAGAGACCTTGTTTAATTAGCGCGTAAGTATAGGACTTAGACCAAGGGATGATTTGTGCAACTTGCTTCCAGCGGAGGATGCGGGGAATATCGTTAATATCTTTCATCTGGTTACCTGTAAGTAGTTAATTGTTTGTCTTTACAGGTATTACATAATACGCACATGCCTGATATTAACCACAAGCCTAATCGGCAAGCGTTTGTTAGATATGAAGCATTTAGTTCGGAAACTAAACTAGGATTTTAGCGGAGAGAGTTCCAATTTACTCTGAGTCAATCCAAGGTATATTATCTGGATTAAAAGTGAGTGGATCGGAATCATTATTTTCTAGCTTACGCTGAATATTGCTAATTTGCTTGGAGCCTATAACCTTGTCCAGACATCCCATGAGATTGAGCATCTCTAATATTCGCTCAATGGCACTAGTAGAGAACCTTCCTTGACGGCGCTTATTTGAGTTAATAAAGACATGGTTGCTTAGTAATGTAATTTCCGTAACAACTCGCTCTGTATCTTTGGTTACGGGAACCAAAATTTTGTCATGCACTCGTCCATTAGCCAACTCAACTATATTAGAAAAGAGATCGCCGATCTCTAAACCTTTCTGCCTTGATACTGCGTCAGCTAGCGCTTGAGCATACTTAATGACTTCCTTGTTTGGCGTAACTGCCTGAAGAATCCCCTGCGCAACTGCATCATGAGAATATCGCTCAGGGTCAATGCATACTACAATGCCCGCGGCGATCGCGTAGATTACTCCTAGACGAAACTGGATATCATTAGGAAGCTCACCTAAGGTATCCGTATGTTCAGGGTTGAGGCTTGTATATGTTCCGTGAGGACCATTGAGCTGTTTAAGAATGTAGTCCAGTTCTCTGCAATACTCGGTACCAATTAATTGCACAAATGGAGAGATTAAAATATTGTCCAAGGAGGTACGGTAGTCTTCAGACCAAGTGCCAACATACTCATGTACCTCAACACCTGCATCTGATGCATCGTCAATAAGCAAGGAATGATGCGTTTGAACGTCATGCCAATCACGAATATAACTGCAGGATAGATCAAGTAGTTCTTGCTTGGTGATTTCAGGCAAAGTATTTCCTCAATAGTATTTTCTCGCCCTATAGAGTCTACTGGTACACGCTAGGAGTGCCAAACGAAAGTTTATTTTTTTGAGGCGGGTATATAGATACTAGAAACGAGGTCTTTCGGGAGGGGGGGTGTCTATACCAAGAGAAAAGACCCTTGATACACCAGATAAAATGTACCTAATATTGTACCTAAAATTATTTATTAGGTTTTTCAATTTATATATTATGTTTATTATCAATTACTTAGATAACTATATATGGCGGTGAGAGAGGGATTCGAACCCTCGAAACGCTATTAACGCTTACACACTTTCCAGGCGTGCTCCTTCAGCCACTCGGACACCTCACCGTAAACTTTCGCCGCTTTCTGTTTAGATTACTAGCA
>Ga0209198_1001555_pt1 | contig 17095 bp, 16 predicted proteins | sample COGITO_mtgs_1105_2_FD_184804 | JGI IMG/M metagenome (GOLD analysis project Ga0209198, IMG submission 184804) | Pelagic marine microbial communities from North Sea - COGITO_mtgs_110519 (SPAdes) (version 2) | ecosystem: Environmental > Aquatic > Marine > Epipelagic ...
CGGACCTGCGCGTATGGGCTGCGTTCTTGATGATGGGTCTACTCAACAATGTTATTCCATTCAGCCTGATGGCTTGGGGGCAATTGCATATCGAAACAGGTCTGACATCGATCCTGAATGCATCGACCGCCATATTCGGTGTCATTGCAGCTGCTGTTTTCTTTGCTGATGAAAAGCTGACGGTGCGCAAAGCGATTGGCGTCACACTTGGTTTCATCGGGGTTTCTACTGCGATTGGCCTCGCTGCCTTCAAAAACTTTGACATCCGTTCACTGGGCCAGCTCGCGGTCATTGGTGGTACGGTGAGCTATGCTCTTGCCGGGGTCTGGGCGCGCAAGAAATTGGGGCATCTTAAACCTCAGGTCGCAGCCGCAGGTATGCTTTCCGGCGCAAGCCTTATGACCATCCCTGCCGCTTGGATTGTCGAAGGTCCGATCAGCCTCTCTTTGCAGCCCCAGACGTGGACCGCCATCGCCTATTACGCCATCGTCGCCACTGCGATTGCTTATATGCTGTATTACCGCGTGCTGGCCATGGCAGGCAGCGGCAACCTTATGCTGTGCACATTGCTCGTGGCCCCTGTCGCCATTGTACTGGGCGCGATTGTGTTGGGAGAAGCCTTGCCTCTACGTGCCTACGCAGGTTTTGCAATTCTTGCACTGGGTCTGGTGATCCTAGACGGGCGTGTGTTCAAGGCGGTCCAATACCGCGCGCGCCGCGCGTAGGCCGGGGGCTTCGCCACCCTGCCCCAAACGTTCCATTGTCACAGCCATGGCCGCACGCTGCGCATCTGGGTGAGCAAGCACATCAAGCACCGCATCCGCGATGGGTCCGGGCTGACAGGCCGCGCCGATGAACTCGGGCACCACACGGGTGTCGCTGACCAAGTTCACAAGCGTCACAGTATCCACCATCAGCATCCGGCTGATGATGATCCGCGACAACCACGCCATGTCATAGGCAATCACCATCGGGGTGCCACTCGCCGCCAATTCCAACGAAACAGTACCAGAGGCCGCCAAGGCCACATCCGCCCGCTTGAACCAAGCCGCTTTGTCGGATGAGCCAGGCGGCAAGACCATGACCGGAACGTCCCACGCAGCAACACGCTCTTGCACCAGTTCATGCACGCCGCGAGTGGTCGGAATGACAAACTGTGCATTCGGCACGGCGGCTGCAATCTTTACCACGGCCTCACCAAACCGGTCTGCCAACCGCGACACCTCGCCCTTGCGGCTGCCAGGCAGGACCAGAACCACCGTCCCGCTGCCCAAGGCGGCAGCCGCTGCATCGCTGGCAACATGTTCTGCCACCACGGGGTGCCCGACAAAGTCGCAATCCATCCCCGCGGCCTGCATCAGCGGCGGTTCAAACGGAAACAGTGCCAGCACATGATCAATATGCTTTGCCATCTTTTCCGCCCGCTTGGGGCGCCAAGCCCAGACTGTCGGGGCCACATAATGGACAGTGCGAATGGTGCTTGCCGCCTTGACCAGTCGCGCGACCCGCAAGCAAAAATCCGGGCTATCGATCGTGATCAGCACATCTGGTTTGGTTTCCAGCACCGCATCGGCCATCTGCCGGATACGGGCCTTGAGCGCGCGGTACTTCGGCAAGATTTCGGCCACACCCATGACGCTTAGCTCTTCCATGGGAAACCGGCTTTCCAACCCTTCCGCCTGCATCAGCGGCCCTCCAACGCCATCAAAGCTCACATCAGGGCGCAACGCCTTCAGCCCAGCCATCAAGGCCGCCCCCAGCTTGTCGCCCGATGCTTCTCCTGCGATGACAAAAACCTTCATGCACCCCCCATGGGACGCACCCAGAAAAACAAGCCCGCCGCATCGACCACGTTAAGCACTTCTTCAATATCCAGAACCATCACTCCGTTCTGTTCAATCACAATCCCGGCCAATCCCGCTGCAACAGCACCCCGCGCAGTCTGCGGCCCGATCACGGGCAAATCAGCTCGGCGATCCTGAGTAGGTTTCGGTGCCTTGAACAGGATAGCGCCACGGGCATCCACGGGCTCGCCCTCTGCTCCGCTCAACCATTCAGCTGCACTGCCCAAGACCGCACCAAGCCCATCTACCGCCGCCCAAATCGGATCATCACTCGGCACAAATTGTGCCAGCATCGCATCTGTACCCGCCTGCCCTTCACGAGCAAGAACGCGGCCATTACGTACAATGCAGGCCTGCCCCACATCTTCGCGGCCCATCTGGGCCACGGCCTGTTCCGCAGTCACTGCATCTTGGCGGTTGTCGATGGTTGCAGGTTTCCGGCTTAAGATGCCAACTTCGGGCAGCAAATCCGGTGCGATCTCATGGGCGGCTTGCACCTTCAGACCCGCCTCCTCAAAGATCGCGATAATCGCACGCAACGCGCCATCGTCACCTTGCGCGATCGCCTCCATGATGCGCGGGACCAAAGGCATTGTCGCGTCGTCAATCGCGGTTGGATCAATCGGTGGCCGCGTCACAGCACCCGCCATACAAACCGAAGTGACACCCCGCGACTTAAGATCATTCAGAAAACTGCCGAGGTGTTCGATCTGGAAGGTCAAATCCGGTGTGATCGCAGGCCGAAATCCATCGAGTGCACAGATCAACGGCCGCACAGTCAAGCGCGCCACGAGAGCTGGTGGCAGATCGCCGGTACCCGCAATCAGCGCTAGCATCAGCCCGGTGTCAGGAAGTTGCGGTCAGTATCGCCAAGGATGAATGCCACCATTTGCTGGACGTATGCGCTATCGCTTTCATCCGCCAGACGATGGGCCCGGTCTTGGAACGTCCCTTCACCATCCTTCAGCATCTGGAACGCCGCCCGCAATGCTGTGATATCTTCGCGTGGAACACCTTTGCGTTTAAGCCCGACAAGGTTGAGCCCATCCAGCGCGCCGCGTGGTGCCTGCACCAATCCGTGCGGCACGACATCCTTGGTGACCATGGTGACTGCGCCAATGATCGCACCTTGGCCGATACGCACAAATTGGTGCACACCACAAAGGCCACCGATGATCACGTCGTCCTCGATGATACAGTGCCCAGCCACAGCCGAAGAATTCACAACGATCACGCGGTCACCGACCTGGGCATCGTGGGCGATATGACACCCAGCCATAAAGAGCCCGTCGTCACCGATGCGGGTTTCGCCGCTGCCGGTTGCCGTGCCTGTGTTCATAGTTACATGTTCACGAATGCGGTTGCGCGCACCAATCCGCAGCCGCGTCTTTTCACCATCAAACTTGAGATCCTGCGGGATTTCACCAATCACCGCGAAAGGGAAAACTATCGTGTCAGCGCCGATATGAGTATCGCCATCAACAACCACGTGGCTTTTCAGATGCACCCGGTCCCCCAACACCACGTCAGCGCCGATCACGCAAAACGGACCGATAATGCAATCAGCGCCAATCTGCGCGCCATCTGCGATCACGGCAGAAGGATGAATGTTCGACATCAGCCTTGCATATCCATCATCGCGGTAAACTCGGCCTCGGCCGCCATTTCACCGTCAACGGTTGCCACGCCCTTAAAGCGCCAGACCTTGCCGCCGGGCTTGCCGCGGGTCGTCTCAACATGCATCTCAAGCACATCACCCGGTACGACTTTGCGGCGGAATTTGCAGCCGTCAATCGCCATGAAGTAAACCAACAGGTTGCCTTCGGTCAGACCGAGGGATGTGCCGACCATAACTGCAGTCGTCTGCGCCATCGCCTCGACAATCGTGACGCCGGGCATGATCGGATTACCGGGAAAATGCCCCTGGAAATGCGGTTCGTTCATCGTGACATTCTTGATGCCGACGGCTGACGTGGTGCCATTGATGCTGTGCACTTTGTCGACCAACAAGAATGGATAACGGTGCGGCAGGATTTTCTGGATCAGTTGGATATCAGCGGTGGTGACAGCGTCAGTCATGGGGCGGCTCCTTGATAGTGGTGTTGGCGCGCCGTGGCCGCCGTTGGTTATGAGTAGCAAGCTGCAAGATGCACAGCAAGCGCGGGCTATTCGGACCCATCTCCCAATTCAGCGTCGATACGCACGATGGCCTCGTCTGTGATGTTGGCAGACCGCGTCCACAGCAGGACGTCGCGTTGTTCAATCATGATTGCCGCACCACGTTCAAACATCATATCGGCCAAAATTCCTTGCACCTGTTGTTCGAACTGCGCACGCGCTCCTGCAGTGGCGACTTGCAATTCGACATTCTTAGCATCCCTGACACGGCGGACCTCTTGGACCTTGGCATCAAAGGCTTCTGATTCAGCGCGAAAATCTTCGGGTGACATTTCTGGCCGACGCAGGGTTAGGCTGCGTTCTTCCAGGGTCAGCGATTCAACAATGCGGTCGTTCTCTGTTTGCAATTCACGTGCGCGCTCGGCGAGCTCATCGGCCAGCCGCTGGCCATAGAGCGTTTCAATGAACAAACGTTCGCTATCCATAATCAGGATCTGAGGCGAAGTTTGCTGGGCCGACACAGAGAGTGCCAGCCCCAGCCATAACAGAATCGCCGCAAACAGCCTCATCAGAAATTCGTCGAGATGGTCACGTCAAAGTTCCGCGTCTTGTCACGGTCTTGCACGTCGAGACCTTCGGTGAAGTTGAAACGCAATGGCCCAATTGGCGTTGTCCAAAAGATCGACAGACCTGCGACCGAACGGCCCAAGAAATCGTCATAGATCACGTCTTCGCCAAAGGTTTCACCCACATCCCAGACAGAACCATAATCGACAAATGCGCCGCCAGTGATCCCGTACTCACTTGGCAGGCCAAGCGGGAATTCTGCCTCCAGTCGGAGAACAGAAAACGCATTGCCACCCAAGGCATCATCTGTGGCGTCATCACGCGGACCAATTCCGCCGGCCTCGAAACCTCGCATCAAACGGCTGCCGAGAAAGAATCGGTCAGTCACGCGGCTCTCGCCATCTTGATAGCGCAATAAGCCACCTTCGAGCGTGGCTCGCAGTGTAATCTCTTCATTCAGGATTGTCGTTTCAGCGCCGGCCAAAGCGGTTGTCTTTATGAATTGGCTGTCACCAAAGCCAAACTCTTGACCAAAACGAAGAACAATTCCAGCACTGGGGTTTAAGCCGGTGCGCCGGTTATCATAGCTGTAGGTATAACCGATCGCGTTGGTCCAGACGCCGCCAGAGATGGCCTCTTGACGAATTACTTCACTGGCATCATCGGCAACATCACTCAAATCGGTATATTCCAGCGCATAGAACAATGACAAACGGCCTGCTTCGCTGATAGGAAAGCTCACAGCGGGGCTCAGCCGCAGTGTTTCGGTGTCATAAAGAGCGTTTTCGTTGTCCGTTGTCGCGTAGGACAAGTTGAACGATCCACGCAGGTCACGGCCTAGCAATTGAGGCTCGGTAAAACCGAAACCAAAGCGCCGGTTAGATTCTGCGGTCGAGAGATCAAAGTCCAGCCCCTGTCCACGTCCCTGAAAATTGCTTTGCCTGTATGATGCAAGCAAACCAAGGCCCGTATCTGTGTTGAAGTTCGCACCAAAGCTTAGTGTACCCGTCGGGCCTTCGGTGACGTCAACATCCACAATGCGCTGGCTAGGCGTTGATCCGGAACGCGTATCGACGGACACCCCTTGAAAGAAGCCCAAGGCGCGGATGCGGCGCGCGCTCTCGCGTACTTCACGCGGGTTCAGTGGATCACCTTCAACGACGCGAAATTGGTTGCGAATGACACGGTCAAGCGTGGTGCCGTTGCCTTCGATATCGATCCGCTCGATGAACACGCGCTCGGCTGGCACCAAGACATATTCGACATTCACGGTCAGATCACGCGGATTGCGCGACAGACGTGGCTCTACTGCGACAAAACGCAAGCCGCGCTTGACGGCCAAACGCTCGATCCGGTCGATGTCTGTGTCGATGGGCACGGGCGAATATGTGGCCCCACGACGAACATCAACGACATCTTCAAAGTCAGCCGCGTTCACACCATTGATCTCGCTCGAGACAGAGACATTGCCAAAGGAAAACTGCTGACCTTCGCGCAGGTTATACGTCACCAGATAGGCATCGCGTTCGCGGGTTAATGAGACATCTACGTTTTGGATGACAAAATCGATGAAACCACGGGACCGATAAAAATCGATCAAAACTTCTCGGTCTTGCGCCACCCGTTCAGGTGAATAAGTATCGCGCGCGACGAGAATGCGGAAAATACCTGCTTCTTTTGTTTCCAGAACACGGCGCAGTCGCCCTTCTGAATAAGTCCGATTGCCCACAAATGTAATGCGTTCGATTTCAGTGATGGCTGACTCAACGACTTCGAACACAAGATCAACGCGGTTTTCCGACTGCGGAATAACACGCGGTGTGACGGTAGCATTGATGCGGCCTTGGCGTGCATAAGCTTCACTAATCGCGGCAGTATCCGCCTCGGCCTGTGCAGGTGTGAATACGCGGCGCGGCTGTGACTGCACCAAGGCGAGCAACTCTGCGTCCCGCAGACGGTTGTTGCCCTCGATGTTGATCCGGTTAATCGTCGGGTATTCAACTACGCGGATCACTAGGCGACTGCCCTGCGGGACTAGATCGACGCTTTCAAACAAACCAGATGCGCGAATGTTCTGGCCTGCCGTATTCAAATCAGCGGTGGAAAGGCCAACGCCGGGCTGCAACCCACCAAATGTCAGAATGGTTCCATCCGCAACTCGCTGGTTGCCTTCGATTTCGAAACTGTTGAAGACGAAGCTTTGCGCGCTGGCAGCCCCTGCCGTCAGGATCACAATGCAAAGGGTCATCCAAATTGACCGCATTGTTGAAACACTATGCGCGAAAACGCGCCCCACACCTGTCTTCATTTCGACCGCCTGTGCCAATACCACTGTTGGTATTTGGAGTACCCACAATGCACAAGGATGTCAAAACGCCAAGAGCATGTATCAGCTGTTTTGCAAAATCTTATTTCAAGGGCAGAGGATGATGTCGTTCAGGATTGTAAATGTCATCAAAGACAGGATCAAAGACAGTCCCAAAAACATGAAAACTTGCACCGCGCGGTCACTTGGTTTACGACGGGCGACTGCTTCATAGGCATAAAAAACAAGGTGGCCACCATCCAGAATGGGAATCGGGAACAGGTTCATCAACCCGACGGCTGCGGACAACGCGCCGATAAACCAGATAAAGCTCTGCGCGCCCTGCTCGGCCATTGACCCGCTGGTTTCAGCAATCCCAACGGGACCTGACAAGTTACAGGTTGAAATCTGGCCTATCAAAATGTGCTGCATGGCCGACAAAGACGTTGTCAGCGTGTTCCACAACCCTTGGGCACCCAAGCTTACCGCTTCAACCGGGCCCACGCTTTCGGTCTTCTCTTCAAAGAAAATCGTGCCGGTGATGCCAACTAGCCAGCGTGTCTCGAACCCACCTTCAGGCTTGGGCAGATCAACACGCCGTGGTGCAATGGTCTTTGTCAGGGTTTCACCCTCGCGCCAGATCGTGAAATCCAGCGCCGCGCCGTCTGCGGCCAAAACGATATCCTGCACTTGCTTGAATGCGAAAACTGGAACGCCATCAATTGTTGTGATGACATCATTAACTTTGATATCCGCATCGTCCGCAGCAGACCGTGGGCTGACGCTCGAAACAGCTGCGGGGAAATAATATGGGCCATCAATCGTGATCTCGTCCCCGCCGCGCAGCACGGTATAATCCAGCCGTTCCTGAACGGGCACCAAATCGGAAATTGCGACCGTCCGCTCTGTGTCGTTGAAAAGCACGCCTTCGATGGCCACCATCACATCGCCTTCGCGCAGATCAGAGGCAAAGCTTGCTGGCAGCGGCCGCTGCTCACCAAATGTCAGCGGATCAGCAGACCGGCCCTGATACATGATCGAGCCTGCAAAAATCGCAATGGCCAAGACAAAATTGAAAATCGGGCCTGCTGCAACTGTCGCGGCCCGCGCCCACAGCGGTGCCCCCAACATCGTGCGTCGCGCATCCGCCTGTGAAACGGTGCCATCGGTCCCCACGCTTGCCGCATTGGCATCGCCCATGAATTTGACATATCCGCCCAATGGCAATGCTGCGACTTGCCATTTGGTGCCGCGTTGATCGACGCGGCTGTAGACAACCGGGCCAAACCCCAGCGAAAATACATCTGCATGGATCCCACACCAGCGCCCAACGATGTAATGCCCGTATTCATGGATGGCGACAATCACCGACAGCGCCACCACAAAGGCCACGATCATAAAAGCGAAGTTACCAAACATTGGCACGAACTGCATTAAATCCAAGGCTCTATCCTAATTGGCTAAAGGTTTCGGCGGCATAAATGCGCGCCAGCCGGTCAGTCTCTAGCACGTTATCTAGGGTGATGTGCGCATTTTGCAGCCCACCGTCTGATGACATTTTGTCGAGCGTGAATGAAACCACCTGTGACATATCCAAAAATCCGATGTCACCAGCGATAAATCCATCCAGCGCGCGTTCTTTTGCGGCGTTAAAGACCGCACCTGACAAGCCGCCCTCTTCCATGACGCGATTTGCGATGCCAAGGGCTGGATAACGCGCCTCATCAGGGGCTTCAAACGTCAGGCTGCCGATCTTTGCCAGATCAAGCCGTTCGACCGGTAAACTCTTCCGTTCGGGCCAATGCAGGGCATAGCCGATCGCGTGGCGCATATCAGGCGGACCTACATGCGCCATCAACGCACCATCGTTAAACCCCACCATCGCATGGATCAGGCTTTCACGATGCACCAAGACTTCGATCATATTCGGTGATACATTAAAAAATTCTTTAGTTTCAATAAGTTCCATCGCCTTATTGAACATAGAAGCGCTATCTATGGTTATCCGCTGGCCCATGTCCCAATTGGGATGGCTCGAGGCTTCTGCCAAAGTTGCCGTCGCCAGCTTCTCAATCGGCCAATCACGAAATGCGCCACCGCTGGCGGTAATGATGACACGTTCAACCGCCGCCATATGCTCGCCCACAAGCGCCTGAAACACGGCCGAATGTTCACTGTCCACTGGTAAAACGGTAGCGCCGTGCGCCTTGGCGCGCCCCAACAACAATGGGCCTGCAGTGACCAGAGACTCCTTGTTTGCCAAAGCCAACGTCGTGCCGTGCGACAAAGCCTCTAGCCCCGGCACCAGCCCAGCCGCGCCAACAATCGCAGACAAGGCCCAATCCACAGGACGCGCCGCGGCTTGGGCAATTGCATCAGGACCAGCGGCAACCTCTACATCAGTATCGGCCAGCAAGTCTTTCAGTTCATTGTAGCATTCGGGGTAACATGTCACAGCAAGATCCGCATTCAACCGCCGCGCATCTGACGCCAACTGCGTGACATTGCGCCCACCGGTCAAGGCGACAACATCGTATCCGTCCGCATCACGTGCCACCAGATCAAGGGCACTCTGCCCCACAGACCCTGTCGCACCGAACACCGTGATCCGTCTCACCAAACGACCCCGGGTACATCGAAAATGTCGGCGACGATAATCAGGAAGAGCGACGCACCCAACAGCGCGTCGAACCGGTCAAACAGGCCACCGTGCCCGGGGATCAGGGTGGAACTATCTTTCACACCCATGCGCCGCTTCAGCGCGCTTTCGGCAATATCACCCATCTGACCCGCAAAGCTGAGCACCATTGAAATCACGATGATCCAAAGGCCTGCACCTGTGAAAAGCGTAAAAATAAATCCGACAATCGCAGCACCAACCCAACCGGCAACAGTGCCGCTCCATGTCTTTTTAGGACTGATCGCAGGCCAGAATTTGGGGCCGCCAAAAGCCTTGCCCGCAAAATACCCGAAGATGTCGGTCACAATAACCACAGACATCAGCCAAAGCAGCCAAAAGAATCCGTAATCCATGCGGAAATGCACAAGACCCCAGCCAGCCAGCTGGATACCTAAAGCGAATATAAAAAAGGTCTTCGCTTCTGTCTTAAGCTGGGTGACGCCGATCAGCGGCACCACCAGAAACAGCAACATGCCCCACGTGTTATTTTCAACCAATTGCCCGGACATGATCGAGGCGACCAAAGCGGCCAGCAACATGCCCTTCGTCGGCTCATTGGGGCGGATCATCATCCACAGTTCCCAAACCATGACGGCCGTAACAAAAACGACTAGCATCTGGAACCAGACACCACCCAGGATCACGCCAATTGCGCCGACAAAAACCATGGCGGCGCTTGAAGTCAGACGGACCGTCAAATCATCCCATTTGGTGGGTGGTGGCGGCTGCGTGTTCATTGTCAGGCTCGTACCGCTCCAAAGCGGCGTTCGCGACTGCCATAGCTTTGCAGGACCTGCGCGAACTCTTTTGCCGTAAAATCAGGCCAGAGTGTATCGACAAATTCATATTCCGCATAGGCTGACTGCCACAGAAGGAAGTTCGAAATCCGCGCTTCACCGCTGGTGCGGATCACAAGATCAGGGTCGGGCAGGACATGCGTGTCAAGAAAACCTGCGAGCGTCTCTGCATCAACGTCATCATGGGTCAAACGCCCCTGCTCAACCTCAAAGGCCAAACGTTTGGCCGCACGGGTGACCTCATCACGTCCGCCGTAATTCAAGGCGACGGTAAGGTTCACAAGATCATTATCGGCCGTCCGCAACTCCAACTCGTCCATCAGCGACACCAGCTTATCGTCAAGGCGAATGCGGTCACCAATAAAGCGGACGCAAACACCACTTTCAAAAAGCTCATTTGCTTCACGCTCTAGATACTTGCGAAACAAGGTCATTAGACCCGCGACTTCAGTCTGCGTCCGTTTCCAGTTTTCAGTCGAAAAAGCAAACAATGTCAGATATTTAACGCCCAATTCCGGACAGGCCTTCAAGACCTCTCGGACACGGCGGGCACCGGCATGGTGCCCGAACAGGCGCGGACGACCACGTTGCTGCGCCCAACGTCCATTACCATCCATAATGATAGCAACATGGCCGGGCGTGGTCTTATGGTCTGCGTCTTTGGGCATGGGTGGCCCCTTTTCAAATTAATTTCGCAGCTTAGACCTGCATAATCTCTTCTTGTTTGGTCTCAATCGTTTCGTCGACAAGTTTGATATGAGCGTCAGTCACTTCCTGCACGGCCGCTTCCCAAAACTTCTGATCGTCTTCAGACAGACCATTCGCTTTGGCTTTCTTAATCTGGTCCATTCCGTCACGGCGCAGGTTGCGGATTGCGACACGCGCACTCTCACCATACTGTCCGGCAACTTTACCAAGCTCGCGGCGCCGCTCTTCGTTCAATTCGGGGATCGGCAGCATAATGATTGTGCCATTCAGTTGAGGATTGATCCCCAAACCGCTCTCGCGAATAGCTTTTTCGACTTTACCAACAAGGCCTTTATCCCAGACATTGATCGTCACCATGCGTGGCTCTGGCACGTTGACCGTCCCCACTTGGTTGATAGGTGTCATAGACCCATAGGCATCCACCATCACAGGTTCCAACATCGAACCAGAGGCGCGGCCCGTTCGCAGCGAGGCCAGTTCAACACGCAGGTTTGCAATAGCGCCTTCCATGCGGCGCGTTAGATCATCGGTATCAAGTTCAAAATCGTCAGACATTTTCTCTTTGCTCTTCCTCGCTCGGCTTATCCGCAGCTTTTCACCGTTTTAGGCCAAGCGTGTCTTATTGTATAGTCAGGCAAATCTGACCTTTTTGTGCAGCTTTTGTGCACAACCCCATCTCATGTTAAAAAAACCTCGGGGTGTCTGAGGGGCAGCGGCCCTCAGCGATCATAGAGGCGTACGGCGCAGCCGCTCAACCTAGTCGCTCACAATGGTATAGGTGCCCTCACCGGCCAGAATACCTTGGAAGCCGCCCGGTTCATCCAGTGAGAACACGATGATGGGCAGGTCATTGTCGCGCGCCAAGGCGATCGCACTGGCATCCATAACGCCAAGATGCTTTTGCAAGACTTCATCATAGCTGACGGTATCATATCTTACGGCATCATCATGTTTTGCGGGGTCTTTGTCATACACACCATCGACCTTGGTGCCCTTGAAAATCGCCTCGCAATTCATCTCACTTGCGCGCAGGGTCGCGGCGGTATCTGTGGTGAAATAGGGGTTGCCGGTGCCTGCAGCAAAGATACAGACCCGCTTTTTCTCAAGGTGGCGCACGGCGCGGCGGCGGATATAAGGCTCGGCCACTTCATTCATCGTAATGGCCGAAATAACGCGGGTATGAATGCCCAATTCTTCCAGCGCCGACTGCATCGCCAGCGCATTCATAACGGTGGCCAGCATGCCCATATAATCGGCGGTTGTCCGCTCCATCCCTTGGGCAGAGCCTTGCAGACCGCGGAAGATGTTGCCGCCACCAATGACCATACAAATCTCGACGCCCAGATCATGAACCGACTTCACTTCGCGTGCGATACGTTGAACAGTCGGAGGGTGCAAACCAAAGGATGTGTCCCCCATCAATGCCTCGCCAGAAATCTTAAGCATCACACGTTTATATGCTGTTTTCTCAGTCTTGCTCATGGCGCACCCCAGTGTCTGACGAATTGTTGTGCAAACTGTCCGAAAACGGCGGTAGTTTCAATGCCACATCCGCCACAAAAGATGCGATCGGCGTTGACCGCCAATCAAACGGCACACTATCATTAGCGGAACATTAATAAATACAAGCAGCTTGCTAAACGTAGCAAGGCATCATCAGGCAGCCTTCGGGCCAGATCACATCAAAGGACCGCTCCATGCATCACATGACAAAGTTCAGCGCACTCGTTCTAGGTACATTTGGCTTGGCGGCCTGCGATGGGGCGAGTGATCCTTTCGCATTTGACCAAACCTATGCAACGTTCGCAGACATCCAAGATGCATTTCAGTCAGACGTAAACGCGAATGTCGAAGCAAACGGTCTCCTGGTGAACCCGCTCAATGCGTCAGTGAGCGATGATTTCAATTCAGTGGACGGCGGTTCAGCGATCTACAACGGTGCCATAATTGCAGACGAGGAGGTCAGCGGCGAACGCGTGATAGGCCAGTTGCAGATCGAAGCTGACTTCGGCACGGATGCTCTTGACGGCCGGGCTGGCAACTTTATTCGCAGCAATAATGACCAGATCACCGGAACGCTGTTTGGCAGCTCAACCTTCACACGCGATGTCGATATTGACGGAAACCACTTTACAATGGACCTGACCGGAACGCTCGATGATGACGGTACATCACTTGACACGACCATAGCACTGCAGGGCAATTTCCTCAATAACGGCGGGGATGTAACAGATGTTGCCGGGGACGCTGATATTACAGTCGGCAACGGACTTTTGTTCGACCCCGGCGCGTTTTCGGCCTCGCGCTAATACGCTGCGCAAAAGCTGAACACGGTGAAGGCCGAGGACCAACGCGTGCATTCACTTGCCCACCCAGTTATCGTGCCGGATCGCACTGTCCTGATTGCGGGGCCGACAGCCTCCGGCAAGTCGGCACTCGCCCTGCGTATCGCGCAGACCCAAGGTGGGGTCATCGTCAACGCAGATGCGCTGCAGGTCTTTGACGGCTGGCGCATTTTGACCGCGCGGCCCGACGATACTGACCTCGCGGCCGCACCCCATGCGCTTTATGGCCACATACCTTTTGATGCCGATTACTCGGTCGGTCATTGGCTGCGAGACGTTGCACCTTTTCTGGATGGCACACAGCGTCCCATCATCGTGGGCGGCACTGGCCTTAACTTCCATGCCCTGACCCACGGGCTGGCAGACATCCCGCCCACGCCCGGTGATGTACGCAGTGCCGGCAACGCGCTTGCCTTGCCAGACCTGCTGTCACAACTCGACACAGAAACCGCCAGCCGGATCGATCTGCAAAACCGGATGCGGGTGCAGCGGGCATGGGAAGTCCTGCAGACGACAGGCAAAAGCCTGGCCGAATGGCAGGACGCAACGCCGCCACCGCTTTTGCCCTTGCAAGCTGCCACCTGCATTACCCTTGATGCGCCCAAAGACTGGCTAAACGACCGGATCGAGCGGCGCTTTGATATCATGCTGGACCAAGGTGCGCTGGATGAAGCTCGCGCTATGTTGCCCCTTTGGAGCCCCGATCATGCGTCGTCAAAAGCCATTGGCGCGCCGGAGCTTATCGGATATTTGCAAGGCAATATGACCCTACCCCAAGCGCGCGATGCTGCGGTGATCGCGTCGCGCCAATATGCCAAAAGGCAGCGCACATGGTTCCGTGCGCGGCATAAGGATTGGCATCACATCGCGGCAGACAATGCCGACTTATCTGCAACACTGCGATTCGCAGACACTGCAGAGGATTGAATCCAAAGGCCTTTCTGTTCAAACTTGTAAAAAATCAACATTGAGGCAAGTTGATGTACATGACACCGATTGCAGAACCAGCCCTTGCGCTGGCACCCTTGACTTATGGCGGCCCCGCGTCGCGTTGGCGGACAGAGGCCATGCGCAGCCATGCGACAGGGCGCCTGATCCATATCACCAAAGGCCAAGGCCGCATAACGGTGGCAGGCCTGACCAATGGCTATGGGCCAAACAACCTGATCTATATTCCGCCACAGACGATGTACGGGATCGAAGTGGGGCAAACGGTCTACGGCCAAATCATGTCGCTGCCCGACGTTACCGATTGGCCCGACGCGCCCTTTCATCTGCGCTTACTCGATGTTGACCCGCAAAAAGAGCTCATCTCGTTGATCGAAGCCGTTGAACGCGAACTTAAGCCCGGCGGAGACCCCCGCGCGGCGAAATGTCACTTCGGACTGCTTTCGATCTTTGTAGAGCGGCAATTGGCACTGCGTGACCCTGCTACAATCGATGCGCGCCGCAATACTGCCGCCGCGAGGTTGGTTGCGAAATACACAACCATGATTGCGCGTGATTTTCAGTCGGATCGCAGCGTCGCCAGTTATGCAGCTGCACTTGGCGTGACACCCACCCATTTGACAAGAAGTTGCCGCAAGACCTGTGGCCGCTCCGCCCTGTCTTTACTGAATGATCGCATCCATTTCGAGGCTTGCACACTCCTCAGGGAAACCCCCACTCCGATCCAAAATATAGCGCAGTCGCTAGGCTTTCGCTCGCCTGCTTACTTCACGCGCAGTTTCCAAGAAAAATCAGGCCATACACCGTCCGATTTTCGCAAGGTCAGTGGTAAAACCGCCCGCCTTTGATCCTTCTCGATTGCTGCACCGCAGCACCAAAGCGCTTTGAGTTGACGCGCGTAAATGTCGCTTTTGGGCTCTCCAAATGTCGCAATTGTCATCTCTTTTGTGAATCGTCCGGTTGACCTCTGCCTAAAAATTGTGCCGAATGGCCGCTGGAAGACAAGTGGGTGGAAAGCTGACGGACGATCGGCTGCAGCGCGCTTTGGCGACAAAAAAATAAATGTGTCACAGGGAGAAACGAATGACGCACTTACCAAAATCTATCCACCCTGCTGTGTTGATGTATGCAGAGGAAGCAAAGGCGGGCAAAATTGACCGCCGCGAGTTCCTTGCACGCTCAACCGCGCTTGGTGTCACAGCAGCCGCAGCCTACGGGCTGATCGGCGCAGCACAGCCAGCACATGCCGGTGGCCACGCACAGCAGGGCGGCACGATCCGCATGCAAATGGAAGTGCGCGCACTGAAAGATCCACGCACATATGACTGGACGCAGATCGCGTTCTTCTCACACGGTTGGCTGGAATACCTCGTTGAATACAACAATGACGGCTCCTTCGCGCCAATGCTGTTGTCCAGCTGGGAAGTTAACGACGACGCCACACAGTACACATTGAATGTGCGTCCGGGCGTAAAATGGAACAACGGCGACGATTTCACTGCTGCCGATGTTGCACGCAACATCGAAGGCTGGTGTGACAAAAACGTTGAAGGCAACTCAATGGCCGGTCGTTTCGCGATCCTGATCGACGAAGCCACAGGCACCGCAGTCGAAGGCGGCATCGAGGTCGTTGATGATGTGACAGTCCGTCTGAACCTGCCGGGTTCCGATATCTCGCTGATCGCGGGCATGGCCGACTATCCTGCCGCGATTGTTCCTGCTGACTTTGATGCTGAAAACATGGTCGGAAATCCTGTTGGTACAGGGCCTTATCTGCCAGAGACCCTTGAAGTGGGCGTCAAAGGCGTACTGGTTCGCAATGAGGGCTTCGAGTGGTGGGGTTATGCGGAAAACCGCGGCGCATTCCTCGACCGGATCGAATACATCGACTATGGCACAGACCCATCCGCTTGGGTTGCAGCAGCTGCCGCTGACGAAGTTGACATGTTCTATGAAACCGTTGGCGACTTCGTTGAAATCGTCGAAGGTATTGGCTGGGAGCGTTCCGAGATCGCATCTGCCGCGACCATTGTCATTCGGCCAAACCAGTTGGCTGAAGTTGACGGCATGAAGCCTTACGCGGACAAGCGCGTGCGTCAGGCGATTGCGATGGCTGTTGATAACGCCATCTGCCTCGAACTTGGCTACTCCAACCTTGGCCAAGTGGCACGCAACCAGCACGTCGGCCCGATGCACCCGGCATGGGCGGATGTCCCTGGTATGCCATACGACCCAGAGGGCGCACTCGCCCTGCTGACAGAGGCTGGCATGGCTGACTTCGAGATGGAAATCGTGTCCATCGATGATGACTGGCGCAAAAACACAACTGACGCGGTTGCCGCCCAGTTGCGCGACGCTGGCTTCAACATCAAGCGGACAATCATTCCAGGCTCCACTTTCTGGAACGACTGGACGAAGTATCCGTTCTCTTCCACCAACTGGAACCACCGTCCGCTGGACACCCAGATCTTGGGTCTGGCGTACCGTTCAGGCGAAGCGTGGAACGAAAGCGGCTTTGCGAATGCAGAGTTTGATGCGCTGCTGGCCGAAGCCAACTCTATCGCGGATGCCGATGCGCGCCGCGACGTGATGGCCAAGTTGCAGGCGATCATGACGGACGAAGGTGTCACGATCCAGCCATACTGGCGTTCGCTCTACCGCCACGCCAAGCCGGGCATCGTGGGTTGGGACATGCACATCGCATACCTCCCGCAGATGTACAAAGTGGCCTTCGCCGCCTAAGCTGACAAAACAAAAGGCCGCCCCTGCTTGGGCGGCCTTTT
>Ga0209198_1001561_pt1 | contig 17072 bp, 21 predicted proteins | sample COGITO_mtgs_1105_2_FD_184804 | JGI IMG/M metagenome (GOLD analysis project Ga0209198, IMG submission 184804) | Pelagic marine microbial communities from North Sea - COGITO_mtgs_110519 (SPAdes) (version 2) | ecosystem: Environmental > Aquatic > Marine > Epipelagic ...
AGGCGCTGTAGAATCTGAGGCGGATGATTTAACGAAGATCATTGAGGAAATAGCTACTACGAGAACCACAGAACGTGGGGGTAGAGCAGATGATAAACGGGCCGAAACTGCCATGGAAGATCGAAAAAAACAAGGTTACTTTTAGAAAATAAAAATAGAAAACATGGAATATCAAGATATAGAATTATTACGATTTACCACTGCAGGAAGTGTAGATGATGGTAAAAGTACACTTATAGGAAGATTATTATACGACAGTAAATCTATCTTTCAAGACCAGTTAGAGGCTGTTGAAGAGCAAAGTAAGAGCAAAGGTTTTGATTATTTAGATTTATCACTATTTACAGACGGACTAAAGTCAGAGCGTGAACAAGGAATTACGATTGATGTAGCCTACCGTTATTTTGCCACACCCAAACGTAAGTTTATTATAGCAGATACTCCTGGTCATATTCAGTACACTAGAAATATGGTCACCGGCGCATCTACAGCAAATTTGGCAATCATTTTAATCGATGCTCGAAAGGGAATGCTAGAGCAAACACATCGTCATTCCTTTATTGCATCTTTATTGCGCATTCCGCATGCTATCGTGTGTGTGAATAAAATGGATTTAGTAAACTACAGCGAAGAAGTATATGATCAAATAGTGCAAGATTTCAAAGCATTTGCATCGAAATTGGAAATTAAAGATGTACAATTCATACCTATTTCGGCGTTGGCAGGAGACAATGTGGTTAACCGTTCTGAAAATATGGATTGGTACGAAGGAAGTACATTGATGTATCATCTAGAGACGGTACATATTTCAAGTGATTATAACCATATTGACTGTCGTTTTCCAATACAGTCTGTTATTAGACCGCAGACGCATGAGCATCGCGATTTTAGAGGTTTTGCAGGACGGATAGATGGTGGGGTTTTTAAAGTTGGAGATAAAGTAAAATCTTTGCCTTCTGGTTTTGTATCTACTGTTAAAACAATTGAGTTGAACGGAGAGGCAATTACTGATGCATTTGCACCGATGTCAATTACTATGACCTTAGCAGATGAAATAGACAACAGTCGAGGTGATATGATTGTTCGGGAAAACAACGTACCTGAAGTAGGACAAGACTTAAAGGTACTAGTTACTTGGATGAGTACAACTCCACTACAGGCCCGCACCAAGGTAGTTATTAAGCATACTACAAATGAATGTTTGGCCGTGGTGAAAGAATTAAACTATAAGATAGATATAAATACATTGCATCGTGTTGAGGAAATTAAAGAGGTAGCTATGAATGAAATTGCAAAAATTTCAATTCGTACATCAAAGCCAATCTTTTATGATGCGTACAAGAAAAACAGACAAACAGGGAGTATTATTATTATTGATGAACAAACCAATGAGACCATTGGTGCTGGAATGATTATTTAATTATGAGCTTATTAAACTCCGCTATTACTGCCGCTTTAGAAGCCGGTAAAGCCATTTTAGAAATTTACCTCTCAGGAGAGTTTGATGTAGAAATGAAAGGAGACAATTCTCCCTTAACCAAAGCAGATACAGCTTCACACAATGTGATTATGTCTTTTTTAACAAAGACCAACATACCTGTACTTTCTGAGGAGGGAAAAGCCATAGCTTATGAAGAGCGTAAGGATTGGGGCCAACTTTGGATTGTAGATCCTATCGATGGAACCAAAGAATTTATAAAGCGTAATGGAGAGTTTACAGTAAATATTGCTTTAATAGAAAACCAAAAAACACTAATTGGCGTTATTTTTGTCCCTGTAACGGGTGAGTTATATTTTTCTACTATAGAAATGGGTGCTTTTAAAGTGAACGTTGATCTGGATAATTTTGATATTGAGAGTTTAATTTCAAATGGGAATAAATTACCATTAGAAAGAGAAGATAAAACCTTTACCATTGTGGCGAGTAGATCTCATATGTCTGCAGAGACACGAGAGTATATACAGCAAATGCGAGAACTTCATGGAGAAGTGAAATTAATCTCAAAAGGGAGTTCTTTAAAATTATGCATGGTGGCAGAAGGTACTGCAAATTGTTACCCTCGTTTTGCACCCACCATGGAGTGGGATACTGCTGCAGGACAAGCCATTTGTGAGCATGCAGGTTTTAAGGTGATTGATTGGGGAACTAAGCAGGATATGTTATATAACCGCGAGGATTTGTTGAATAATTGGTTTTTAGTAAATTAATTTTTTAATGGTAAGAAAAAATCTATTTTTAATACTTTCAGATTGTCTTGGTGGCTATGGAGGTATCGCTGAGTATAATAGAAATGTTTTAAAAGCACTTGATCAAAATAGATCCTATAATATTTATGTTTTTGTCAGAAAAGGTGATAGTAATATGGTTTTGGGTAAAAATTATAGTCAATACAAACCGATTTATAACAAATATTTGTTCTCATTATTTGTCATTTATAAAGCTATAATCTTAAGACCAAAAATTATTTTTAATGGGCATATTTTTACGCTATCATTATCAAGTTTTATTTTAAAGTTAACTAAGGCAAAAGGTATAACCCAATTTCATGGTACCGAAATATGGGATAAGGTTCTGACTAAAAAACAATTAACTGAATTAGAAAAATTCCAATGTTTAAGTGTTAGTAATTATACTAAAAATAATCTTAAAATAATTAATAATATAAATTCTAAAGTTGTACCTAATACATACAACTCTCAATTTAAAAATTTAGACGATAGAAGTAAATTGAGGGAGGAATTTAAGATTAAAGACAGTGATTTTGTTTTAATCACTGTAGGTCGTCTTGATTCAAGAAAAAAGGGATATAAAGGACAAGAGGATGTGATCAATTTTATAAAAGAACAAAAAAAGAACTCAAATGTTAATTTTAAATATTTTATTATCGGTAAAGGTGAACTAAAAGAACATCTAGAGAAAACAATTAAAAAACTCGATTTAGAAGAAGATGTATTTCTACCTAGTTATGTAAACGACCATAACTTAATTAAATATTATAATTGCTCTGATGTTTTTGTGTTACTATCTAGCGGGGAAGGCTTTGGTATAGTTTATTTGGAAGCAATGGCTTGTGGATTACCGGCAATAGGTCTTGACGTCGGTGGGGTTCCAGATGTTTTAAAATATCCATTCACAAAAAAAATAGTTAACAGCAAAGGACTCAAATCTGCTATAGATGATCTTAGAAAGTTTTCAAATACCGAAAGAAGCATTATTTCAAAAAAAATAGAGGATGATTTTGGCTTCTCCAAGTTTCGTTTGTGTATCAATAAGCAATTTCATCAGTTATGAAGAAAGACACTCTTTTGATTGTGATTAGTCACTTTATTCAATTAGTTTCACAATTTATAATCATTAGAACCTTAAATTTTGAATATGGACCTTCTATATATGGGGCTTTTATCATTATTATTGGAGTTCTAAACTTGTCTGGTCAAATAACAATGTTTCCATTGAATAATTTTTTTCAGTTAAGATTTGCTGTTAAAAATAAATTTCAACTAAGAGACTTTGTTTTAAAATATTCATCTATAATATTTTCTTTTATTATTGCGTTATTGGGTTTAGTAATTTTCGGAGAATTTAAATTACATACATTAGCTTTTGGACTAGCATTTTTGATTTTTACACTGCAGTATAACTCAATTTTAGTTTATTTTAATTCAAAAGCTAAACATAAAATATTTTCATCTTTAAAAATTATTCATAATCTTATTTATATTTCCACTATTATACTGTCATGTCATTATTTTTCATTTGATTTCAATTACTTGATGGTTGTATTAACTCTGATGTATTTAATAGAGGTTGCTTTATTGTTGTTCTATTTGTATCGAAAAAAATTAATAATAATTGAATTCTCTAAAATACAAAAGTTAATTTTAGATGATACACTTTGCAAAAAGCTTAAAAAAAAGCTTTCGCAGTACCTTGAATTTTCCCTGCCTCTAGCTCTTATTGCAATTTTAACTTATATAACAGGCTCATCAGAAAGATATTTTACTAAAATTTATTTCAGTGATGAAATGGTTGGAATATACGCATCAATATATTTAATCGCCACAAAACCATATGTTTTTTCAAAGGGGATTATTGAAACAATTTTAAGACCAAAGATGTATTTGTTTTTGAAAAATGATACTCATAGTCATGAAAATTTTCATAAGTATAGATACCCTTGGTTCATAGTTTGCACTTTCATTATTTTTATAGGATTGATTTTTAATTTGTTTTTTTGGGAATTATATTCAATTATTATACCTGAAGAATATCTGCAATATAAAGATCTTTTATTACCTTTAACTTTAGCTTATTTGCCATTTTTATGTGGACAATATTATCGAAGAATATTACTTAGATCTTCAGAAAATAAAATTCTCTTGAAAATCGAAATATTTGTAGCTTGTTTCACACTATTAGTTTATTTAATTATTTGTATTTTAATACCCAAATTAATCTACTTGAGTTTTGTTCCTTTTTTAGCTTTTTTAATTAGATTTATTCTATTGACTATAGAAGTGAAAAAAATAAAAATTATTAATTCATTTTAAACTTAAGAAATGTATTCCTTAGTATTTAACTAGTCAATTTGTATGATAACTCACCTCATAACACACATATAATGCTATCAAATTTTAAAGAAAAAAAAATATACATCGCAATACCAAAAACAGCAACCACAGCTATAGAAAATCAAATACGTACTTTTTCGAAAGAATACGAAAGAAATATTTTAACAACCAATGATAACCAAAAAGTTGCTGTTAGTGGTAAGCATGCTTCCTTAAAAGAAATAGCTAATATATTAAAAGAGGATTTTAGAGATTATAATTTTTTTGCTTTAATCAGAGATCCTATTTCTTGTACTATTTCTAAATATAGATATTATAAATATGGTAGAGCATATGAACGAATGATTCGTGAACCGGAACTTCAATCTTTCAAGAAAAAATTGAAAGTAAAATTAGCACGATTGTTGCCATTTTCTTTATGGGTCTTGATTTATCCCCTGAAAATAAATTTAAAATATCTAATGATAAACAATAGTATTCCAACTAATGTAAAATGCCACACTTTTGAACGATTCAAAAAATATCCTAAAATAATTTACGATAATTTATTGGAAGAGCAAATTGAAAATGCCTCAATTCTTCTTGAGAATAAGACAAAATCAAACAATAAAATTAAAATTAATATATTTTCAAAATTTATTTTAAAATTAAAATTACGTGAAGAATATATTTTTTATAACATGATTAAAGAAAATGAGAGCTTATAAAAAAATACTATTTTTTGTTACACCTTACTTATTGCCTAAAGCAAAAGCAAATCTTTTTATAATTGGTGGTCAAAAGTGCGGAACATCATCTTTATTTAGGACATTATCTACGCATAAACATATTAATCCCTCTTTATTTAAAGAGGCTCATTTTTTCGAAAAAAATTATTCCCTAGGTTCTCTTTGGTATGATGGTCTATTTTTTAGTTCCTGGTTCAAAAGGAATGTCAAATTTAATATGGAATCTTCTCCAAATTACGTGATGTATCCTAAAGCTCTTAAAAGAATTCAAGGTTATAACCAAAACGCTAAAATAATTTTTATAACACGTGATAGAGTAGATAGGGCATATTCCCAGTATAGGCATAATAAAAGATTTAGGCCTCACGAGGTTAAATATGATTTTGAAAGTAGTTTAATCAATGAAGAAAAAATACTGAGAGCAAATCCTTTTAAGAAGGGTTCTAAAAAGTATTGTAAATACAGAGATAAGTTTAACTATATAGAAAGATCAAGCTATAGTGCTCAGTTAGAAACTCTTTATAGTGTATTTAATAGAGAAAATATTCTGATTTTAAATTTTGAAAAACTCTTTGATGAGTCTTTATGTGATTCAGAATTTGTAAAGATTGGAAATTTTTTAAATCTAAATATATCAGATTTAAAAAAGAAAAAAGCAATGATTAATACGACTGTAAAAAATGAACTAAACGACGAAAAAAGGAATTTGTTTAATGAAAAGTATTTTCTAGAAGACGCTACAATTTGTAAAAATAAATTTGGATTAACTATTTGATTTTAATGATGAAAAAAACAAATTTATTTCTCATTGGAGCACCCAAATGCGGCACTACATCTCTCGCAGAATCTCTTTCTTCCTTTCAAGAGATTTCTTTGGGAAAAAAGAAAGAACCCAACTTTTTTAATACAGATTTTAAAAATTTAGTTGATTGTAACGATATAAATGAATATTTAAATCTTTATAATTTCAATAATGATTCTATTTATTTTTTAGATTCCTCAACAGTTTATTTAAGAAGTCAAGATGCAGTTTCCAACATTATTGACTTTAATTCTCAGAGTAAATTTATTGTTTGTTACCGAAAAAATTTGACTAAAATGTTTGTTAGTGTATATAATCAATTGTACAAGTCCCAAAAAATAAAAGTTCCCTTATCTAAAGTCAAGGATATTAATGATATTTCAATGTTAGATGAAATTATTTCCATTTGTAATTTAGGCGAACAAATACAAAAACTACTTGATAGGATAGATGATATGAATTCAATATTGTTTATTCCAATGAATGAATTAGATAATGTCGAACAAATTGATATAAGACTTAACCGTTTTCTAAATGTTAAAATGAATCAATATTACAAAAGAAAATCTAATGTCGGAGTTAAGAGAATACGAAGCAAGAATTTGCCAATATTAGTTGCTAAATTGAACAGGCTAAAGCTTTTTTTTGGGCTAAAACATATCTCCTTTGGTTTTAATAAGCAAATTACAAAGATGAATCATGAAAGAGGTAATAGTTGTATTCATCCACATTTGATTTCTCAAATTGATTCGGTTTTAGAATCTTATCAAATTAACTTTGATGAATGTCTAAATAAGCTTAATAATATTTCAAAATGTTAATTTTAGATCTTCTTATTTGGGTAATAGTTTTTTTATGTCTTCACAAGTTTAAAAAATTTGAAAACTATTTATTTACACTCAGTAATTTTATTTTGGCTTATCTACTATTTAAAGCTTTTAATTATGTCAATGATTATACTTTAACTTATATTTATGGATATGCCTTATGTAGCTTTTTGTTCTCATTTTACTTGTTATCAGTAAACGTGATAATTTATAAATCAAGACTTAACCTACTGTCCAAAATAAGGAGCATTGAAACTTATGTTCAGGATAGGCCCAGATTTTATTATTATTTATTTGTAATTTCTCTTTTGTTCAATTTATTTTTGTACTATAAATATGGACTTCAAGCTTTTATTGAATATGATTTTTTAGATGAATTTGTAATTAATAATTATTTAAGATTAATAAGAGTATTCATAAGCGGATTAATTTTTTTTAGTACATTTTTAATTATAGTTTCTAATAATAGTATAAAAAGAAGATTGATTTTGAATTGTATTTTAATTTATAATTTAGTATCTATCATGTTTTTAAAATATGATTTTAATGGGAGTAGAAGGACTATTATTAGTATTTTTATTTGCGTTATTATATATAATTACTTCAATCGGACAATAAAATTTAAAAAAATATTTTTTGGATTAGTTTTGATTATTTCATCTTTACTAGTTTATCAGACCTATCGCACGGGGCTTAAAAGACAGGATTTTCATGATAACAAGTCATTGGTTGCTGCAGAAACTAATAATTTCTTGAAGGAAGTGGTCTTTACGAGATCGAGTTGTTATGACACAGCACTACAAATTTGTGATGCATCACTAAAAATAGTCTCCAAAAGAAATGATGAATCTCTTATTCTTTTTTATTTCAAATCGATATTCAAAATTAATACTGACAACGGATCAGAGGATAGTATTATGTCTTTAAAGTTAAATCTCAGAAATAATTATTTTGAAAAAAACCATACCTCCGATTTATCTGGATTTCCTTTTTTTTATTATCTAGTTGATTTTGGTTTTTTTGGTGTGTTAATTTACTTTTTACAACTATCTACATGTTTATTTTTATTTAATATATTTTCTAAAAGATTTATTAATATTTACTTTAGTATTTTTTTAGTTGGTTGGCTATTACCAACTTTAAGTGCGACGGAGGCCTCAGGTATTTATTTATTAATTTCTATAAGAAATCTTCTTATTTTCTATTTCGTTTTCCTTTTAATCAATAAAATACCTTATGTCAAAAATAATTACTCATATCGTAGGTAGTTTCTACCCTGCAATAGAATTTGGAGGCCCTATATTTTCAACAAAAAGAATTTGTGATGTTATACTAAAAGAAGAGGCCTATGATATTGAGGTGATATCTTTTAATTATAAAACTCCTAGAAAAGATTCTTTTCTAACTACCAATTACGTTGAGTATATTGAATCAACAAAAAAGTATAATATTAAATGGATTAATATGAAATCTAAAATTTTAGGTTTTATATCTTTCAACTATAGATCAATTATTTCAATTAATAAATCAGACGTAGTTCATTTAACCGGAGTGTTTAATTTATATGCACTAATTACAGTTTTTATCTGCTTTTTATTTCAAAAGAAACTTATAATAAGCGGAAGAGGTAGTCTTCAAGCACTTTATGAATTTGGAGAAGTCAAGAATAAAAAAATAAAGTCAATATATTTAAAATTGCTCAAACTTTTTTTAAATGAGAAAAGGTGTTTTTGGTTGGCTACGACAAAATTTGAAGCTCAAATTAATATTTCATTTATTGATTTACCCTATTTTATCGCCACCAACCCAGTTGATATTAAAAAAATTGATAGTTCCTATTTTAATAGAGTTAACGATATATCCTTTTTATCCAGGTTCTCTCCAAAAAAAGGAATTGAACGGTTTATTAATGTGGCAAGACTTTTGAATAAAACTAATGTAGCCATAGCCGGGGATGGTGACTTAGATTTAAAAAATAAAGTTTTAGATTTTGTTCAATCTCGAGAAAATGCTACTTATTTAGGGGTTGTTCGTGGCGAAAAAAAAGATAATTTTTATAGATCATCTGATATTTTAGTTTTACCATCATACTCAGAAAACTTTGGGATTGTTATTGCAGAAGCTTTATCTAGCGGATGTTCTGTTTTAACTACAGTAAATGAACCTTGGATAGATTATTGTCTTTCCGGAGTTTTACACGTATTACCAGTAAACTCATCTGATGAGGAATTAAAAAATGAAATAGAAAAAATGCAAAATTTGAGAAAAAATAATTTAAAAGAAATTGTTTCGAATGCCTCTAACATAGTTAGGGAAAACTTTTCGATTGAAGTGGCTCATGCACAGGTTGTACAAATGTATAATTCTATTTTAAAGCATTAATTGTATGGTAAGTGAAAATGTATATTTGGTCGGAATGCCTCGTTCTGGTACTACCTCATTAATGAAACTACTCAATTCACACGAAAGTATTGTTTCATTTGGAGAATCTCTTTTTTGGGGCAGACAGTTTGTAAAGCCAACTAATGGTGAATTTTATAGCAGAGATGAGATCGATAGTTTATATGATTTCTACATTTCTTATAATTGGATTAATGAATTTAATCCTGATCAAAAAACGATCTATAAACAAGAATTGACTGCGGGTTGTAAAAAGTTAGTAAAGGAAAGTGAAATAACTCCGAAAATATTTTTCGATCTATTATGTAAGGTTTTTCAAAGTACTTTTAAAAAAGATTTTGCCATAGAAAAGACACCCCATCATATACATTATACTGATAGAATAAAAAGTTATTACCCCAATGCAAAATTTATAATAACATATCGTAATCCCTATGATTTTATACTTTCCTATAAATTTCAGGGTTCTCAAGGTCATATAAAAACTAGAGAAAAGTTTGAGCGCACCTATCATCCATTACAGGTTGCATTAATTTGGAGAAAATATATAAACTCTATTCACGAGCATAAGAATTCAAATTCAGTTTTAGCTCTGGATATTACTACTTTGAAGGGAAACGGTATTAAAGACTTAGCGTCTTTCTTAGGAGTAAATCATAAAGAATTTGATGTTTATAAGAAAGATAACAGTAGTTTTTCTAAAATGAAGAAGATACCAAAACTCAAAAATGATGATTATTTTTGGGCGAATTTAATACTTAAAAAGTATTTAAAAGAAAACTCATTATATCGAAATTCAAATTATGATTTTTTGGGTATATGTAAATCAGTGTTAAAAATACCTTTAGCACTTTATTATAACCTCTTTTATTTAGAGCTTGCTGAGGGCCAAACTAAGCTAGGATATTTATTTAATTATTTAAAAATAAGCAAAAATAATGACTAGACAAGAAGTGGTAAAGAGAGGTTTTATAGCATTTTATATTTTTTTGTTTAACAAAATTGCTCATGTAAGTTAGATCCAAGCAAATGACATTAAGCCGTAAATAAGTAAATTTAAAGTTTAAATCTTTTTAGTTAGTAAAAGTGAACAAACAAAACCCTAAAATAATTATTAATGATTAGCGCATTGGTATTAACATATAATGAAGAAAACATCCTTCCAAGATGCCTAGATGCTCTTGATTTCGTTGATGAAATAATTTTATTTGATTCTTTTAGTACAGACAAAACTATTTCTATAGCTAGAAGCTTCGGTGCGAAAATAATTCAACGTAAATTTGATAATTATGCGGCTCAACGGAACGCAGGTTTAAATCAAATCAATTCTAAATCAAAATGGATTTTGATGGTAGATGCTGATGAAATCGTAACTAAAGAATTAAAACAAGAGATTATAGAAGTTGTAAATACAGGTTCAAAAACAAGTATGTACAGAGTCAGACGAAAGGATATGTTTCAAGGTAAATGGCTAAAATATAGCAGTGGTTATCCAACATGGTTTCCTAGATTATTTAAATACGGTGAAGTAACTGTAAAACGTGAAATTAATGAGGAGTATGATACAAAAGGAGAAATCAACAATTTAAATAGTCATTTATTACACTATCCTTTTAATAAGGGGTTAAATTGGTGGTTTGAAAAGCATAATTTATATTCTAAATTAGAATCTGAAAAAATGAGAATTGAAATTAATGAACCATTACAGTTTTCAATGATTTTCTCTTCTGACTCTGTTACTAGAAGAAAATTTTTAAAAAGATTTAGTTATAAATTACCATTTAGGCCTCAAATTGTCTTCATAATATTTTTTATTTTAAAAAAAGGTTTTTTGGACGGTTATTTAGGTTATACTTTTTGCAGAATGAGGAAAGTTTATGAAACAATGATTGATATTAAATTTAAAATTAAAAAAGAAATATGAAAAAAATACTAGTCACGGGTGGAGCTGGTTTTGTAGGGTCTCACTTATGTGAACGATTATTAAAAGAGGGTAATGAAGTAATTTGTTTAGATAATTATTTTACATAAAAAAAAACATTATAAATCTTATTGATAATACTTTTTTTGAGTTAATACGTCATGATGTTACGAAACCATTTGTGATTGAAGTCGATGAGATTTATAATTTAACCTGCCTGCATCACCAGTTCATTACCAATACAATCCTATTAAAACAATAAAGACAAGTGTAATGGGAGCTATTAATATGTTAGGGCTGGCAAAACGAGTAAATGCAAAAGTGTTACAAGTTAGTACAAGTAAAGTGTATGGTGATCCTGATGTTCATCCACAACCAGAGTCTTTGGGGTAATGTAAATCCAATTGGAATCCGTTCTTGTTATGACGAGGGTAAACGCTGTGCTAAAACTCTTTTTATGGATTATCACAATCAAAATAAAGGTAAAATTATTAGAATATTTAATACTTATGGACCTAAAATGAATCCTGAAGATGAAAGAGTTGTTTCAAATTTTATTGTACAAGCCTTAAAAGAGGAAAGTATAACAATTTTTGGTGATGGAAATCAAACAAGAAGCTTCCAATATGTTGATGATCTAGTGGAAGGAATGATAAGAATGATGAATTATAAAGATAATTTTTTAGGACCAGTCAATTTAGGGAATCCAAATGAATTTACGATGCTTCAATTAGCACAGACTATCTTGAGGTTAACTAATTCAAAATCTAAATTAATCCATTTAAATTTACCAAAAGATGACCCAAAACAGAGGCAGCCTGATATTAGTTTAGCAAAAAAAGAATTAAATGGCTGGGAGCCTAAAACGCAACTAGAAGAAGGTTTAAAAAAGACCACTGCCTATTTTAAATCTGTAATTTAATGGATTTAAAAATTTCTATAATTTCTGTTTGTTATAATAGTTCTAAGACTATTCTTGATACAATAAAAAGTGTTAATAGTCAGTCCTACCCAAATATTGAACATGTTTTTATCGATGGGCTCTCATCAGATAACACTTTAGAAATAATTAAATCAAATTCTAAAAAAAAGAATGTGATTATTTCAGAAAAAGATAGTGGTCTTTATGATGCAATTAATAAAGGAATTTTAAATGCTACCGGAGATGTTATTGGACTATTACATTCTGATGATATTTTATATTCATCTAAAATTGTCTCAGATTTAATTGCAAAAATTTATGATGAAAATTTAGATGGCGTTTATGGTGATTTACAATATGTAGATAAAAAAAACACTAATAAAATCATTAGATTATGGAAGAGTTGTGAATTTAACCCTAACCTTTTAGGAAAAGGTTGGATGCCAGCGCACCCAACATTAATTTTAAAAAAAGAGGTTTATAATAAGCATGGAGTTTTTAATAAATCATTTAAAATTGCAGCCGATTATGATTTTATGTTGAGGATACTTAAGGATTCAAATCTTAAATTTGGTTATCTACCTAAAGTAGTAACTAAAATGCGAGTTGGTGGTGCCTCAAACCGTAGTATAAAAAATATTATTAAAAAATCTAAAGAGGATGATCGAGCAATTCGTTCAAACAATATTGGAGGAATTATAACTCTGTTATTAAAAAATGCATCTAAAATCAAACAGTTTTTAATTAAAAAATCATGATTTATAATATCTTAAAAAAAGAAATAGAATCTTTTGGATTCAAGGTACTTTTTCATGATTTTGAGAGACCTTGGGGAGGATTCTTAGTAATTGATGAAACCCAGGCACAAGAATTTTCCAATAAATTCTTTAAAGGGTTAGATGTCAATACACTAAAAATTGGAGGAAAGTTGAGTCCAAAAATCTTAATAGTAAATTCAATGGCTCGTCTATCTTGGCAATACCACAACAGGCGTGCAGAAATTTGGCAGGTATACAAAGGTAGTGCTGGAATTATCAGAAGTGATTCTGATGTAGAAAATGAGATGAAAGTGTATAATGAAGGAGATCAAATTATTTTACAACAAGGTGAACGGCATCGTTTAATGGGCTTAGATGACTATTGTGTGGTAGCTGAAATTTGGAAGCATACCGACGCCAAATATCCTTCAGATGAGAACGATATCATTATAGTACAAGACGATTTTGGAAGATAAAAAAGAATAACATGAGTAAGAAAAAAGGAATTATTGTATCAGGATATTTTAATCCCATACACAAAGGTCATATCGAGTATTTTAACAATGCGAAAGAAATGGCAGATGAATTGTTTGTGATTGTAAATAACGATGATCAAAGAGGATTAAAAGGGTCAAAAGAGTTTCAGCAAGAAGCAGAGCGTGTTTTTATTGTCTCTAATATAAAATCTGTAGATCACTGTATCTTATCAATTGATAAAGACAGAACTGTTTGCAGAACCATTGAAAAGATTGCGATAGATTTTGGTTCGAAATATGAATTAAGCTTTGCAAATGGTGGAGATCAAAATAATAATACCATTCCAGAAAGATCTATCTGTGATCAAATGGGAATTACTTTGGTGGATGGGTTGGGTGATAAAATACAGTCTAGCAGTTGGTTGCTAAAGAAGTAAACTTTTTTGGTTACATTTGGTTAGAATTTTATTTTAACACACATGCCATTCGATCCAAATTCAGCTAAGAAAGCAGGTAAAAAATCTAAAAGAGGACCTGCAAAAAAAGAAAGACCTCCCATTAAAGAAAAGCTTTTAGATGATCTGCTTATTAATCAAGACAAGCTTACAAAAACAGAACGGGTAAAAGTTTTTGTGACTCTCTCTAATTATATCTTCCCCAAAACGAAGTCTATATGAGACAAATTCACCCTGGAAAAATTAAAAGAAAAAAATGAAGATCTCTTTAATCAAGACCCAGATTCTACCAGGTAATATCTTTCGAGTAAAAAAATAATCAATTGAATTATAAAGAAACCCTTTTTTTTATTTCCAAATGTTTGACTATTTCTCTGGAAGAAAAAAACAGAGAAGAGATAGAATTAATTCTTAAAACAACGAATATAGATTGGGATAAAGTGGTTAAAGTAAGTACCAGTCATTATGTCTTTCCTGCAATCTACTGTAATTTAAAAAGAGCTGATTTTTTAAAATACCTTCCCACTGATTTGGTTGAATATATGAAACATATAACCAACTTAAATAGAGAAAGGAATACACGAATCCAATACGCACCTAAAAGCACTTATAAAATTAGCCGTTCATAAAGGCATTCGGATCAAACTAGTTCCTATCGTAGAGTCTTTTTTTAATATTGTATCTAAATCTAATGAACAAATTGCAGGGATGCGAGTCATTGACCCCTTTAGTTTTCCGTTAGACAAGCATCAAAATCGTTTGGCTAAACGCAGCTTTGTCCTGTTGTTTTCTTCCCTCGTAATTGTTTTATTGTTTTCATGGCTCTTTCCTTTACTTGCCATCATTATTAAACTATCATCTAAAGGACCGGTGTTTTTTGTGCAGGAACGTACGGGGATTAGCAATAAAACATTTAAATGTCTGAAGTTTAGAAGTATGGAAATCAACGCAGATTCTGATAAAAGACAATCCAAAGTAAATGATGCTAGAATCACAAAAATAGGGGCCTTTTTGAGAAAAACTAATATCGATGAATTTCCACAGTTTTTAAATGTATGGTGGGGACAAATGTCTGTGGTAGGACCACGCCCACACATGCTTTCCCATACCAACTTTTATAAAGATAAAGTAGAGTATTACAAATCAAGACACTTTATAAAGCCAGGAGTTACGGGATGGGCACAAGTCAATGGTTATAGGGGAGTCACTGATAAACTATGGAAAATGGAAAAACGAGTGGAATACGATATATTTTACATTCATAACCAATCTTTTTTAATGGATCTAAAAATTATTATGGCTACTGTGTTTGATCGAAAAAGCTATCTCAATGCGGGATAAAAACTATAGCTAACAGCTGCTTGTAAAATAAAACTCTTTGATAGCGTTCACTCTTCAGTCTGGAAACAAAAAAAACGCCACATACACCCATTTTTCAATCGTTTAAAACTAAAACCAGCCTATTAAAACAGGTTTTAAATTGTTCTTATAAAAACCACTATTTTCTGCTAATTTTACATCTTTAATACACCACATTACTTATGTCTTACAAAAAAACCAATTTTTTAGCTGTAACAATCCTTGGACTGCTTCTAAGCTCCTGTGTGTCCAACAAAGATTTACTTTATTTTGGCGATGCCAATATGAGCCAAAGCACCCCCATTAATTATACCAGCAACACGCTACAGCCCAATGATATTTTAGATATTAAAATTGGTGCCCTGGTTCCGGAAACCGCTATCCCTTATAACAGCCAAACAATTAACAACTTTGGACCACAAATACAAAATATTGAAGTCTTAAAACTCCAAGGGTATTTGGTAGGAACGGATGGCTCTATTGTACTGCCAATTTTGGGAAAAATTGAGGTAGTCAACAAATCCATCGCTTCCTTGGAACAGGAACTAATTTCAATATTGGAAGACGGCCAGCATTTAGTAAGCCCATCGGTGAGCGTCCGTCTTTTAAATGCAAAAGTGACTGTTTTGGGAGAAGTTGGACGCCCAGGCACCTATACCTTCACAGAGCAGTTTATTAGCCTCCCACAAGCACTAGGCTATGCAGGGGATTTGAGTATCAATGGCAAACGAACCGATATTTTACTCATTCGGGAGCAGCAAGGCGAACGACGTATTTCTCAGATAGACCTCACTACAACCAACTGGATGAATAACCCGGAGTACCGAATCATGCCCAATGACGTGATTGTAGTGAACCCTAACAATGCCAAAGTAAAAAGTGCAGGGATTATTGGAAATGCTTCTACGGTGGTCAGTATTGTCTCGGTTTTATTAAGTATTACTATTTTACTAACACGCTAAGAGAACAAAATGAACGAATCTCAATATACATCTGATTTTGAAGAAGAATCCATCGATATCAAAGGAGAGCTCCTAAAATATATCCGTTTTTGGCCCTGGTTTGTTTTAACAGCTATTTTTTCGCTTAGCTCCGCTTTTCTAATCCTTAGGTATTCAGACACCATATACAACACCCAAGCTAAAATAAAAATTATTGATGACCAAGAAGCTAAATCTGTAGAATTGGATATTGCTTCTTTCTTCAAAAATTCAGTGATTAACTTAGAAAACGAAATGGCCCTTTTTAGCTCCTACCGCCTTCTTGAAAAAGTAGTTGATAGCTTAGACCTAAATGTTTCCTATTTCCAAACCGGAACCATTAACACCCAACAAAAATTTAACGCGCCTTTTAAGCTAAATTACAACAGCAGCGAAACTCAGAAAAAAATATTGGAATTCAGTATTGAGATTACTAATAACGGCTATCTAATTACTAACACAGAAACTCTTAAATCCATTAACTCAGAAGGGTTTACGTATGAAGGAAGTGATGATGAGTTTCCAATTAAAATTAGCCCTGTCGAAAATGCTGATTTTAAAACTCTTGTAAACCCAAGTTATCAAATTACTCTCAATACGGTTAAGGAATCGACCATCTATTTAAAAGAGTTTATCAGCATTGTTCCTGAAGGAGATGACAGCGATTTGTTGGTCATAAGTTTAGACTATATCAATGGGCTACAAGCGGAAAGTATTTTAAATACGCTAATTAAAGTATATGAGACCGATGGAATACGCGATAGACAAGAAGTATCCAAACAAACGATCGCATTTATAGACGAGCGGTTTGGGTATTTACTCAGCGATCTTGATTCCATAGAAATAGGAAAACAGAAGTATAAACAAGCTAA
>Ga0209198_1001628_pt1 | contig 16674 bp, 29 predicted proteins | sample COGITO_mtgs_1105_2_FD_184804 | JGI IMG/M metagenome (GOLD analysis project Ga0209198, IMG submission 184804) | Pelagic marine microbial communities from North Sea - COGITO_mtgs_110519 (SPAdes) (version 2) | ecosystem: Environmental > Aquatic > Marine > Epipelagic ...
TTTGCTCTTTTAATAAAGAGTTTGTATTGGTTTGTTGCTCACTTCGAAAACCAGTTATTTGTGCCTCAATTCCAGCTTGTTCATTTAATGCTTCTTGATATGCTTTCTGTAATTCAATGCTATCTTTGTTTTTAGATAATTCAGCAGCAGCAGCATCAACAGCAATCTTAGCGTTCTTCTTCATTGCTACCTCTTGCTCATCTAGTATCAAAGCTAGTTGTTGATTGGCTTTTATCCTCTCTTCTATACTTTTACTGTCATCATCTCTTATCTGTCTTAATTGCTCTGCTTGTCTATCATACTGCTCAATCAATCCTTGATTTAAAACAGATGCTAATTCAGCAGACTTCTTTAATTGCGTTATAGCTTTACCACTTTCAACTGCTGCTTTTAAATTTACTTTACTTATCTCTTCAACTACTACTTTTCCAGCATCTCCAACCTCTGAAACTGCTTCTCCAAAATTATCTACTATTTCTTTTCCAGCATTTAAAGCTGCTTTACCTACCTCTAAAAGATTTGTTCTTGTTTCTGTTATTGATAGATTTAAGTTTTTTATTGTCTCTGGGTCTTTATCTCCAAAGAAAGATTTTTCCCAAGCTAACATTGCTTGTTCTAATGCTAACTTTATTCCGTAAAAAGTTAATTTTAAAGGAGTAAAAGCAATTGTTATTGCACCCTTAACAACCTTTCCAAGTGCATCAAATTGGTCTGTTGTCTGAGTTAAAGTATCGTAAATATTTGTAAAAGCAGTTGTTACTTGCCCAACTATTTGACCAGCAACCTCAAAAGATGTAGTAAATAAATCTACAATTTTCTGATTCTGAGAAAACAAATCTTTTAATGTTTCAAAAGAAGAAATAATTAAACCAAGCCCAAGAGCTTTTAACCCAGTACCAATTCCCTTTATTCCTTTTGCAACTGTCTTAGATGCTTTTTGAATACCATTTAAAGATGTCTCTGTTTTTTTATTTGAGTTTACAACCTCCTTGTTTAAGTCTGATACACTCTTAGCAACATTATCAATTCCTTTTAAGGCTTTGTTTGTTTTTGCTTCTAGTTCAACAATTATTTTCTCCATTGCATTTCTTGCTTTTGTCTTGTAAATATTTCTTTAAAACTATCTGGAAATTTATTTTTTCCTTTTGCTATTTGTACTATCTCAGACTTGCAGTCTGTATCTCTTAATAATTCTAATATCTCTTTAATCATTATGATATGGTTGTTACTGTTAATGCTGTTGATGGGTTTGATACATTGTTATTAAAGTCAGTTGCACTTACAGTCATAGTATAACTCTGTCCACTTGTTAATCCTACTATAGTTGCACAATACACAAAGTTGATAGGTACTGCTGAAATCCTTTGAATTAATGCCCCATCTTGGAAAACTGAATAACTCTTTACACCTACTCCAGAGTCTGTTGAAGCATTCCAACAAAGTATAAATGATGTCGCTGTTAAGTTCGAACTTGTTAAACTTGTTGGTACTGTTGGAGGTGTTTGATCTGGTGGAATTGTTGGAGCTGGAACAACAAAAATATCATTCAATAACTCTATATCAGACTTGCCAGTCTTGAAATTAGTTTTGATAGAATTTATCTTATACCTATTGCCAAAGATTGAAAACCTATCTGCTAACGTATAATTAAGTAAAATTCTTAATGGTAGATAAGCACTTACTTTTGTTAGCCTATTTCTTACATCAAATACATCAGAGATATAGTCGCTGTGGTATGCTTGAAACAAGGTATCAGTAAAGTCATTCTCTGCTGTATATTCATTGATCTCGTTGTTGAAATTTATATTGTACTTACTAGTTGATGATGACAAAGCAACGCTATTTGATGGTATGTTATAATTTACAATCTGTGAATGTGTTGTACTATCTTCAACAAAAGAAATATTATTACCATTGTTTCTAATTGGATAAAATAACAAAGGTTTACCGATGTATGGTTCTTGATTATCATCAACAAAATATCCGTATTGAACAGAGGTATCTGCATCTGTATTGTAGTCTCTCAACCTTTCATATTTCAATTGTGAGAAAGGTGTTTTAACTTTGTATATGTCTACTCCCGAATCTAATCCACCTACTTGATTGTAATGCATCTTTCCCCAAGTCTGAGCTGCTAGTTGTTCGTGTTGTTTTGCTAGTAGTGTTTTTGTGTCTCCATGTTCAAAGGTTATTTCTTTAAATGGTAAAGCCGAATCAACAGAGCTTTTATCTACATCTAAAAATTTACTAATGTCATAAGAACTACCCCCAGCATAATAACTATCTAAAGTTTTTACAACTATTTTATCTGTACTCTCATCCACATAAGCCGTAAGATTAAACATACGAAACAGACCAATCATAAGGTCTATGATTTTTAAATCTGGTATCTGCTGTGATATAATAAAACTAAAAGAATTGTTATGCGTAAAAGAAGCAGATGTAAATGGTGTAAATATTGTAGCAAGTCCAAAGCTAGTTGCTAATAGCCAAGTTACTTCTGTAAATGTTATATTATTAGCTGATTCAATTATCACATTATAACCACCAGCAACTAAATTATACTCAGTATCAGATATATCTAAATTTCCGGATACATCTACAGCTCTATGCACCTCTTGACCATTTATCTGAATTGATACATTATATAAGTCTGTACTTGTTGTCCTTAGTTTTAATGTCAATCCTCCAAATTGAAAAAATGAATTTGATGCTGGATTTAAAGTTGTTGATGTTATATTTAAAGTAGATAAATTTATTATTCCAGTCTGTTGTGGGTTGTGTGTTACTGTCCAAGTATTAACCAAAGATTGTGCTAATATATTTCCAGTACCAGTTGATGTAACATCTCCCTTTTTTCTATGCAACCACATAAACAAATTGTAGTATGGTTCATTTGTACTTGTAAAAAAGTCATCACTAAAATTAATACCATAAGTTGATGATATTGCTTGTACAATTTTATCTACTCTTAAAGCATATTTTAAATCATTCCAATAAACTCCTGTTACATTGCTATTGTATGCAACATTTTCAGCAGTAGTTGAAGAAACATTGCTATCATAAATTAATCTTTTAGTATGAGTTATCAATGGAACAATCACATCGTTAGAAGATGGACTCGCTTGTAAAGAACTTTTTATACTTGAAGAATCATACACTAACTCAATAGTATTTAAACTACTTAAAGAACCTAACTTATCCTCTCCTAAAGTATCTTTTAAAGAGACTGTATTACCAAAGAATGTAATCCTATACAAGCTCGGTTTATTGTTCTTTAAATCAACTCCATTTAGTTTTACTTTACCACTTCTAAACTTTAAATGATTTAACTCAATTGTGGCATCTACCTTAGATCGTGCATCAAATGTATTTGTGATCGTAGAATTATAAAAATGCTTAAAGACTTTATTATTTTTTGCAGTTGCTGGAACACTAAAAGTCCTCGTAAAATCTGTAAAAATTTTACTTATATCTTTTACGTTTTGAATTGACTGAGTAAGCACTACACTCTCATCATCAAACAACTCAATTCTTTCACTACCTATGTAAAGTTGAACGCTCTGCATTTATCGTATATCGTTTAGTACATTGTATGAGTTCTCAAAATTTATTGTGTACTCTATTAGCTTATCATTTACTTGAGTTTTGTAACTGATACTGCTTGTCTTTATATTGATTGGTAATACTTGGTTGTGTTCGTTGTTAAGCCATACTGTCTCGGATAACATCAACTGTTTAAACACATCATTATATGACTCAGGTACAAATCCACTACTTAAAGAAATAGTCTCAGAAGCTGTGATGTTAAAATCTCTTTTTGTGTGATCAGATATACTATATGTGTTTGATGAGTTTAACGTATTTGAACTATAGCTCTGTCTCTTTGTAGACATATTTTCTTTAGACCTCTGGAAGAAATACAAATCTTGTAATACTCCAAACTTGTTTGTAAATGTTACTTTATATGGTGTGTACTTACTCTCGCAATCCTCAGATACAGATATTACATTTATTGAATTGTCATCTGTTACTCTTATACTGCTTACATCTACAGTCTTTTTAACAGATACATTATCAATAGAGAATGTAAGAGGTGTAGTTAAGTCTGTTGCTTCTGCTTCAAATTGTATTCTTTCAATATTCTCTCCAACTCCAGATACTCTATAAAATCCATTTCTTGTAATTGGAATAGGGAAAGGATAACGCATAGAAGCAGTTCCAGTTCCGCTAAAATTTGTCACAGTAAATTCAGAGGTAATATTTACCCCATCAGTTAAACCAGCAGAAGATTGAAATAATCTATCCTTTGCTAAATCAGAAGAATTTAAAAAACTTGCTCCATTGTTTATTGTCCAGTCAGCTGTTTCTTTTGTCCATCCAGTATCTGTTGTAAAATTTCCGTTTACACATAGTTCTGGAAACAACTCAACCGATTCTATTTGTCCGTTACTTTGTGTGCTTGTCGTATATGATACAGTTCTTTGTGTTGCTCCAGCAGAATCCAAGAATAATATAGTTGGATTTTTTTCTGTGTATATTGGTATTCTATAATCTGCAAGAGGTGGTGTATTTATATCTCTTTGAGACATCAACAAAGCTCTGTAAAAAAGTGAAAAGGTGTTTGGTTCTTGGAAATATAAGAAACTATCAAAAGCTAAATCTGTGCTTATTGTCTGTGATAATTGTACACCATTCCCATCCTTTGCAGTTAAGATAGTTCTTACCCATTTAGCAGAACCCTCAGCTGTTGTATCATAGTCCCCATTAAAAGAAGCGTCTAAATAGTCTCTTATTAGTTCAGCTATTTCAAAAGATATCTGTGTTGTGGTTAATATTATTTGTTTACTTAAAGAATAAGTTGGTGTGCCAGTATAGCCAGTTGTTTTATCTCCAGTATAAATTTCTATATCTAAAGTTGCAGTTGCTAAATCAGTATCTGTTACAGATATAAAGTAGGGACTCCTAGCGTTTATTATTGCCATTGGTTGTAAATTTTAATAGTTCTTCAACATCTAATTCGTATGCTTTTATTATGTCTGCATCTAATCTCTTAAATGCTCTTTCAAATGGTTTAGTAAAAAATAAACTTGGTTTTATACCATTATTAAAAATACCTCTTGCAATCATAAACTGTAATGATTTCCTTGAAATGAATTTACCTTTCTTGTCTCTTATTCCTTTTAACCCTTTTCTTACTATCCACTTATCTAACTTGCTTGGTGGTGGCATCTTATCCTTGTAACTAAATGGAGTATTATATTTTACCTTCTTTCCACTTACACCCTTGTCTTGATAGATACCATATTCCTCCATTAAGAAACTTAGAGCAAAGCTATTTGGACTAACAGTTAAATCATAATCTAAACTATTGTACAAGTCCTTTGAACTATTCTTTTTGCCCTTTGTTAGATTCGTTCTTGATTGTTGTATAACATATTTTGAAAATCTATTTAGTTCTTGTTGAACATTCTTTAACATATATTTATATCGTTATTTACAATAACATCAAATGTCATTGCCCAACCAGCCATCTCATTTTCAAACCTATCGTAGAATGGTTCTAAATTAGTTGTTCCTTCTAATTGGTATAAGTCTTGAAATAATGTGCCACCTCTTAACACTTGTGCTAATTTATTAAGTACTGCTAACTGAGTATTTAATATATCTTGTTCATTGTTATTCCCTCTGAATATATCTACAGATTTCTTTTTCGAAATATTAACAATATCCATAGACAAAACAGATAAATTGAAACGCAAAATGTTGTCATCATTACTTACATTATTTACAATTATGTGTGATAAAGGATAAATAGTCTGCTTTGATAAATCAATATTTGTTATATCCCCAGTCGTAACTGTTTTTACATTTGGGTCAGATAACAATTGAGTCTTTATTGTTTCCGTTACTTGGTAAAATCCTTTCATTAAAATTTACTTTTTATTTGTTGTGCTTCTATCTCTGCTTTCTCCTTCTCAAATGATAACATTGTTAAACATTGATGTGCGTTTAATTTAGTGATATCTTCAAGCCTTGCAACATCTCCTCCAGCGAGAGCATAAAGTGATTGATACCAACCCCATTTTCTTCCAAAATTAGCTGCTCTTGTATATCCTCCATCTCCTCCAGATTGGAATAAAGTATCGTATGTTTCGATAATTCGAGTCCTAAATTCAAGAAAAAAAAAACTGCACCAATTGCTGCATCAAGAGGCATATCTTTTAACGCTTCTGGATTTGATACATCGTAATCTTCAATACTATATTTATCTCCTTTCTTTATTTTAATTGGTCTGTATAATACGTTCATTGCTTTGTGCATTTCTGCCCAACTAATAATATTATTATCTAAATCAATATACTCTCCTAAACTCATTTCGTCTAAGTCTGGAATAAATCCATATTGAACTCCATTCAATGTAAACTTCTCAACGTGATTTGGTGTTACAGATAACATCTCATTTAGTATATCAATTATAGCTGATACACTTGACATCTTTAACTTGTAACTATCAGATAAAGGAATACCACAAAATATTTCTATCATTTTAGCATTGAGAAAATTACCCTCTGGATTCTCTTCAGCTATCTTTAAGAACTTCTGATACTGCTCTAATGTAATTTCGTTTAACGATGTTGGTACTGTAATTTCAATCTTCATACTTATATAATGATAATAGTCTATATTTTTATAAAAAAACCCTTACAAATTTCATAAGCTTTTGATAATAATAAAAAATGATTTGGTCTTGTTGGTTTAGATATGCGTATTTCTTTACCAGTTTTATGATGTATAAAGCATTCAACAACTGCAATCATCTGTTCGTTGCTCATTACCTTATAAAGTATTTCCCCTTGTTTGGATTGCTTAACTGAGATGTAATAGCGTAACGACAACTATCAATGCAATGGTCAAAACCTTGAATCGGTTTATTAATAGTATTCCCCTCTCTGTCTTTCATCCAAGTATAACTTTGCAACTCTTTAATTAAGTTCTTGCTTCTGCTTGTTACAAATATTTTGTTCTGGTTAATTAGATTTATTCCATATACAATAGAATCCTTACCCTTAGTACAAGGCAAAACATTATGTCTGTATGTTCTTAATTCTGCTATTGATTTTGGTTCAGCAGAATCTGCATAAACAATCTCTTTTACATTGTGTTCTTTTAACAGATTTGAGATATCTACATTTAAAAGTTTCTTTTGATATATTATTTCATCAAAGATATATGAATCATTGTATTTGTATAATCCTATTAAAGTTGTTGGGTCATTACTATATCCAAAATCCATTCCATAACATAATAATCTTGCTTCTTCTGGTAGTTGCTCCATCTCCTTCCAATCCTTTATGCATACACCCTCTAAACTTCCTATCTGTCCAAGTCCGTAAACCTTCCACCAGTTGCTCCAATATTCGCTTGTCTTTGCTTTCTCTCTTGCTGATTCAATATCATCTACAATGGTTTGTGGTAATGCTTCATTATCCAAATAAGTAAGTGTAATAAAATCTGCATCATCATTACCAACAACTTCTTTATGCGCCCAAAAGTTTGCAGTAGGGTTAAAGTCAATCCAAATATCTCCAGAGGTTCTAATTGCTAATTGATTGTATGCTTCAAAAGGAACATTGTTTGCTTCATTTACATACAATACATTCCTTCTTGCTCCTCTTAATTTATCTGGTTGTTCTACTGAAAAGAATTCTATGTAACTTCCATTTGTAAAGGTGTATTTTAAAGCTGACCTATTCCATTGATTATCTCTAAACCGATTAGTTGATACCATAATCTTTAGAAAGTCTTTCATTGCTCCTCTTCGTAAATGTGGAATTGATTCAGATACTACACTTGTTTCTGTTAGTGGAAATCTAATACACCTATCAATAAGAATTGGAATGATGCCAAATGTCTTACCAGCAGATGTACCTCCTTGAATGACTTTTTTACGCTTTGTAAGAGCGTGTAGTTTCTTTATGGCAGTTGTTGATTGAAACAATATTATAATTCGAATAAAGGTTGCTCTGATGTAATTGAGATGTCTTTGGTCTCCTTTGGTTTACCAGCATAATAGTTATAGAACATTTGAACGTATTTAAAATTACCTTCCTCTATTCCTTTTTCAAGTGCTTCAAATGCTTTAGGTTCTAATGGAGTTAACCTCTCAATCATTTTAACCTCTTCAGATTTACTTTTACGCCCAGCGTTTTTATTCCCTCCGTTATTTTTTCTTTTGTCTTCCATAATCAAATAAAATCATTAATGATATAGTTATATAATGAAAAAAACACTACTTTTTATAATAGCTCTTCATCTAAATCTGCAATCCATTTAATTAGCTTTGGCTTATCACAACAAATTTCTTGATACTTATGATTAAAATATTTTGAATGAAGCCTACAGAGAGTTTTCCAATCTGCATTCAACAACCTTGATGTGGTTCTATCTTTTACTCCTCTCCAGATTATTGTATCTTCTGATTCTTTTTTTGGTTCAGCTTTCCACTTCTTATATTGCTTATATTCTTTTGAACGTTTATCAATTGTTACAAAGTAACCTTCTTTTTCAAGCTCTCTAAATTCCTTATCTACCATAATTCAATTAATTTTTTTACCTCTTCTTTATACTCGCTAATTGTATAGTCATAAACAAATTGACCTTCTTTTTTTATAGAAATTTCTTTTGCTTTTGTAAAATATTGATTAATTTCATCACCTTTAAGAAAACCTTTTTCCCATAAAACAAATAACGCTTTAGCAAATTGCTCTTTGTTTTTTGACTTTAACCATAAATCATATTTTTTACCACTATAAACCTCGCTTTCCTTGTGGCAACTATAGCAAAGCAAGTGAATATTATTTAAATCATCGCTACCTCCTTCGCAAACTGGTACAATATGGCATCTTTCTACAACTATTATTTTATCATCAAAAGAAATTAAACCACACTTAAAGCAAGTATTGTCGCTACAAGCCTTTTTCATTTTATTTTCCCAAAAGTAAAATATATCTTTTCTTGAAGGCATTTTTCTTTTTCTGCCCATAATTAAAATAATTCAATATGATTTAAATTCTCTTGTCGTTGCTTACACTTACATTCTGGATATAGTTTCTTCCATAGCCATTTGATACCAGTATAATATGTGATGCGTTCAATTAAGTTTCCTAGTTTCATTCTTTTATTTATTTATCTTTTGTTTTAACCTTTTTTTAACCTTTCTAAACGTATTATATAAAGAATGGTATGATATAGTTGTTTTATTACTTAACTCTGTTATAGTGTACTCATTTTGAATCATATTGTATACTTTCCTATCATACCAATGTAACCTTTCTAATTCATCTTCAACTTTATTGTTTTCTGTTTCAAAATCAATATACTCTCCAGATTCTAAGTTATAAACTAAATCAATTGATTTCTTCCCTTCTTTTTCCTTTCTTTTCTTTAGCTGCAAGAATGAGGTTTTTAATGTCAAGTAGATATAATAATAATTTACATCATCCCCATAAGAGATGTCTAAACCTTTTGTCAGCATCTTACCAATGATACAGTACATATCCCCAACGATGTCCTCAGCTTCTTCTTGTGAGCATCCAAATTTAAGAACTGTGTTAATCCACTTGTTATGTGCGTTAAATATTTTTTCAAGCATTGTATTAGTTTTCTAAAAGATAAGTATTTTAAATTATATAAAAAAAGATATTTATTAACACTTTAAAAAAGGGTATAGCTACCCCAAGTCATCTAAGTATATTTTTATTATAATATCAAGAGATATGGATGTATCTGAATACATAAGAGTAAATCAGTTATTAAATAAACATATAATTATATAATGCTTTTAGAATGACTTTTTATAAAAAAACAGTAACTATTTTTATTATTTATATTTATTTTAAATAATACAACTAAGCACAAAGCACATTAAAACGTGCCTTGTACAATCTGTTAGTAACAATTATTTTTTTGCCACCCACTGTTACGCTAAAACATAGTTAACTGTGCTTGGTGCGTTTTAAGTCGTTTAATTGATTCTTTATAATAGTTAGTATCAATTTCGCAAGCAGTTAAATTAAACCCTCTATTGTGGCAAGATAAAGCAATACTTCCACTTCCTAAATGTGTGTCAAGTATTTCAAAACCTTCTTCTGCATAATTATCTAAAATCCATTCATATAATGCAACTGGTTTTTGTGTTGGATGCGTTCTTATACTTTTTTTGCCTACACCTTGTATTGCATTAGGGAATCCATATCTATTACCATCCCACATATATTTAAATATTTTAGCGTTTTTATCAAAAGAAGTCCAAGCCATTTCGCAATCAGCATAAGTATCAGAATGATTTAATTTATCCCAATTCAAGTAACACCTTGTATTTTCTAAATGTTCAATAAAATAATTACCACCCCAAATAATTTGATTTTTACTTACTCTAAATAGTTCTTTAAAATATTCAGCATTTGGTATTGCACTATCCCAATCATTATTTGAGTTATTATTTAAACGCTTGTTTTTAGTTACACCAATTCCGTAAGGCGGGTCAACTACTGCTAAATCGAAATGGTTATCTTCATAACGTTTCATCATTAACATATTATCTTCATTTGTAATTGTAATCATATTTATAAATATTTTAATTCGTACCTAATTAATTTGCCAACGCTCTAAAAAAATAACAGTAACTAACAATGTATAAAGTGCATTAAAACGCACCTTATACAATGCGTTGTATTTACCAGTGCATCCCATCCATTGATGTACTTGTTTCTATAATCTCACACTGGTCTTTGCTTTTCCAGCTCCAAGACTTTATCCTTAAATTAACAACATTAAACACCTCTTCTCTTCTTTCCTCTGGTACAGTATCAATTAACATATTAAGTCTATCAGAATCAACCCTAGACACAATCTGCTTGATGTTCTTTGTTCTTGCTTTTAGCTTCTCTAATCTTATTCTTTCCCTTTTAATATTCTCCTCTCTTCTATCATTAAAATAGATATCATAAACAACCCTAAATGGTCTTGATGAATTGTAATAAGTACCAACCTTTTTCAATGCGTGAAAGATAGATGACCTATTACGCACAATTTTCTGCTCCTTAAACCATTCTGATATCATTCTATCATTCATATCGTTTAGTTCATTTAGAACCTTGTAGAGTAAAGCTCTGAATGCTGGAGCATCTCCATACCTTGAACCATCTTTTAAGTTTATCCTTGCTATCTGGCAAAAGTCTTTTGCTAATTCATCTGCAAAGGTTTTATCGTAGTTTCTTCTTTCTAACATTAATCTAATTTTAAAAATTCTGCTGATGCGTGTTGCTTAAACCAATCTTCATTTTCAATATATTTATCAATAACTGCATCAACCATTATCAATTCATCAATATCAAATCCTTTTATCTTATCCATTAGAGAGCTAACCTTTCTTAATACATTTGTTGTCATCTCTTGATTGTTCAGATATACCTCGTCATAATCTTCTTGTACATATTGCTCCAGCATCTTCAAGAACTTATTACCTTGATTCTTTATGCTTTGCTTGTACTTGTTTGTTCCTTGCAAATCTTCAATTGCTTCTATTGTAAGTTGCCCAAGCAATACTGCTTTTAAATAGTGTAATTGTCTATCTTTCATTTTAAATAAAATCTATATAATTATAATTATGTTCTTGATAATACTCCTTTGTTTTTTCTATCTCTTTTGCCAATGATGTCTGCAAATAATTATAGATGTAATTTACCTCCTCTTGTGTTGGATGATATTGCTCCTCTCCATCCCAGATGTTAGTCTTTAAGACTTCAGACTTAAAAGATATGTCTATTAGATGCTTTTCATTATCTTCTTGAAGCTCTACCTCATTTGGCAATGGGTTTATGAATTGGTCTGAGTTTCTGTACTCTAGTGCTATACTATCAATTATTTTAATTAGTTCCATTTTGTAGGCTTTTATAAACTTCTATTTTTGCGTTGTTCTTTTCAATTCCAATCTGTACTTCAAGAATGTCTATCCTTCTCTCAAGCCACCAATCGTCTTTGCTTTTTACATAATTTTTAATAATCTCTAATGTTGCAAGAGTTTCTTCTGATAAATTGTTTTGGTTTGTTGCCATTTGTTTTTTGTTTTATGAGTTAAATAATACTAATATCATTGATGCAAAGAATAGTGTAATATACGCTGCAATACATATCATAACTATTGCAAACAATAAATAAAATCCTCTTTTTATAAATCTAATCATTTTGGTATTTGTTTTTTAATAATAAGAAGAACTTATCATTGTCGGTTAATTTAAGTTTAAGCAAGTCTTGCTTGGCTTCTTTTCTTCTGTTGCTTACTGGCAGTTTATCTACAAGTTGCTGAATCTTTTGAATTAATTTTTTTCTGTACATAATTTGAATTTAAAGGTTAAAAACTAAGCCGATTATAAATCTACTTATAAAGTAGCTTGGTGCAATTATTAAGATTAATGTTTGTAATTTTTTCATCTGTTTTGTTTTTTAATTATTACCTTCTTCTTCTTCTTCTTTTTCTTCTTTTTCTTCTTTTTCTATAAATATACTTGGCAAAGGTTCATCTTTATATTTATCATAAATTATATCTTTCCAATCTTTTATATTAAATTTTAAAGTCATTTTTTGGACTACCATCATTATTCCAAGCTACAACCTCGCTTTTTTCTGTCATTATTTTTTTAGCAGCTTTTATCATTCCTTTAACTGTCTTGTAGTTAAATATTAAAGGGTTACCATCAACAGTTTGTCCATACTTGGTAAATTTACCATTCTCTGACAAAAACTTTGTTTTGTTTTCTTCGTCTCTAATTGTTATTTGAAATCTCATAATATTTGTTTTTAATTATGGTGTAAATATACAACCAATTATATGTTATAAACAAACTATTAACAGATTTTAACATTTCTTTAACATTTTAACAAAAAAAAAGAGAAGCTATTTAACCTCTCTTAATCTCTGTATCTCCCTTTCCAGATAGTCCTTTGCCTTTAGCAAGTCCCCTAGTTCATCCTTTTTCTTTCCAGCTCTACAAATATACTTTAGTATGTTGCCTCTGCTAAAATTTAGGTTAAAATCGTTTATGATATCAATTACATCATAATCTTTGCCATTGTCGTAGTGTGTTTGTGTGCTTCTCATCGTATTTATAAATTTATTATTGTTGCATAAGATTTTTTAAGAACCCAAAATTCTTTCTTTACCCTTTCATTATTATTAAAATCAGTTGTTGCTGGTACGTTATAGAATCTCTTTGGTATTGAATTTAAATTAATTTTACTGATATTAAAAACATAAACACCAGTTTCATCTGCTTGTATGTAAAGATAATCTTTATTTTCTTCTTTTGCTTTCTTGGTATTTATAACAGTTTTATTAACCTCTAAAAATGGTTCTTTATGGTTTGCTCTTCTGTTTTTAATCTCAACAATGTAATTGTCATCAAATGCATCATAAGAACTAAATTTATCTGTGTGTTCAATTAGTTTAGTACCAGAAATTTTATTTATAAAGTCAACTGTTTGTTTTTGATTCATTTTATTTTTGCTTATCATTTCTCGTATATTAAAGTTAAAATTATCTGAAAGATTCCAATGTATAATACTATATCTTCCTCATAGATTTCTTCATCATAAAAATGATAATGTCTAATCCCAAACAAAAAGCCTTTAAAAAATCCAGCTTTAATCTCGTATCTTATTAATTTCATAATTGTAAATTTTATTGTATAAATCCCAAATAGCTTGGGATGATTGTTCTTTATTAAATTGCTGACCTTTCATATAATAATTTCCTTTTATCCTATTACAGTATATTTTAAACATATTACCAGATGGTTCTGGATAAATTAAAAAACCATTCTTAAAACAATACTGTTGAGCTTTGTAATTGCAGTTCTTTATTACTATATTCTTTCTAGCTTTTGCCATTCCATTCTTCGTGAATATCAATTAACTCTAATGCTTTTTCTACTCCTTTTGCTTCACAGAATCTATGTTCGTTAAATAAATAAAGCCAATAATCAACTATATCTTTTTTATCTCTTTGGCTGAAATAGGTATCTATGCAGCTTTTATAGGCTACATTCTCTAAGGATTTACAATGTGGACTAATTGCCATAATTAAATTGTTCTCAGTTTTAACAAGTGATAGCATTCAACGTATTTCTGTCTTGCTTTTCCTTTGTATTCTTGCTTAAATAATTGATACATTTTTCTTGTGTATTGATATTCAGTTTCACAATTTTCAAAGTATTTCTCTGCAAACTTTTTTCCCTTACCTTTAAAGTAATTTACATTGTCAGCAGTATCTCCAACAATCATTTGCTCATAGAAATTATACATTGCTTCTTCTTCTGAAATATCTAATATCACTTGATGTTTAAAATGGTAATTGTAAATCAAAGCTGGGAATTGTTTATAATCTTTGTCAATGCTTACAATCATTACATTATCCCTACCAACTTTTTGAGTTTCATTATACCAATGTTTAGCAACAACATCATCTGTTTCAACACCATATTCAAAAACACTATCATAGTCAAATTTTATAAGATTATGCAAGTCATTTAATAAAGGGGGTAATTCTTGCTTCTTTCTATTTGCTTTGTATTTTGTGGTTATTAGTTTTCTAAAATTACCAATGCTTCCGTTGAATATTCTTACTTCTTCTACATCGTAAACACCTTCTAAATGGTTTACAATTGCACTTAATTTATCATCAAACTTTTCTTTTGCTTCATCAATGCAATCAACAAATCCAGTATCTAATTCGGTTTCTTTTTGTTTTAAGCAGCTCGCAAAAATTAACGAATCTGCATCTACTAATAATATCATTTTATTTTAATTTTATTGCTTGTTTTATATCAATTTCTGTTACTTCTTTTTTAATCCATCTTCTGTTCTTAAATTCAGATGTTGCTGGTAATGATTTTTGAAACCATTTTAAATCTATTTTGTTTAAGTTAAATAGATAAATACCCTCTGGTGTACTATTAATGTATATTGGCACATCAAAGTGTTTATTTGATTCTTTTACTAAAGCATCGTATTTAGACTTTTCAAGTAATAAAGTATTATAGTGCTTCTTTCTGCATTTCAACTCTATTCTGCTTTGAGTTTCAATATCGTAACAGTCCCATCTTGATATTGGATTTTTACTGTTTACTAAACTTTTATAATAGTTTAAATCTAACCAATCAAATAAATCTTTTTCTTTCCAATTTTGCATAGTTGCAATATAAGGCTTTCATTTATTAAAATTCAAAATCATTATTAACAAATTCCGGTAAACCTTTATCATTAACAGTAAAGGAAAATGGTTCAAATCCTCTGTTTCTGCTCCTCTTACATTCGACAGTAATCCATCCTTTGTTGACCTCGTTTTTTTCTAACTTGATTTGTGTTTCTGCTTTCTTCTCTAATGCACTTCCTAAATTCCCAGTTGGTTTATCACTTCCAAAATTCTGATGTAAAACTGTCATTAAATGACAAGATAACTTAGATGTCCAAGTCATAACCTTTTGTACAATAAAATTTGATTGCTCCATATTGTTGACATCGCTTACCATATCTGCAATTCCATCTAATATAATTAAACCAATTTCTTTACCTTCAAATAAATCAAATAAAATATAATCAATAAATTCAATTCTTTCTTGATGCGTCATTGAACGCAAAGCATAAATATGATAGTTATTATCGTTTTTTAAATTATTCATAATTAGTGGTCTCCTTGCTAACTTACTAACGTGAAACTTTCCTTGTTCAGTATCAAAATGAATTATCTTTCTTCCTCTTCTATGTCCTTTAATAATTCCAGTATATTGATTGATACCACTTTGATAAGCAGATACAATTAAACTCATTAAAAATGATTTACCAACTTTAGGAAATGCTTGTACAAAAGAGAAATTACCATCTGTGCCAATTGGTATTGGATATTCTGTTTTATTACCTCTAAAATCTGTATCAATGTAAGTGCCACAACTAATAGAAACTGGAGGATATTTAATAACTTCTGAAACATCAATGTTTGCATCTGCTTCAAGAAGCTGCATCATCATTCTTTGCTCTTCAATCTCTTCATTCGTCTTTGTTTTTTGAATCATCTATGTATTTTTGAATTTTTTGTTTGTAATATTTACCAAGAATATTGTCGTTTAAGAATTTATCACTTTCTAAAACATCGTTGGTAAATTGTAATTTGGTCTCATAATAAGACATCATTGTTCGATTGTAGCAAATGTATATTATTTCTCGGTAACAATTTTCTATTTTCCATTTTTTACTTTCTGCATTGCTTCCAGTATAATTTAACCAGTTGCTTTCAACGTATGTTATTCGCTTTCTTTTATACCCTTTTAGTGGAGGTTTAGTACGTTTATTAATCAGTATCTTTTTACCAATGTAAACTTGTTCCGTTTGTCTATTAAAGATTCGGTAAACAAAGCCAACTGCATCTGCTGGTAAATCTTTTCTTTCTTTTATTCTTTGTCCTTTGTAGTTCCACATATTTCTCTAATTTATCTAAATGCCTTTTGTTTACTGGGTTTCTCATTGGTTCAATTTTTTGAATGAAGCATAATAGTAGTTATATTTAATTTTCTTTTTTGCCACCAAGCAGTACGCACTCATAAAACTCACACAACGCAT
>Ga0209198_1001630_pt1 | contig 16661 bp, 20 predicted proteins | sample COGITO_mtgs_1105_2_FD_184804 | JGI IMG/M metagenome (GOLD analysis project Ga0209198, IMG submission 184804) | Pelagic marine microbial communities from North Sea - COGITO_mtgs_110519 (SPAdes) (version 2) | ecosystem: Environmental > Aquatic > Marine > Epipelagic ...
TTAGAGCAGGTTAATTATGAGTCTGCTCTATTTGCCTTAGCTCACGGAGTGGACTACGAGCAATTAGGAGACATTATGGACGAAGCTCTAGAAGTAGAAGAGTACGAAGTAGTAGCTGGAATAGAAAGAGCTATAATTACTCACAGTAAGACAGGAGACTATAACTGTATGGTTAAGCCTGTAGTAGATGAGGAGTATGATTTACCTGAGGAATAAATTAGGTTATTAAATAAAAAGGTTATACCTTTGTCAAAAGAAATAAAATGGATAAACTAAAAACAATGGTAGCTACCTCAGACCAGAATCTAATATCTGAGGTACTTATCAAATGGAATAAGAGCAGTAAGAATGAAGACCTTAAAGAAATGTCTGACGCTTTCTGTAGGTTGTTTAGTTATATTAATGCAATGGAGTTAGAGATAATGACTATGGAGTCTGCTACAGGTCGTATGATGGCTTCTAAGAACAGAGCTATTAAAAGCAAGAGAAAGATAGAGAAGGAGCTTAATGATGTACATAAGGAGCTAATAGAGAAACGTAAACAGTTAAAAATATTTACAGGATAGAATGAATATACCTTACCACCTAAAGGAATTAGAGAAACAATATAAAGAGAACATATTACAATACCTTACAGACCAATTAGACAATAGTAAAACAGCTTTTAGTAAACAATACTTTAGCGATTTAATAAAAGAATATAAGAAATGGAACTAGTAGAGATAAGAAAGAATGTAGAAGATTATTACGGAGTAGACATATCTGTAAAGAATAGACGAAAAGAATATAGCAATGCTAGAAAGATGTATAGTTATGTAGCAAGACTAAACAAACATAAGTTTATACCTATAGGAGAGCTAATAGGACAACCTCACGATGTTATATTATACCACGATAAGATAGCTAAGAGTTGGGTAAAGTCTAGAGACAAACAATTCCTACAGGAGCTTAAGGATGTGTTTGAGATGAAAGTAAAGGGAGACCCTGAAGAGATAAAGCTAGAGAAGTTACATTCTAAGTTCGATAAAGCATTAATGACAATACCTTTAAATCTACAGGATGATATATTAGAGATGATAGAGATAAGAGTAAAGGCATCTGAATGGAAGCATAAAGATACCTTAAAGTTATATATTGGATTAGATACAGAGATGTCAGGAACGTTTTAAGAGCTTCTAAGAGACTCTAAGTTGTTTTTAAATAAAGATATACATATTATGATAAGAGAGTCTAAAATGATTGTTAAAATAGCTCTAGGAGTTATGTTAGCAGTATTGAGTACATTAGAGAAAGGAATAGACTATACATTTATAGAACATCCTTACCAAAAATATGTAAAAGAGTTTGTTAAAGAATTAGAAGACGCAGGTGTAAAGATACCTGAGCAAAAGAGATGGACTGTTAGAACAGAGCCGTCTTTCTTTGTTACTACTACAATAGGACAAGCGATTGGAATGTTTGACGACAGACAGGTAATGATTTTTGTACACCCTTTATTAAAACTACAGAGAGAGAATGTAATAAGATTTGTTATATGGCACGAACTAAGTCACGATGTATTTAACTTAAAGCACGGTACTACTATGCTTATGAAGACTACAGCTTCTAATAATGACGGACAGATTTTTCCAATTGCTAAGAAAATGTTAATACAGTATCTTAAAGCAAACCTTTAGTTGTTTTTAAGTAAAGTACTAATAATCAAGATAAACCGAGATGGCAGGTAAAAAGAAAATAGACGGAGCAAATAGTTCAGATAATTGGGGAGGCGTTAGACCAAATAGTGGTAGACCTTCTAACGGAGAGGTAATTAACATAAGAAAGATACTAGACGACAATATAGATATTGATGTAGTAATACAAAAGCTATTAGAACGCATAGAGTCAGGAGACCAGAGAGCAATAGAATTGTTTCTAAAGTATAGAGCAGGATTGCCTACTCAGACACTAGACTTAAATGTCTCAGGAGAGCAAGATATAAATGTAACATTGAAAGGACTTATTTCATTTGGAGACGAAGAGTAACAGGTGGGAAACGTTTTTGTATTAAAATTGTTTTTAAATAAATAGATACAAATGAAGCAAATACCAGATTACCCAAAATACTCACTAGATAAAGAAGGAAACTTATACGGATTAAAAGGTCAACTAATGAAAGGCTATTTAAGAGGTAGAGGTTATTTAGGGTTTGACATTAGAGTAAATGGTAAGAGAAAGATATTATCTATACATAGGTTAATGCTACATACCTTTAAAGGAATGTCTCTAGATTATGATGGTAGAGTAGTAGACCATATAAACGGAAACAAATTAGATAATAGGTTAATTAATTTACAGCTATTAGAGAATCACCAGAACGTAAAAAAAGGTTTAGGATTAGATTTTACTTTACCTAAAGGAGTAGGAGAGGTTAAAGGTAAGCATTGGAGGTTTACTATATATAATAAAGACTTTCCTAAAGGAAGGATATTGAAGACATCTATACATAAAGAAATTATATTAGATTTTGCTAAAAAATACTACAATGAGTAAAATAAACCTACCTACAAAATACGCACCTTTATTTCTAGACAAAAGCAGATACTTTATCTTAACAGGTGGGAGAGCTAGCGGTAAGTCTTTCTCTGTTGCATCTATGTTATTACTTCTTACGTATGAGACAGGGCATAATATATTATATACACGTTTTACAATGACCTCAGCATCTACATCTATCATACCTGAAATGACGGAGAAGATAGAAATACTAGGCTTAGAGAATGACTTCATTATAAATAAAACAGATATAACAAACAAACACAACGGTAATAAGATTTACTTTAGAGGTCTTAAGACAGGGTCAGGTAATCAAACAGCCTCTTTAAAGTCACTTACAGGAATTACTACCTGGATATTAGATGAGGCAGAAGAAATGCCAGACGAGCTCTTATTTGATAAGATAGACTTATCAGTAAGAAGTAAAGATGCTCAGAACAGAGTAATAATGGTAATGAATCCTGCTACAAAAGCTCATTGGATATATAAGAGATTCTTTGAGAAGAGAGGCATAGCAGATGGTAGTAACCAAAAGAATGAAGATACTACTTACATACATACTACTTACTTAGATAATGAGAAAAACTTAGATAGTACCTTTATAGATAACATTGAGAGAATGGCTAAGGATAGGCCTGAAGAGTATAAAGCTCAGATATTAGGAGGTTGGAGAGATACGGCGGAAGGTGTTATATTTAAGAATTGGGAGCTAAAACCTTTTAGAGAAGGTGGAGACCATTATGGCATAGGAATGGATTTTGGTTTTTCTGCAGACCCTACAGGAGCTACTTTAATTTCTATAGATAAAAAAAGGAAAGAGATATACTTAAAAGAGATAGTTTACGCTCAAGGATTAACGACCTCAGAGATAGCTTATAAGCTAAAGAGCTATAAAGATGTACTTACTATAGGTGATTCTGCAGAACCTCGACTATTACACGAGCTAAAGCATTCTTATGGTCTTAATATAAAGCCTTCTATAAAAGGAGCAGGTAGTATCAACTTAGGTATTGCCTTAATGCAGGAGTACAAACTATATGTACATCCGTCAAGTGTTAACCTTGTTACAGAGCTTAATAACTATGTATGGAAAAAAGACAAAGATGTCGCAATCGATGACTATAATCACCTTTTAGATGGATGTAGGTACTTAATCAGTTACTTCTTAAGCACACCAAATGCAGGCAAATACTTTATTTCTTAAATAATTAGGATATGTCATATATTTGTTTTACCTTCGCTTTATAAATCAATATCTTATGAAGAACTTCAAATTCAAAGTTTTATTTTACACGCTATTAGCTTTACTATCAACAATTTACGTAGTTGGTTTAATTATTTATCAAATTATTTTACATTTTATTAGGTTGGTATCTAATTAAGTTATATCTTTGCCTTATGAAACAATACTATAGCGAAAGGAAAGACACTACTATACAGAAGCCTGACGGAGGCTTTAAGAGAGTAATAACTGTAGACTATGCAGATATGCAGAACAGACGTATAACAGAAGGTACTGCAGTCTACTACGAAAGATGTAGTTGGTATATGGCTTTTGATGAGATAGAAGATAACCAATTAAATAATAGATTATGAAAAAAGAGATTAAAGACGTATTAAAATTCACTATACACTTATCTGTAATGGGTAGTATAGCTTTACTAATTACATACTTAATGAAACTATGATAGCAAAAGAAAAAGCAAAGGAGTTAGTAAATAGGTTTCTACAAATTTATGATGGTAGAGTTCCGCAAGCCAAACATTGTGCATTGATTTGTGTAGATGAGATATTAGAAGAGTTGGGCGAGGAGTTAGAGTTAGCTTATAACTATTGGCAAGAAGTTAAACAAGAAATAAATAAATTATGATAGCATTAATAACATTAGTAACGTTAGCTTTATTAGTTAACTTATACTACAGTAAGAGAAATAGCGTAGTTACTTTAACCTTTTGGAGAGCTCTCTTATTCGGAGTCTCTTATATGGAAGGAACTAACGAGGAAACTAATTATGCAGTACTTGAGATACATATAGCTTTTATGGTTATAACACTTATTTACGATATTGACTAAAAAATTAGGTAGTGTCAAAATAAAGTATTATCTTTGTATAGAACATTAAAACAAACATTATGAAAGGATTATTTAATTACCTAAGAAACTTTAAAGAAATACACAGTATTAAGCCTTATAAGATAGTTAAACTACCTACAGGTCTAATAGTAAAGCATTACAGAAATGGTAGGCTTATAGCTCAAGATAGATGTACTGAGAGAGTATGTAATAACTGCGTATGCAGATAGACTTAGAACAAGAGATAAGAGACGCTTGGACGTGGGCTCTATCTACAGGACACGTTAAGGTAACACCTGTATTAACTACCTCAGCTTATAAGTACAAGAAGGAAAGAAAGACTGTAAGCCTATTTAAGGTTAAATTAGTCATACATATAGACAATGCTAAGCACGTAGGCGAGAATCTCTATAAACAAGACAGAGAGATGACTAATAAGATAGATGAGATTTACCTACACTACTTTAGACAGTCAGAAGACTATAAAAGATACATAAAGAATGAAGGTTACTTTAACAGAGCTTAGACATATATTAAGGCACTCCAGATGGTTTCTACCTGAATTAGTGCTACAATGTAGAAGAGAATACAATAAAAGAATGAGACCTAAATCTATAATTACTATTAACATATAAAATCAAATATTATGAGATATATAGAGCAAGAGATGGAATGGGATGGAGTATCCTATTACGTAGTAGCTAAGATGTACCAACAAGGCTGTGACTTCGGTGCTAACGGACTAGAGGTAGAATTTGAGACTATCTTAGATGAGAATGATAATGACGTCTTAGATAGCGTAGAATGGGCTCTATATGATGAGTTCGAAAGACAGCTTATAGAAGATTATTAAAATATAATGTTTGTTTGATTAAAGAGTCACTTTGAGAGAGGTGGCTTTTTTTGTTATACTGTTTTTAAATAAAACCTTTAACATTATGACTATAAGTGTACCTACTAATATAAACGACATAACTCTAGGAGAGTTTCAGAAGTTTGATGTAATCAATATAGAGAATCAGGACTCTGACTTTCTGTTACATAAGACTATAGAAATTTTCTGTGGTATAGACCTTAATATAGTATCTAAGTTTCCTTTAAAAGACGCTGAAGACATAGAGAGCGAAATAGCAGGAGTATTATCACAAGAGACACCTCATACAACACAATTTGAGTTAGAGGGTGTTAAATACGGCTTTATACCTGACTTATCTCAAATGTCATTAGGTGAGTACATTGACTTAGAAGATGCTTTAAAAGAGACTAAAACGTTTCATAAAGCTATGTCTGTAATGTATAGACCAATAGTAAAAAGCTTTAGTAACCTCTACACAATAGAGGCATACGATGCTTCACCAGAACGGCAGGAGCTAATGAAGTCAGCACCTTTAGGAATCGCTTCATCTGCGGTGGTTTTTTTTTATCATATCGTAAAAGAGTTACTGGAGGTTTCCCAGCATTATTCGAAGACGCTGGAGGAGGAGAGTCTGACTACTCTAGAGAAGCACAGTTCGCCAAAAAATATGGATGGTTTAACAGCCTCTATGCACTTTCTAAGGGTAGTGTCACAAAATTTAAAGAAGTAACAGAGGTAAATCATTTAGAGGCTCTTATGTACTTAGAGTTTGAAAAAGAAAAGGCAGAAATAGAAAGATTACAATATAGAAAAAACAGATAATATGAATAACTTATTTAAACTTACGGATGCTATTAAGACAGAGTTAGAAGGAAACGACCTTCTTAATTCTGTTACTATGGGAGATTTATTTGACATAGATTTACTAAAGAAAAATACTTTCCCAATGGCTCACGTAGTAATGACTACAGCTAATATATCTGCAGAGTCAGGAATGGCTTTTGTCAATATGAGTGTCTTACTATTAGATATGGTAGACGAATCGAAAGAAGAGCAGACAGACCATTATTACGGTAATGATAACGAACACTATATAAAGAATAGTATGTTCGCTGTAGCTACTAAATTAATCTCAGCTCTTACTAGGGGTCAAATGCACACAGATGGTTTTCAGATTGAAGAGGATGTAAATATAGAGTTCTTTAGTGAGAGATTTGAAGACAAATTAGCAGGAGTAGGATTAGACTTTTCTGTAGCTATTAGAAACACTATAGATATATGTTAAAATTTACGAGTCAATATACTAGAGCTTATCAGGTTCTAGACAAGTTTAAGAGGTATGTAGTTCAACAATCTAAGAGTAATCTTACGAAAGGAAAACACAATGCTTCGAGTGCTTTATATGGCTCTATTAAAGGTTATATAAATAAGAAACAAAACAGAAGCTTAGCAGGTAGATTTACAGGAGGCTCTAGTATGCCTTCTTTAACTATAGAAATGAATAGCTATGGAGCTTTTTTAGATAAAGGAGTAAGAGGTAGTAAAAGCAATTATATAAAGAATAGAGATACACCTTATAAGTTTGGTAGAGGTAGAGACAAAAAGAGTGTACCTGTAGCTCCTATACGTAAGTGGGTGCAATCTAAAGGCTTAGACGCTGGTAGTGAATACGCTATAGCAAAATCTATTTATCAAAAAGGTATAGAGAAGACAGGTTTCTTTAGTAAACCATTTGACAAACGATATAAGCTTACTATTAATTTATACCACAAAGCAATAGCAAAAGATATAGCAAATAATATAGCAAACCAATTAGCAAAAAAATTAAGACAAAATAAATTAAAGAAATAAAATGGCACAATACAGAAGTTTAAACGTTAGAAGTCCTTTCTTTACTCAATTATCTACTACTCAGATATTGGTAAACTGTGAAGTTAGATTATGGAAAGGAGACGTAGTTACAGATTTACCTACAGACTATACTTACTTATTAACTAAAGAACCTACTTCTGGAGCTTCTACTTTTGAGGTAGCAGAATTAGCTAGAGACTTTTTAGCTCATACTAGTTCTTTAACTTCTGGCTATTGCTGGATGCAGACTAAAATGGTAGATGGTGACCTAGCAGATGTAGTAGATACTTACTTAATTACAGAAGGTTATACTATTTATACAGAGGGCTTACAGTCTAATGCTCAGTCTCCTGTATATGACTTTGTAGGACTGCCTCTAGATGCTACTAATAAACGTATTATGGTTACAGAGTCAGGAACTAACGTAATACCTTATTATTCTAGTTCTAATGGTGCAGATTACAGTACAGAAGCATATAATTTATCAAATGCTAGCTTAGGTAATACTTTAATAGCAGAAAAGACTAACAGTAGTCAAATGGTTAGAAGTTTTATAGTAACTCCTTCTATGTCTTCTGTATCTTTTGATTTTGATGGTGTTACTGAGAATGTTATAGTAGATGTATTAAGATGCTCTAAATATGAAGCTATTAACTTAATGTATGTTAACAAGTACGGAATGAAAACTTATTTTCCTTTTATACTAAAATCAATAGAAAAAATTAAGAGCTCTTCAGACACTTTTAATAGGTCTTTAGTAGATTACAATGGATTAAGTTCTAATAGTGGCTTACACGCCTCTAGAAGACGCATTACAGGTACTAAGCAATCTTTTGTACTTAACACAGATTGGATAGCTGAGTATTATGTAAAGCAATTAGAAGAGGTTTTGCTATCTGAATACGTATGGCTAGTAAAGGGAGCAGATAATCCTATACCTGTTAATGTAACTACCTCTACAATGGAAAAGAAAACGCATATAAATGATAAACTTATAAACTACTCAATTGAATTAGAAACAGCTTCTAACTATATTAATACAGTAAGATAATGAAGATACCTATTAAGATTTTATTAAGCGATATATTAGACCCTACAGGAGCTCTTACGTGGGGCGATGTAATAGATAATTGGCAGACATACTCTCAAGAGTGGCAGTCTTCTAATGGATTAGGAGTGGTACAAGACGAAGCTCCTATTTTAGATATGTTTGGAGACGAATCTGTAACTATTAAGCAAGTGGTAAAGGATTTAAATGACCCTAAGAAGTTGTTTACTTCTCTATCACGTTCTTTTAATCTACCTGCATCTAAAAAGAATAACAAAATATTTAAACATTACTATAATATAGACATAGTAAACGGCTTAGATAGTAGAGAGCTTATACCTTGTAAATTACTTCTTAATAATGTTACTTATAATGTAGGTAACTTATCTATAGAGGGTGTTAAAATGTCAGGTGGTAAACCTATGTCTTATAAAGTAAGGTATGTAGGTAAATTGAGTGAATTATCTAGGAAAATAGGACAAGATAAATTATCTAACTTAGATTTCTCAAGTGAGACAATAACAAGTTTTAATCCTGCTAATAAGTTTGGTAGTAATACTACAGGTAATATAGTTTTTCCTTTATCCTCTAGGTCTAACAGGATGCTTTATGACTCTACAACTAAGGATATAAACATAGAAGGAGCTAAGAATATTGCTTACATAGATGGTACGTCTATTAATAATAATAAATACGGAATTAATGAGCAAGATTTAGTACCAGCTCTAAAAGTAGGGGTTATTTTAGATAAGATAGCGTCTACTTATGGTGTTTCATTTTCAGGAGTTTTTTCTAAAGATTATGTAAGAGAATTATACTTATGGCTACATAAAACAGATAAACAAAGAACAGGTGATAAAAATACAGCTATATTAAGTAGCTTTAATAGCTTATCTGTATCTAGTATATCAGGTATTACGTTTGGACAAGGTACTATATCTAATATAGGCTCAAGTCTAGACCCTATGACACGCATTAGTATAACTCCTAATTTTACAGGTAATGCTACTGTATTTATTAAGTTCAATAACACAATAGTTATGACTACAAAAGTATCAGGTAGTGCGTCTAGTTGGTTTTTGATGAATAACGACTATGGCATAGTCACTTTTGAGGCTGAGTCTTCTCAGTCAGTTACTGTAGACTTAGACGTAGAAATAAGTCAATTTAATGAAGAGAGCCAAACTTACTCTAATGGTTTTCTTAATGGAACTATAGCTATAGGTAGTGCAGGAACTTTTAAAGTATCGGATAATTTACCTAATATGAAGGTTATAGATTTTATGTCTTCTTTGTTTAAGATGTTTAATATAGTAGCAGAGGTAGATAATGCTTTAAATATAGAGGGCACTCACTTTGATGCTTTTATGAATAGAGGCGTTTTAAGAGATGTTTCTGAGTATATAGATATAGACAATTATGATGTAGACAGACCTAATTTATATAGTGCTATGAGGTTTAAATTTGCAGACCCTAAGGTAGCAATGGAGTTAGGGTATGAGAAAGTTAATGGTAAGAATTACGGAGAATTAGAGTATGAACTTATAGGACAGACAGGTGTTAAGTTATCAGGAAACGAATATGTCTTAGACTTAAAGAATCAAAGAATACCTTTAGAGCCTTTATTTGACTTAACAGACGACTCAGATAGTGGTGTAATTTATACACAATTCGCAGATTTAAAAGGTGCTGAACAACAAATTTCGCCTATGTTTACTTATTTAGCTAAAGTCACTAGCGGAACATCTTTAGCTTTTGATACAGGGGGCTCAGTTTCTCAAATAGTTAATTACATAATGGCTTCTAATATACATACAGATAATGCTGTTCAACCTCTTAATAGTCTTTTAGGTGATGTAGGACTTTATTTTGGTGAAGAGATAAATGAGTACAATCTGTCTAACAATTTAAACGGATTAGGTTTATTTAGTAATTTCTACAAAGGACTTACTGCTATGATGTTTGATGAAGACAAAAGAAGTGTAGTATTTAAGTCTCATATTCCTACATCTATAATAGGTAAAATGTCTTTATCTGACACACTTACTATAAATAACTCTTTTTATAATATCAATAGCATAGATACTAATTACTTAAGTGGAGAGTCTAAATTAGATTTAACCTTAGTAGGTAAAAGTCAATTAAAATATTTTGTAAAAAGTTGTAAGTCAATAACTAATAATTCGTCAAGTGATGTATTAAGAATTACTTACTTAAATGAAGAGGGCTTTATAGAGTCAGCCTCTATATCTGTTTCTGACGATTTATCAATTGAGATAATAGGTGATGTTATTACTTTCAGTCATTCTGAATATACATATGTAAAATGTGCTGATTTAGATACAGTAGATACATTAGCTCCTGACGCTCCAATTGTTACTTACACCAATGTTACTTGTGAGGGATTGACTATAAATTGGACTGAGCCTTATGATAACGTAGGAGTTACATCTTATACTGTGTATAGCGGAGCTACACCAATAGCTTATTTTAATAATACTGTATTTTCTGCAAATATTGCAAGTCTTAGATGTACTACTTCTTTTTCAGGAAGTGTATCTGCTACAGATAGTGAAGGCAATGAGAGCACGCACCCTATTGTTATTGAAACTATACCTACTTGTTCTTTAACAGCACCTACAGGTCTTACTGTTACTAATATAACAGAGAATTCTATGCAATTTAATTACGCTTCTTCACCAGATGCAGATGTTAGTACGTATAGAATAACTAAAGACGGTGTTTTTGTTTCCGATGTAGGGTCTCTTAGTGTATCTTTCTCATCATTAACTGCAAGTACGTCATACACGTTAGGTGTTAGTTATATAGACTCTTGTGGGACAGTGTCATCTGAATCAACTATATCTGCTACAACAGATACTGCTAGTACAGGTGGTGTATCTTATACATCTTATTCCTTCTATAACGGAACGGCATCTAATTTAACATATAGCTATACTAACACTTCAGGAGTGCAAGTAAACAATGTTATTTTAGCAGGATTTCAAGAGCAAATTATTTGTGCAGAATCTAATACAGTATCGGCTGATACAGGTATAAGTATTAGTGTAGAAGGAGCTTGTTAAATTATAAAGGGGGTGTAAGAACCCTCTTATTTATATAATTAACAATAGTAAGACCACCTAACAAGGTTAATAGTATTTTTAAATAAAAGACAATGATTAAAATAATGCTTTACTTAATGGACACTTTAGAATATACGTCTCCAGAATTAGATATTGCTAGAGGCTTAAATAAATATCCAGAGAATTGGAAAGAGTTTAAGAGATATATAAAATTTAAAATAAGACAAAAATAAGATGAGAGAAAAACGGAATGTACATATTAATGTAACGTCTAATGTAGCTACTACAATTACTAAAGGTACTGTAGCATCTACAGGTTTAAGCATTTCTCTTAAAGGTGTTGCTGCTGCCGCTAATTTAGCTACAGGAGGCATAAGAGGTATGGCTATGGCTCTAATATCTTCTGGAGTAGGTGCTTTCGTGGTAGCTATAGGTGCTTTAGCAGGTGGATTTATGGGTTTAATAAACCAATCTAGAGACTTTGCTCAGCAAATGAGTAATTTAAAAGCTGTTTTAGGAGACGGTGCTACTCCTGATGCTATTAATGCTTTAAGTGACTCAGCTAAGAGATTAGGAGCTACTACTGCCTTTACTGCTACACAAGTAGGAGAGTTACAAGTAGAATTAGCAAAGATGGGTTTTGACTCTGACCAAATATTAGCGTCTTCTAACGCTGTCTTAGCTCTTGCGAGTGCTTCAGGTACTGACTTAGCTAATGCGTCTGCAATCGCCGCAGGTACGCTTAGAGGGTTTAATTTGACCGCTTCAGACACTATGCGAGTAGTTGATGTTATGGCTTCGTCATTTTCTAAGTCTTCTTTAGATATAAGTAAGTTTCAAGAGTCTATGAAGCAAGTTGCACCTATTGCGTCTACTGTAGGTGTATCTATAGAACAAGCTTCAGCTTCTTTAGCAGTATTAGCAAATAGAGGTATTTCAGGCTCTTTAGCAGGTAATCAACTTAAAAGGATTATGTCTGACTTAGCTCAGAAAACAGGTAAATCTTATAGAGAAAGCTTAACATTAACATCAAAGAAATTAGCAAATGCTACATCTTCGGCACAAAAATTAGCAATAGCAAAAGAATTAGTAGGGGACAGAGCAAAGGGTTCTTTAATAGCTTTAGCTGAGAACGTAACAGAGTTAGATAATCTTACTGTAGCTTTTGAAAATGCAGGAGGGTCTGCAGAAAAAATGGCAGAAGAGAAGCTTAATAACTTAAACGGTGATTTAACTAAACTTAGCTCAGCTTGGAGTGGTTTTATGCTTAATCTAGAAGATGGTGGCGGTATTATGTCTTCACTTGCTAGAGGTTCTGTAAAATTACTAACAGGAACTATAACTTTTTTACAGCAAAAGACTGAACTTATGGGTTTCTTTTGGACTCAGTTTATTAATGATATAAAGAACGGAGGTACTCAGTTTAGTATTATAGGACAGAATATCTTTCTTATGGCTAAAAAAATTCAGCAATTTGGTATAGATGTTAAGTTAGCTTTAGTAGATGTACCTTTCTTTGGTGGTAAAATAAATGAAGAGGAGTTATTAGCACAAAGGAAGTCTATAGATGCTGAAATGGATTATGCTAAAAAGAAAATAATAGAGCTTAAAGTTGTTCAATTTGCTAGAAATAAAGCAACTAACAAAGCTTATGCTGATATGCTACTTAGGAGAGTAGATATTCAGAAAAAAGTAGATACTAAACTTAAGAAATTAGCTACTACATTTGTAGAAGACACTACTAAAAAAGATACAGATGCAGAAAAGGCTTTAATAGCTAGGAGAGAAAAGTTTTTCTTAAAGCTTAAAACTATAGAAGAGAATGCAGAAGATAAGACAGAATTAGAGAAGATAGAGCGTAAAAGACTTAGACATATAGCTGAATTAGAGTTACTTAAACTTAACGAGACCGAAAAACAAGAGGCTGTAAAAAGAATAAATGATTATTACGCAGGATTAACTGCTATACAAAAGAATGAAGATGACTTAAAGATTAGTGAGAAAGCTAAAAAAGACAAAGAAACTGCAGACCTGGAGAGACAAGAGCTAAGAGAGAAAGAAGAAGCTGACAGATTGGCAAAGATTGAAGGGATGTACGGAGTTTTAGATACAGCTTCTGAGATAGCAGGTAAAGAGACAGCAATAGCAAGAGCTTTACAAGCAATAAAATTAGCTATACAATTAAGTGAATTAGCTTCTAAGATGGGATTAATAAAACAAGGATTAATGGCTAGGGCTCAAGGTGCACAAGTAGAGGCTAATATAGATGGAGCTAAGACAGGTACGGCTGTAGCTTCAGGTATGGCTGAAAGCTCAAAGGTAGGTTTTCCTTGGAATATTATTACTATGGCTTCTTATGCTTTACAAGCTGTTTCTTTAGTAAAAGCTTTTACAGGTAGTAAGAAAAAATTAAATAGTATAACTAGCTCTGTAGGTGGTGGCTCTGGTGGCGGAGGCGCTTCTCCTTCTCCTGTTAGTGCTCCTTCTTTTAACGTTATAGGTGCAACTTCTGCAGGTGAGAATATGATTGCAGATACAGTAGCTAGTACTAATAATCAACCTATGAGAGCTTATGTAACTGAGTCTGACATATCGTCTTCTCAGTCACTTAAAAGAAATGCCTTAGATATGGCTTCAATTGGTTAATAACTGTTTTTAAATAAAGATATAATGAATTTAATAGAATTAATAATAGACGAAGCTACAGATATGTTCGGAGTACACGCTCTAAGTTTAGTGTCTAATCCAGCTATACAGTCAGACTTCATAGCTTTAGGAGACGAAAAACCAATCTTATTAGCTGAGGTTTCTCCTGATAAACAAATCCTTATGGGTGCTGTTTTAATACCAGATAAGCCTATTTTTAGACAAGGTAGCAAAGGTCAAGAGGATTACTATGTTTTCTTTAGTGAAGATACAGTATCTAAGACGGCTGAGATGTTTTTTAAGAGAGGTAATCAGTCAAATGCAACTCTAGAGCATAAAGATGTTTTGGACGGAATGACAGTCTTTGAAAGCTGGATAGTAGAAGACCCTGAGATGGATAAATCTAAGAAGTTTGGTTTAAATGTACCTAAAGGAACTTGGATGGTTTCAATGAAGGTAGACGATAAAGAAATTTGGGATAACTACGTAAAGAATGACAAAGTATTCGGTTTCTCTTTAGAAGGTAGATTCGCAGATATATTAGTAGCAGAGAATGTAGAACAGAATTTCTCAGACCAAATAGTAGACAATGCTTTAGAAAATATAAAAGAAATACTAATAAATCACTTTAAATAATAAATAATGGCAGTAACACCTAGAACTATAGTAGGAGTAAATGACGGAAGCGACTTGTTTCCTGATAATACTATATCAAATAACAACAATAATAACTCAGAGTCATCAAAAAGTAATGATTCTACAGACTACGTGTCAGGTAGAACGATTACAGAGACAGAGATTGAAACTCTTAAGCACTTTACTTACGATGCAGAGCAAGACCAATTAATAGGAGACAGAGCAATAGAAACTACTCTTAACTCACTATTTTTAGGTGAACAACACAAAATGTCTTCTGGTGCTGAGAATATCTTCTTTACTAACTTAGGTAATGAAACTAATTTTTACCCTATGTGGGGTGGTTTAAAAGACCAAAGTTTAACAATTAATCAAGGTGCTGATGGATTTATACCTCCAAGTGGTAGAGTTTATACAGATATGTTTAGCTTACCTTTAGGTGGTAATCCTACACTACTATCTACAGGGTATTCAGGTGGCAACTATTTCGGTGTAAATATAGCAGGTTTAGGTATTACTACAACTGCAGGTGAAGACTTAGAAGTAGGTGTATCTTTAGTTTATGAATTACAAGTTAATAACAAAAAGGTATATAAGCAGATATTACCAACTACAGAAAAGAGATTTGCTGGAGATGTTATAGAGTGGTTCTTTGACCATCCTGTAGAAATTCACGCAGGTACTACTATCTTTGCTGAGATACGTAAAATAGATAGAGTAAATGACATAGATTATGGAGTATTTCAAGTAAGACAAGGTGACGAATTACAAGCAGACGGAAACTATAGATATCAAGCTATTGTACATAACAGATTATTCGAAGATAAAGACTTAGAATTAATTAGTCCTTATTTAAAGTATAACGCTATGGACTTTGGATTAGACTCTACAGGTTCTACAATACTTTTAAGAGACTTAACGTTAGGAGCTAATAGTTTATTAGTACCTCACGCAGTTAATACCTTAGAAGCGATTGCTAACGGTACGAAAATACAGATTAAAATTAAAGGTGGTGCTAAAGTAATAGTAGAAAGCTTACCAGTTAACGCTGTAAGTATAAACGGTACTTTTGTAAATTCAGTACTTAATCAGGCTGTAGTACAATTAAATTCTATATTCACAAATACTGCAGGGTTCGCTTCTGACGATACTTTTGTAAATTCTTTTACATTAAGTGGTAATGATTTAACTTTAGGATTAAATGACGGTGTATCTTATACGGTAGATGTAACTACTTTAGGAGTAGACGAAAATAACTTTGTAGCTAGTGGTTCTTTAAGTGGTTCGGATTTAACACTTACAATGTCAGATTCTAGCATAGTTACTGTTGATGTAACAAACTTATCACTAGACGAAAACACTACAGTTTCAAGTGGTGCAGTTAGTGGTACGGATATAATCTTAACAATGAGTGATAGCTCTACAGTGACTGTTGATGCTTCTACATTAGGTGGCTCAAGTTCAGGTAACCCTGTAGTTAGTGGCTCAGTAGTAGGTACTAATTTAGTCCTTGTTTTAGATGACGCTACACAGATTACAATAGACGCTACTAATATGATTAATGGCTCTAGCGGATTAGCTACAAGCTCTGGGTGGTTTATCTCTTATGGAACTAATGCTAATGATGCAGTAGGAACATCTACAAATGATTCTACAGTAAATCAACAATTACCTTTTTACTTCGGACAAGCTCTAGAGCAAGGAGCTGAGTTCAAATGGAACTTCCAAAGTAACGGAGGAGCTAACTTAATTATGGGTATTTGGGATGGTGCAGAATCTCCTGTAGCTTACAATGGTGGAAGTATAACCGCTTCTAATTGGGGTACAATGTTCATATACGCAGGTGGATTTATAGCGGGCTCTAATAGTACTTTACTAACTACTAACTCAGGCTCTAAATACGTTGTCTCTAACGGAGATGCAATGGGTA
>Ga0209198_1001632_pt1 | contig 16645 bp, 9 predicted proteins | sample COGITO_mtgs_1105_2_FD_184804 | JGI IMG/M metagenome (GOLD analysis project Ga0209198, IMG submission 184804) | Pelagic marine microbial communities from North Sea - COGITO_mtgs_110519 (SPAdes) (version 2) | ecosystem: Environmental > Aquatic > Marine > Epipelagic ...
CTTCATCAAAGTTAGCAACGTTAGCCCCGTGCGCAATTGCCTGACCACCGTTAGCTTTAATTAATGCAACCACTTCTTGTGATGCGAGGGATGAACCACCACTGCCATCGACACCACCACCGAGGTCGTTAACCACTACTTTAGCCCCTCGCGCGGCAAGTGCTAAAGCATGTGAGCGACCCAAGCCGCCACCGGCTCCGGTGACAATCGCCACTTGATCTGTAAATTCAATGGTCACTGATTCATTCCCCATAATTAATAAAAAGTGTTTTATCGACAGCGATAAGTATTCTGCTCACATCTAGCCTATAGCGGCTATTAAGTTTATCGAACCCTTTGTAAACTTAACCACTCGCAGACTAAAGCCGGACGCTCAGAACCTTCAATCTCTATTGTTACTGCGACTTTAAACTGATACTGTCCGATTTTTTTCTCTTCTATTTCAAGGTATTTTGCCCGCGCGCGAATACGGCTATCCACTTTAACGGGCGACACAAACCGAAGACTATCAAAGCCGTAGTTAATACCCATATAGCAGCCATCAATCACAACACTGTATTGCTCAGCAAAATGCGACAGCAGAGACACACTTAAAAAACCATGCGCAATAGTCGAACCAAACTGAGTTTCTTTGGCTTTAACTGGGTCAGTATGAATAAACTGATGATCCAAGGTGCAATCCGCAAATTGATTAATTTGTTCCTGAGTCACCGTATGCCAGTCTGTAGCTTCCGCTTCAAAACCAATATAATCGGCAACCTCTGCCGCTTTAATCGTGGTTGTCATTAAAACACTCCATTAAGGTCAAAGCTGTCTTATTAGAATAACCAATAAAATAAAGGCCTAAAACCATTCTTTCTGCATGGCATAACAAGTGTCATCTAAATCACTTAACAATGCCGCCCAAGCATAAATTTCTGGCAGTTCAAAACGGTAAAAATATTGCATGGCTTGTAACTTACCTTTATAAAAATCACGATCTTGATCATGCTCGGTATTAGCCAAACCAGCCTCGGCAACTGCGCCTAATTTCAACCAAGTCCAGGCAATCACAATATTGCCAAACATATCCAGATACTTAACCGAATTTGATAACGCTAAATCAATATTTCTTTCAACCATGGCTGCCGATAACAACTCTGTCGTTGTCGTAAGCTGCACACAGGCTTGCTCTAATTGAAAAGCGAAATCCTTTAAGTACTCACTGTCCTGAACCGCAGCAATACTCGCATGTATTTCTGACAATACGGCTTTAAAACCTGCACCCTCTTTTATCTGTATTTTTCGTCCCAGCAAATCTATCGACTGAATACCCGTAGTCCCCTCATGAATGGGATTTAATCGATTATCACGATAGAACATTTCAACAGGATGCTCGTTGACATAACCGGCACCACCCATCACTTGAATCGCCATTGAGTTAGCTTTACAACCATACTCCGAAGGCCAAGTTTTAATAATCGGTATTAGGGTGTCTAACAGCAAGCTCGCATATGCTCTGCGCTCTGGGGAGTCTGAAGTTTTAATATCATCAACCAAATGGGCGCCGAACATACATAAAGCAAAACCGCCTTCTGCATAAGCTTTTTGCGCTAACAACATACGCCTTACATCAGCATGTTCAATAATATTCACTTGAGGCGTTAGAGGATCTTTACAAGAAGGCAAGCGCCCTTGCGGACGTTCTTTAGCGTAGTCTAAAGAATATCGATATCCAGCCAGCGCATTAATAGCTCCCGAAAACCCAACCATAATGCGCGCTTCATTCATCATATGAAACATATACATTAGGCCTTTATTTTCATCGCCAACCAAATAGCCTGTGGCCCCGCCATTCTCACCAAAATTTAAAGCGGTAGATGTTTGGCCGCGACCACCCATCTTATGAAACAAACCAGCTAAGGCAACGTCGTTGCGCTCACCTAAAGAGCCATCATCATTCACTAAAAACTTAGGCACAATAAATAATGAAATACCTTTTATGCCTATCGGCGCGCCTTTAACACGCGCCAAAACAAGATGCACAATATTGTCATTTAATTCATGGTCGCCACCAGAAATCCAAATTTTATTACCCACAATCGCGTAAGAGCCATCGTCATTCAGCTGAGCGCTGGAAGTGAGATCCGCCAAACCTGATCCAGCGTTAGGCTCACTCATTGCCATGGTGCCGGCAAAGCGCCCTTCGCGCATTGGCAATACCCACTTGTCTTTTTGTGCCTGACTACCGTAGGCATCTATTAAGTTCGCATTCGCAGTGGTTAAGGATACATAGCCTAACGATGTGCTCGCTGCTGCGGTAAGCCAGGCATCCGTACAACTAGCAACCGCTTCAGGTAATTGCATACCGCCTAAATCGTAATCGGCACGCGCAGAAGCCAAGCCCGAAGCTACAACAGCATCTAGACCCATTTTGATTTCCGGTATCATGCTAACGATACCATTTTCAAACATAGGCTGATTGGTATCCGCTTTAGAGCGAATCGGTAAAAAATATTTCTCAGCCACTTGTTTGGCTATCATTATTGCCGCATCAAAAGTCTCACGATTATGCTCACTATAACGCTCTCGCGTGGCTAATGACTCAACATCAAAAACCTCGTAAAGTAAAAAATCTAAATCACGCTGATCTAAAATAGGTGCGGCCATAGGTCTCTCTTACTGATTCTTATTACTGATTCTTATTACTGATTCTTATTACGGGCTCTTTTTACTGGCGGCGCCAAGCAGAAAAAAATAAGCGGCTCTAGTTCATCGACTCACGAAAATCATCCATCGTCGATTGCATTACCGACGAACAACCATTTTCTATTTGCAGCTTATGCATTTGTGTACGCGGCAATATTTTCTGAAAATAGAAGCGCGCCGTTTCAACTTTAAGTCGATAAAAAGCATTGTCATTATCATTACTGTTATGCAATGCCACCGTAGCCATACGCGCCCACATCCAAGACATAATGACATAACCTGAATACATCAAGTAATCAAAGGCACTCGCGCCCAACTCATCAATATCACCACCTGCGCTAACCATAATAGCTTGAGTGAGTGATTGCCATTCTGTGATCTGCGCTTCTAATAAAGATCTAAACTCGTCATCAATATCCGGCAGGCTTGTCTGAATAATATCAACAAAGGCATTAAAAGTTTGGCCACCATCAAGTAACACTTTACGACCCAATAAATCCATCGACTGAATGCCCGTAGTCCCTTCATACAATGTCGCAATACGCGCATCGCGAATATTTTGCTCCATACCCCACTCACGAATATAACCATGGCCACCGTAAACCTGAACACCATGGTTAGCCGATTCGATACCGCATTCGGTTATAAAGCCTTTACTGATTGGCGTTAACAAACCCATTAATTTTTTAGCCAGTGGATCCCCTTCTTTATCAAGATCTGACAACTGCGCTAAATAATAAATAAACGCACGTGATCCTTCAGAAAACGATTTAATGGTCAGTAACATGCGACGCACATCAGGATGAACAATTAATGGATCGGCTGGACGCTCAGGTGCTTTCGCACCACTTAATGATCGACCTGACTCACGCTCAAGCGCATAAGTCATAGCGCCTTGTAACGCCAGCTCAGAATGCGTAAGCCCCTGCAATGAAGTATCAAGGCGTGCTGAATTCATAAAGGTAAACATGCAATTTAAGCCACGATTTTCTTCGCCAATTAAAAACCCTTTGGCGCCATCAAAATTCATAACACAGGTAGGATTAGCATGAATACCCATTTTATTTTCGAGTGAGCCACAACTTACCGCATTAGCTATTAATGAGCCATCGGCTTGCGGCAAACGCTTAGGCACAACAAACAATGAAATACCTTTAGTACCGGCAGGCGCACCAGGAATACGGGCTAATACAATATGAACGATATTGTCGGTGTAATCATGATCACCGCCAGAAATAAAAATTTTAGTGCCCGTAATAGAATAAGAACCATCATCATTGTTCTCGGCACGAGTTTTTAAAAAGCTTAAATCACTGCCGCATTGTGGCTCCGTTAGGCACATTGTACCCGTCCATTCACCAGATACTAGTTTGGGCAAATAGGTAGCCTGCAACGCTTCTGTACCATGAGCAATCAGGGTATGCCTTGCACCTGAGCTCAAAGCCGTAATCATCGCCCAAGCGTGATTAGCCTCGCCCATTAACTCTCCTATCGCAAGACCTAGAGAGTGAGGTAAATTCTGCCCGTCAAAGGCTTCTGGCATGGTAAGCCCAGCCCAACCGCCTTCAATAAATTGTTTATAAGCGTCAGCAAAGCCCGCTGGCGTAGTTACCCCTTCAGGGCTCCAATGGCAACCTTCCTCATCACCACTTTGATGCAGCGGAGCCAATACTTGCTCGCTGAATTTAACTGCCTCGCTAAGAATCGCATCACGCAGATCTCGGGTGACCTCCTCACTGCTTGATAGTTGCTGATAGTGACTATCAAAATCGAACAACTCATTCATCACAAAATCGATATCATTTCTGGGTGCTTTATAAGCGGGCATTGATTTTTTTCTCCTGGACCAGCTGTTCATTATATGGGCTACATAAATACGTTGAATTCTGTATTTTATTTATATAGTCAACTTCGATTAATTTTTCGCACATGTTTTTTATCAACGGGCAGATTGTGTCGATTTGATATTTTTAATATCTCGACGCGTCCGATACATGTTTGCCTATTAGATAATAAATAACGCGTTGTTAATTTATACCGGCAACGTTAAACCCAAGCATTTTAAACCGCTAGGACGGAATTAACCGAGCTAGAGAACATGTTTATCGCATGAAAACACTGAAACAAGACCAGCGGGGCCTATCAACCAACAGAGTGTAATATCGCTCTAACAAATCATCAACCATTCTCGCATTACAAATAGATCATCAAATGCATTAAAACGAGCTAAGGATAAACACTGATTATTAAGCTAATGATATATCGTTGAAGATAGGATTTTATGATGCGTTAACGTCTCCTGAAATCGAACTGCTTTTGTTAACATTTTTACACTTAGAGCGCTCATTATTTATAAAACAATAACGTCAACCCTCCGTTACTAAGAGACGCCTGCAATCACCATTAAGTATCAACGCAAGCAGAATCTAACGTTTAATATTGTCTGCGACGTGACATCTATTCTTATGTAAGTACCCGTTAAAAAACGTTAACAACTTTAGCGTTAAAAAATATATAAAACCATATCGCTTATTGCTTAAAAACGCATTAACTAAGGCGTGACGAATATAAACCTCAAAATATCGCTAAATTGTGATCAAATCGTGCAAACCGGATGATTATAAATAATAATCATTGCATTGCGCCCCAAACACTGTAGGTTATGAATTGAGCTATAAAAATATAAAAACTCAACAGATACACTTCTTATAGCTTTAAGAAGTAAAACAAAAGGCCTAAGCATGAAAATTAAACCTGCCGTAATAACAGCCAACTCTTCACTAATATGCTTTTTCGCCGCCTCCTATTGTCTGGCACAAAGCACGCCTTCTGAGTTCGCTCAAATGAGCTTTCAAGAACTTTTGAATCAGAGTATTTATGATACCGAAGAACAACAGAACCAAACGTCACCTTGGACGCTAAACTATCAATACAAAACGGCAAAATTTGAAGGATACCTTGACGGTACCAAATCACTAAGCTTCGACGATGTGCTAGGGCCACCCTCTCCTGGCTCCGGTAAAACGTTTCCTGTAGTACCTACAACTATCACTCAGACGGCCCATATTTTTACGGCTGGCTACCAACTTAATGAGCAATGGCAGGGGTATATTTCTGTTCCCTATATACAACAAAAAACTGACCATATAGCTCTGAAGCCTGGCTATGAAACATTTACCATTGAAACTGATGGTTTTGGCGATGCTGTCATTTCAGCGAGCTACACCTTGAATTCTGAATCATGGGTACTTTCACTTGGAGTAAGCTTACCCACGGGGTCGATTGATGAACAAGGCGACACCCCCAGAGACACGGGTAATCAGCAAGTGCCCTACACCATGCAGCTGGGCTCAGGCACCTATGACTTCCCTGTTGAACTAAGCTATCAAAATAGCTCGGAACCAAATTTGAGCTTCAACGCTTCTGCCACTATACGCACAGGCACCAATGACAGAGACTACCGTCTCGGCAATAACTACAGTCTGAGTGGTCGCTATAAAGTCGATTTATCTTCGAGACTGCAAAGCTATGCGGGGCTAACACTTCAATATAGCGACTCGATACACGGGCAAGATGATTCTTTATTACTAGGCGACCCGCCAACTCTCTACCCTGCAAGCATCACCAATCCAGACCTTTATGGTGGTAAAAAAATTAATGCAGCCTTTGGCTTACTCTGGAATATAACTAAAGGCTATCAACTCAATATAGAGTTGGGCAGGCCTATTTATCAGAACCTAAACGGACCTCAACCCAAGGAAGAATGGCGTAGCTCTTTTTATATTTCAAAATTATTATAATGGAGTCTATATTATTTTTGCGTTCCTCTTATCGAACCTATAAAAAAATTCTCAAGCTTTTCTTTATAGGTTTAGCGGTACTATTGTTATGCTGTGCCGCTCAAGCGGAATCTATCTTAAGTAAAAAGGATAAGCTTAAAGCCGCCTATCTTTTGAATTTTACGCGTTTTATTGAATGGCCCAATACCACACCCGAAATGCCGCCAGCACCCATTCGAATCTGCGTAGAAGATTCGCCTGAATTTATTTTGTTTTTTAATCAGATGTCAGCAAACAGAAAATCGGGACTACGGCAACAGACTGTAAAAGCTTATTCAAGCAACACCGCAGATGGATGTGAACTGCTCTATGTAAAAGAATCAAGTAAAGACAATTTCCAGAAGATTAAAGCAGGCCTGACTGAAAACACCGTTATTGTCAGCGACTCAGAAAAGGTTTCTTTTCCGGCTACCGCCATCACTTTTTATGAACAAAATAAAAACCTGCGCTTCGAAATCGACCTACAACAGCTTAACTTAGCCAATGTCACGGCCAGTTCTGAGTTATTAAAATTGGCGAGAATTAAATGATCACGTCAAAGCGTAGAAATAAAATCGGCTTCTTTTATAAGCACCTTATTGCTGTGGTAGCGATTAATATTCTGCCGCTATTTATTATGTCCGGCCTTCTTTATTCCAACTTTATTGATGACTACAAAGCCAATCTTTTAGAGGCTATGGACAGCGAAATTGCTTTATTAGGAGCCACCAGTAGGTCAGCTTTACTGTTTAATGATAAGCAATCGGCGACAGTCTTACTCTCGTCGCTCGAAGAATTCACCTCAACTCGATACGCGCAAATTTATGATGCCGACATGGAGCTATTCGCTGAATACAAGCGACCTGGGCAGCTTGTTGATATGCCTGCTGAGCAACTGAATAGTGGCTTAATGATTAAAGGACAGACCATTTACTTATCAAAAGCAGTTACTCTAGGCGAAGAAAGCCTTGGTCTAATTGTTATTTCCGCAAACACCAAATCATTAAATATTCAAAAACAACGCTACCTTCTAATTATTGGTGTCGCGCTTTTAGCCAGCCTTATTTTGGCTTACTTACTGAACTGGACACTGCAAAAAAGGCTCACCTCGCCCATTAGTGAATTGATTAGCTTGGTAGGCTATGTCGCCAAAAATGAGAGATACCACAAACGCCTTAACAATGAGCGCGATGATGAAATTGGCGACCTTATTCTAGGCGTTAACACCATGCTGGACACAATAGAAACGCATGAAATGCAACTGTATAACCGCGCCCACTATGATGAACTGACCCAACTACCTAACCGTCACCTGCTTATGGAGCGCCTATCGCATAGCATTAAAGTGGCTGATAGAAATAAATCAGAAATTGCCTTACTGTTTCTTGATTTAGATCGATTTAAAATTATTAATGACAGCCTTGGCCATCGTATAGGTGATGAACTACTGCTAGAGGTAGCCGGCAAACTGGTGAAGGTGCTGCGGACTTCTGACTCCGTCAGTCGCTGGGGCGGCGATGAGTTTGTCATGCTGCTTGAGGACATTAAAAGCACAGAAGACATCGACATTATTGTTGAAAAAATCATTACAGAACTGGCCAAGCCGACCATAGTGTCGGGCCATCGATTACATGTTTCGACCAGCGTGGGTATTGCCCGCTTCCCACAAAATGGGAAAGACTGTCAGAGCTTACTTAAACATGCTGATATCAGTATGTATCATGCTAAAGAGCAAGGCGTAGGCAAATACTGTTACTTTAATTCGAGCATGCTTAACAAATCAGTGCAGCGCTTATCAATGGAAATGCATGTGCATAAGGCGTTTGAAGACAGTGATTTCTTTTTGGTGTATCAGCCACAAGTTTCAAGTAATGGCGAAAAACTTATTGGTTTTGAAGCCTTAATACGATGGAAACTTAACGGTGCATTTGTCCCGCCAAATAAATTCCTACAAATAATAGAAGATGTCGGACTTATGCATCAACTTTCTTTATGGGTACTTGAAGAAGCGTGCACACAAAATATGCGCTGGCAACAAGCGGGATTTGCACCGGTAAAAATATCAATTAACCTGCCGCCCTCGTTTATTATACAGCCGCAATGCTTGCAAAACATTCACTCTGTGCTGAATGACACAGGTCTGGCCCCAGAATATTTAGAAATTGAACTCACCGAGAATACCTTTTTGGGTTCAAGGTTAATCGCCGGGCCAATATTACAATCATTAAAAGATTTAGGTATCAGTATTGCCATAGATGATTTTGGGACCGGCTACTCTTGCATGAGTTATTTGCAAGACTTACCCATAGGCACGCTAAAAATAGATGGCAGCTTTGTTAAAGGACTGGGGCGCAGTCAAGCTAACGAAGGTATAGTGCGGTCGATTATCACGCTAGGTAAAAGTTTGGATATGCAAATAGTGGCCGAATGTGTCGAAACAGAAAAACAACTGGCTATACTTAAAAAAATGGACTGCGATATTATTCAAGGGTACTTATTTAGCAAGCCACTAACGGCTGAAAATGCTGAACGCTATCTTGCCAGCCGACAAGTGAAAAAAGGCCTTAACAGAGCAGGCTAAGACTTTAAAAAATAAACGCCTCGCCCTACTCTAGGGGTAATTGGACGGATGCATATAGCATGCCGTCCATAGTTTCTTATAGCTTCTTATATTTTTTTATAGCTTCTTATATTTCTTTATACCTTCTAGACAAATAAGACCGGTTAATCTTCGAGCACAATCACGGGGGCAATATTAGCTGCCCTAACTGCTGGCTCAATGGTTTTTAAATCACCCACTACCAACCAAATAGTTTGCTCAGGGTGAATCTGCTCATTAATAACGGGCAACAAGTCAGCAATGGTTAACGATGATACTTGCTGCTGACTAACCGTTAAATAATTTAATGGGCGATTAAATTCAACAATTTCAGCCAACGCACCCAATACAGCACCGTTAGTTTCAAATTTGCCTGGCAAGCTGCGAATAAAAGATGATTTAAAACGCGCCAGCTCATCATCGTTAGGTGGATTAACGCCACCGTATTCTCTGGCTTCACGTAATAACTCACGCAATGATTCAGTGGTTTTATCACTTTGCACCGGCGCATAATAGAGTAACGGTCTGGCACCTAAGGCATCTATCGTAATAGTACGAGCACCATAGGCCCAGCCTTTGTCTTCACGTAAATTCATATTAATACGTGAAGTAAAAGAACCACCCAAAATATCACTCGCCATATCCAATTTATAAGTATCTGGCCAAGCCGTTGCTGGCAATAACTGACCGCCTAAGATTAATGACTGTGGCGATCCAGGCTTATCGATTAAATAAATAACAGCCTCACTGGTTGGCGGCGTCGCTGCAGGCTGAACAGGCGTCAAAGCAGAAGCATGCAAGTTATCAGCTGTGGGCAAGAAGTTCTTCCACGCGCCTAAATGACCCTCTAGCAGCGGCTTTATTTCCGCCTCAGTAGTCGCACCCACAATCATCAAGGTGGCATTGTCAACACTAAAATGCGCTTCATGAAAGGCCAGCAAATCACTGCGTTCAATCGAAGCAACTGTCGTCTGATAACCTGAACCCGTAAAGGGAATACCGTAAGGATGATTGGCGCCGTAAAGAATAGGAGGTAAACGTCTTAAGGCAATTGACGATGGCGTACTCTCTTCTTGTGCAATACGATCTTGCCAATTACTTTTAACTCTGGCCAACTGCGCTTCAGGAAAAGCCGGCGCTAATAAAACATCAACAAACAACGCTAAAGAAGCATCAAGATTAACGTTAAGCGCAGACAGCGAGACTATCGATGAATCTAATGAGGCATGCGCTGAAATATTAGCTCCTAGCAATTCCGCCTGCTCTGCTATTTGAAGTGCAGTCAGCGAGTCCGTCCCCTCATCAAGCATGGCCGCTGTCATAGAAGCCAAACCTAACTTGTCTTTTTGATCGGCCGCATAGCCACTATTAAACTGCATAGCCATTTCGGTAACGGGCACTGCGCCACGCGAAGACAGCAACACACGTAAACCGTTAGACAAAAAGAACTCCGTAGGCGTATCTAAAGACAAACTCGGTACATTACCAGGGCTAGGTAGCGCCGATCGATCAGCACCCGTAGCCGCCGCGGTATAGGTTTTTTCTGGGTGCACTTCTAAATTATAGTCACCACTTGATAGCCATTTACGCGCAGCGGCTTTTAAGTCTTTACGGCTAAAGTTTTCTAAACGCTGCAAATCAGCTTTGAACTGCGATGGATCACCGAGATAAGTTTGATAGCGCGCAAGCGTTTGCGCCTTACCACCAAAACCACCGATTTTTTCTAGCGCGCGTATTTGCGCGGCAAATAAGGTTGCCTTAACTCGTTGTAACTCAGCTTTGCTGGGGCCTTTTTTCAAAAAATGCTCAAACTCTTCATCGATAATGGCTTCAACCGCCGCCATTTTCGCACCCGGCTTTAAATACACTTCAACTTCAAACATACCGGCAATTTCAAATCCTTGCTGGGCAGCAGTCACCGAGCTTGCTAGCTTTTCATCATAAACTAAACGTTTAAATAAGCGGGAGCTTTTGCCCTGCGCCATAATCGCAGCCACAAGATCTAAAGCTAAACTTTCTTCATCACCAAAAGGCGGTGTATTCCAGGCACGTGTTAGGCGTGACTGCGGCACTTTATCGTACATAACATCGCGACGGCTCTCGCTGTGCTTAGCAACCCAGCGCTCGCGCTTTGACTGTGATGGGCCCGCTTCAATATCACCGAAATAATGTTTCACTTTCTCTAAGGCATCGGCTCCACTTATATCGCCAGCAACCACGAGCGTAGCGTTAGCCGCGCCATAATAATCGGCGAACCACTGTTTAACATCATCGAGAGAGGCGGCATCAAGATCGGCCATAGAGCCGATAGTACTCCATGAATAGGGATGGCCTTCGGGAAACATAGCAGCCAGTTGCAAGTATTGTGCTTTGCCATAGGGGCGATTATCACCTTGGCGCTTTTCATTTTTCACTACATCGCGCTGCTCATCTAAACGCTCTTGAGTAACGGCGTTAATAAAATGACCCATGCGGTCAGACTCCATCCACAACACCATATCCAATGCCGGTGTAGGAACGTTCTGAAAATAGTTAGTGCGGTCAAACCAAGTGGTACCGTTTAAATCGGTGCCGCCGGCATTTTGTAACGGTAAAAACCATTCATCGTTATAGTTTTCTGAACCGTTAAACATAAGATGCTCAAACAGATGAGCAAAACCTGTAATACCTGGACGCTCATCTTTAGAGCCTACGTGGTACCAAATATTAACGGTGACAATGGGAGCTTTGCGATCTTCATGAACCAGCAGGGTTAAACCGTTATCTAATTCGTAGCGCTCATAAGGAATATCAATAGCATCGGCGTATTGAGCGCTAGCAGCAGGTGCTTGAATCGTAAGGCCTAAGACCGTTATCCCTACAATTGCGGAACCAAATCTAGTGATAATTGGAGTAAAAAAACAACGTGCAGCGCTTAAATGCGTCAATAACATAAAGGTTTCCAATGGTATTTTTTTGTTCGGATTTTAATCAAAAGTAAAGATTCAGTGTTACATGAATAGAATAATATTGTAGACCATAATTAGACGGGATTGACTCGCTTTGTTACATGCTTATTTAATATAAACGTATATTCAAAAACAAAGGAATGGGAAAGGTATAAGCAAGTAATAGTGAAGTAATCGGAAAGCAATCGGAAAGTAATCGAAAAACGGGGTTTATTTATAGCATTGCTAATATTTAGCCGTCGTAATAGATTTATGACCATGCTCAAACGACACAAAAATCGTGTCAAAAATCGCTCTAAATCACCCTATAATGAGCCAAAGAGACTAATCAAAAATAACAGTTTTATTGCCATCGACAATTACCCTATCTTCAAGATGGTAACGCAGACCTTGCGCCAATACTCGCGCCTCAACATCTTTACCTAAGCGAACCATATCGTCTCTATCATGCTTATGACCCACCCGTGCAACATCCTGCTCAAGAATAGGCCCTTCATCAAGATCATCCGTTACATAGTGACAAGTAGCACCAATCAACTTAACACCACGCTCAAAAGCCTTCTGGTAAGGATCAGCCCCAATAAACGAAGGCAAAAAACTATGATGAATATTAATAAGCTGATGCGGATAACGTTCACACATAGTCGGCGGAATAATTTGCATAAAACGCGCCAGCACAATAGTGTCAGCTTCATACTGCTGAATTAACGCCTCTATCTCGGCAAAACCTTTGGCTTTACCTTCGGCATCTTTAGGCATGGGCACATAATGAAAAGGAATATCATGCCATTCAACCATGCTGCGAAGGTTCTCATGATTCGAGATAACACAGGGGACATCACAGACTAAGTCACCACTGCGCCAGCGGTGCAACAAATCGGCAATACAATGCGAAGCATGACTAGCAAGTAAAGCAACGCGACGAGGCTGCTTTGAATCTCGCATATACCAGGTCATATTATGTGCATCGGCAATCGGTTGAAATGCTTCTTTAAAAACCTCTAAACTAACTGACAATGAATCAGCGCTTATCTCATTTCGCATAAAAAATTGCTTAGTCACATTATCCGTATGGTAGTTGGCTTCTAACAGCGAACCGCCATGTTGGGCCACAAAAGCACTCACTTTTGCGACAATACCCACCTGATCGGGACAGGCAATCACTAAACGGTAACTATGCTCCACTGACTAAACCTCTTTTATTCGCTTTTAAATGCAATGATAACCATGGTTAACGGACCCTATCAGAAACCCATAAAATCCGCCTAAAGATAAACATTAGCCTATTTTTTTAACGATGGCGAATGATCCAGCATTTATGTGCCGGTCGGCCCCGCTCAAAATCAGGCCCTAAAGTCTCTCGGGTAATCTCTTTTGCATCATAACTATCGTCAATACTAGCATCCAGCGAGAACCCTCGCTTATTGGTAGAAAAATATAAACTGCCTTGTTCTGCCAGTCGCGCCATAGTTAAAGTGATTAATTCCCCATGGTCACGGCTAATATCTAAGGTGTGATCCATTTTTTTCGAATTAGAAAAACTCGGCGGATCAAGCAAAATACAATCGAACATATCATGACTATGACGCAGCCATTCCGTGCAATCAGCACGCACTAGCTGATGGGAATCAAGATCAATATTATTGAGCTCAAAGTTATGTCGAGACCAATTAAGATAACTGTTAGACATGTCGACACTAACACTGCTTGCAGCCCCCGCCTTTGCCGCATAAACCGTTGCTGACGAGGTATAGCTATAAAGGTTAAGGAAGCGCTTTGCTTTGACTTCACTGGCTATACGCTGGCGAACATCCCTATGATCCAAAAATATACCGGTATCAAGATAGCGTTGTAAGTTGACCTTAAATTTATGCCCTTGCTCTTTAACCACCATATCAAAGGCCTCACCTTCTTGCTTTTGATATTGCTTAGCGCCTCGCTGCCGCTCTCTACGCTTAACGTAAATGCGCTCTAACGGAATCTCAAAGACGCAAGAAACGGCTGCAATCGCATCTTTTACACGCTTATGTGCCATACCAGGATCAATGGTCGCAGGTGGCGCATATTCTTGAACGTGAATGTAAAGACTATTTTCTATAATTGGAATTCTTGGTGCCAATGGCATAGGGACATTTTTATAAGGGCTGAAACCTCGATTCGGCGGAACAAACTTAACGGCACGTTTAGGGGCCGGTCTAGAATTCTGTACAGTATTCTGCTTATTTGCTTGCTGCTGAAATCGACGCGCCGATGCATAGGGATTATTATCATCAAGCGGCTCTTCAGTTGCATCGTCCTGAGCTGTACTTTCATTAGCTGTACTGTCATAAGAACTCGTATCAAAAGCGTCATTTTCAAAACTGCTGACATCTTCGCCTTCACCAGCAACTCGCTCAACGGCGGTATAGCAATCAATAGCTACCGCATACTCGGGTAAGTCGGCATCGTATAAGCGATAGCAAATACCCTCATTCGCCTTTAGCCATTTACGTAAACGCTTTTGATTTTTGCGTAAACGATTCGCTAGCATTTGAGCATTCTCATTTAAGCTCTCAAATGTCAGAACTTTTTTACCGCGACCCGATTGATCTTCGACAATACTTGCAGCATTGACTCTATAACGCTGCACCTGACATTCAATGCTACCGTTATATAAACGATTTTGACGCCAGCTGCGCAAACCCGTCTGCCAACCTAAATCCAGATTACCGGTAAAAACCGTAGCCTGCCAATCCATACAGCTACGCTTCAACATATCGCCAAGCTGGCGATACACTGGCATAAGGGCTTCCACTTCGCCTAAGCGCTCACCATAAGGTGGATTCACTACCAGCAAGCCTTTAGGCAAAGATTCATCTAATACCAAATTAGCAATATCGCATTGCTTTAATTCAATCCATTCATCCAACCCAGCTATAGCCACATTATCTTGCGCCAGTGCCAAATTACGCGGGTTAATATCAAAGCCTTGAATCTTACACTGACGCTTGTCAAGTGAATCGCTAACGGCCTGCTCTTGCTGCGCTAATGCGGTCTGCCATAAATCATGATTAAAAGTCATTAACTGCGTTAACGTCCATAAACCATTACCCACTAAACCGCGAGTACGCAAAAACGTCGGAGGAATATTAGCGGCCATTAATGCCGCTTCAATCAGCAAAGTACCTGAGCCACACATAGGATCAACAAAGCTTCCGCCTTCGCTGGCAATAGCCGGCCAATCACTTTGATTTAAAATGGCGGCGGCTAAGTTTTCTTTTAACGGCGCGGCACCACCACTGCTGCGATAGCCGCGCTTATGCAGGCTCTCACCCACCAAATCTAAACCAATAGAAAAACGGCCATTAAATAAGCGCGCATAAACTAATACATCGGGCTTTTCATCATCGATAGTTAAACGCGTATGACCAGCATTTACAAAATGATCATTAATCGCATCTTTAATCCGTAACGCACCAAAGCGAGAATCACGAATAAAGGACGAGGTACCATTAAAGTCAATTAACAAGGTTTTATCTGGAGAAAAATAATCCCCCCAAGGTAAACCAAATGCGGTTTGATATAAAGACTCATCAGAATCAACACGCGTACGTGCCAGTAATAACAGCACGCGGTTCGCTAAGCGAGACCATAAACAAATGCGATAAGCCGTGGCAAGATCAGCACTAAAGTAACAACCGGCTACCGACTCTTGAACACCTTCCGCCTTTAACTCCGTTAACTCTAAGGCAAGCACATGCTCCAAACCCTTAGGGCATGTCGCCATATAATTTTCGTTAGCTACCATTATCTTCTCTTTAAAAATGCTGTTGTTATACTAATACTATAGTGCTGCTATGCTTGTCGAGCATTGCGAATTGCTAGGGCAGATTGACGCACAAGAGACGGCCCCTGATAAATCAAACCGCTATAGAGCTGAACTAAATCTGCCCCTGCTGCTATTTTTTCTACGGCTTGCTCGGGTGAGTTAATACCACCTACACCGACAATCACCATTTCATTTCCAGTCCCGCTTCCAGTCACATTACTAGTGCCACTACCCGCCCCATTACGAAAGTGCTGAGATAACGTTGCAACAATTTCGGTAGATTTTTCAAACAAAACGCTGCCGCTTAAGCCGCCCGCCTCATCACAATGAAGACTGCCTTTTACCGAGCTTTTATCGATGGTTGTATTAGTCGCGATAATGCCATCAATGCCGCTGGCATGAAGTTGATCGGCAACAGAGAGTAAATCATCACGCGCCATATCTGGCGCTATTTTAACTAACAGCGGTGTTAAGCTGCCTGATTGATCAGCCAATTCAGATCGCTTATCAACAATGGCCGATAATAGTTTTTGCAACTCATCACCAAACTGAAGGTCACGTAAGCCCGGTGTATTAGGCGAAGATAAATTAATAGTCACGTAGTCAGCCAAATGTGCGACTTCAGCGAGACACTGCGTATAGTCGTTAGCAGCCTGCTCAGCAGAGGTCAGCTTGTTCTTGCCTATATTGATACCTAACGGAAATGATAAGCCAGATTGTCGGAGTGCAGTAACACGCTGGGTTAAGGCAGATAGCCCCTGATTATTAAAGCCCATACGGTTAA
>Ga0209198_1001644_pt1 | contig 16561 bp, 16 predicted proteins | sample COGITO_mtgs_1105_2_FD_184804 | JGI IMG/M metagenome (GOLD analysis project Ga0209198, IMG submission 184804) | Pelagic marine microbial communities from North Sea - COGITO_mtgs_110519 (SPAdes) (version 2) | ecosystem: Environmental > Aquatic > Marine > Epipelagic ...
AGTTTCATTTTGGCGATTGGGATGGGCGGCATTGGTCAGATGTTGCACAGACCGATCCCCAATTGAGCCGCGATTTTTGGGAAAAACCCGGTGATATTATGGCCCCAAATGGCGAAAGCTGGAACATAGCCGCCGCCCGCGCCCGCCCGGTGGTCGACCGGTTGACTGCGGCCCATAACAGCATCATCGCCGTTGCGCATTTCGGCATCATCCTCACCCAAGTGCAGCGCGCCCTGGACAGCAGCGCCTACGCCTGCCTGGCCCATAAAATCGACAATTTCAGCGTCACCCATTTGCGCGAAGACCAGGGCGAGTGGCAGGTGATTTGCATCAACCACTTGCCATAGGGATCTTTCCCCCGGATCCACAGATTCACCTTCCGTAAACGATGATGACCTATGCTCGCTTGACCCGTAACCACACAAGGCCAAGCCGATGGTGGCCGTTAACTATACAGTTGCATTTCATGCGGCGGAGGCCCGGCCGGTTGAGGTGCAATGCGCCGTAGCGCCTGGCCTGGCCAGTTTTCAAATCATCGGACTGGCCAATAAAGCTGTCAGTGAGGCACACGAGCGGGTCAGGGCCGCGCTTGACGCCCTCTCGATTGCCCTCCCCTCCAAGCGGATCACGGTGAACCTGTCACCGGCCGATATGCCCAAGGGAGGTTCACATTTCGACCTTCCCATTGTGGTGGCCCTCCTCTCGGCCCTGGGCATGATCCCGCAGGAGGAGATTGGCACCTGCGTTCTCATGGGTGAGCTGGCTTTGGGGGGCGATCTGGTAAAGGTCGCCGGCTGCCTGTCCGCGGGATTCACCACCGCCAGTGACGGCCGCGGCAGTCTTCTCTGCGCCCACCCTTAAAGCTGTCCTGCACCACTTCACCGGGCAGAAGCTCCTCGAACCGGCCCAACCCGGCGAGGTGCCGACCGATCAAAAGACCAACGATCTTTCGGACGTCAAATGCCAAGAAAAGGCCGGACGCGCTTTGGAAATTGTAGCGGCCCAGCGGCATCATATGCTTAAAATAGTGCCAATTTGTTTCTTACGTGTAAATACGCCTGGATGATCGGCATCTCACAATCCAAAGCTACCATATGCTTTGACCAGTTTGAACGACAGTTCTGCGTACAGAGCTGCCGTTCACCGATCATTGGGAAGTCACTAGTTCGATAGAAAGTAGAAATTAATGGATAACCCAGCAAACAGACGCTTTGAGCCTAGCATGCAAATTACTGCAAATTAATCCAGGCGCGGCTCTCATGTATACGGTTGGTTTTGTAAAAATAGTAAAATTCTGCCAAAACGTTAAGTTCTTGATGATTGAACCCAGGAAGTATGTCCAAAATCTACTTGCTACAATTTCATTATGACATATCATGAAAAAGCATGACATATCATGAAAAAGCATGATGTATCATGAAATGGGACCAGTTTCCGACGGAGATAATGTGCTTGGCAAATGATGAAAAGCGCCTAAGGGGGATGTCACTTGATGACCTTCCAAACGGAATCAGCCTGTTGGCTGTTGCCGCATTTCGTCTCTCTCGCCAACTAAAATCTGAAGTCACGCGCGTTGTTTCACAAGACAAAGACGTCAACCTCGTCTCTTGGCGTGTACTGGTAGGTTTGTCATTGGTTTCTTCCGCCAACCAGATCGAATTGGTCGAATTCACCAAAACCGAACAGGCCCAACTAAGCCGTGTCTTAGGACAGATGTCGCAGCGTGGATTAATCACATCGCGACCCGACGTGGAAGACCGACGCTCACGCGTATTCTCAATTACCACCAAAGGTGCCGCGAAATATCACAGACTTTCGCCGCACGTCGCCGATCTTTCAAATGCTTTAGACGACGTGCTAAACCCAGATGAGAAAATGCAATTCTTATCGATGTGCGAACGGATCAGTCAGGCATCGATCGACACGAAAACCAATCAAACGAGCCCAGATAATGGGTCACAATCAACAGTACAAATGGAGGAAATATTTTGAAACGTAGAACAACACTAATTGGTCTAGCGGCTGGCGCCATGATAGCTATGGCAGCGCCATCGGCGGCCGCTGACTGGAAACCCAATGGATCATTGACGATACAGATTGGATTTGGCGCAGGCGGTTCGACCGACACGATGGGCCGCGTCTTGGCAAAGGTCATAGAAGACCAAACCGGCTGGAATGTCATTGCAGAAAACAAGACCGGTGGCGGTGGCGTTGCCATGTTTACCGGTATTGCAAAGATGCCGCCGCGCGGTGCCGTAATCGGCCTCGGCGTCAATATGCCCATACTTGTTAATCTGGTACGCCGCGGGGACGAACTACCGTTCGATCTGAACAGCTTTGACTACCTCGGGACGATTTCAAAAGCAGAACTTGCTCTTGTTGCTGCGGCTGATGCACCCTTTGATGACCTTCCAGGTCTGATTTCCTACGCCAAAGAAAACGCTAACATGCCGGTTGCCTTTGGTGCGCCGCCGCAAAAGCTGTTAATGGATGTTGCTGCACGCACAACAGGGGCTGAGTTCAACATGGTTACGACTGACGGTGGTGCGGAAACCATGAAATTGATTCTTGGTGGTCAGGTGCTTGCAGGCTTTAGCTCAGGAGAGCATTTCCCACACGCGGAGGCAGGTACGATAAAGGTCATCGCTGGCGGCAATGCACAGCGCCTTGGCTATGCCCCTGACACTGGCACGTTTGTTGAGGCCGGGGTGAACGCCTATGTTGACCCATATTTTTACCTTGCCACGACCAAAGGGACCGACGCCGAAGCCTTGGCTGCGATCAGCGACGCAATTGGAGCTGCTCTTGAATCGCCAGAGATGATCAAGATCGTCAACAACGCAGTGAAGAATGACCCGCTGAACCTGGGCCCAGACGGCACAAAAGCTATGATGGTTGATGGTTTAGTCAACGTTGGAATCTTGTTTGCCAAATAACAAAATGCTCCACCGTGCGACATTGTATGGTGGGGCACATATCCTAAAGATCTTATGACTATGACCCCAGATCGCCTTTCAGGCGCCTTCTTTTTACTTTTCGGGCTTGCGATGTATTTCGCAATCATTCCAGTCTTCGTAGAACAGGCCGAGGATGGAAGCATTGCGCCCAATACGTTGCCAAACATTCTATCATGGATGGTCGCGATTAGCGGCGGATGGCTGGTTTTAAAACCAACACCTCACCAAATCCAGGATCTGCGGTTTTTCGCAGGTGCGTTGATGCACGCGGCAATTCTCTGCGCTGGCATCTATGCCATGTCTTGGATTGGCTTTCTTTATGTTGCACCATTTTTGACCCTGATAATTATGATTGTGATCGGGGAACGCCGCCCATATTGGTTGGCCCTGGGTGTAATTGTCATGCCCGCTTTCATTTGGTTTCTTATCACACAAGTCCTAGATCGGTCCCTTCCATGAGCGAGCCCCTGAATGATTGAATTTTCAACGATCCTTGCGGGATTTTGTGACGCTTTTTCGCTGGTCAACCTGGCGTATGTATTGCTGGGCGTTATCATTGGTCAATTTGTAGGTGCGGTTCCTGGAATCGGTCCGGTTATGGCGATGGCGATCGCGGTTCCATTTACCTTCGCTTTAGACCCGTTGCCAGCGATTGCCTTTTTGATCGGCGTGAACAAAGGCGGTCTTGTTGGCGGCGCGGTCCCAGCTGTATTGATGAATACACCGGGTACACCGGACGCGGCGGCAACTGCATTAGACGGGTACCCACTAGCCAAAAGTGGCAAGCCGTTGAAGGCAACAAAAATGGCGCTGTTTTCGTCTGTCACGGGAGACACTTTCAGCGATATCGTCTTGATCACTGTTTCCGCGCCTTTGGCAGTCCTCGCTCTAAAAATGGGACCGGTAGAAGTTCTCGCCCTTATGATTTTCGCTTTCTCAGTCCTTGCCGGTCTTGTTGGAAATTCTTTGGTGAAGGGGATCATCGCTGCAGCTTTGGGTCTTTTGTTCGCGTCTATCGGCAGCGATCCGGAAAATTATACACCCCGCTTGATATTTGGAATGTGGGATCTGTACGATGGATTACCTCTTGCTTCTGTTGCAATCGGGATGCTCGCAATTTCTGAAATTCTGCGGCGATTGTCTGAGACCGGTGGACGGGTTTCGGCGGCAATTAATTTGATCAATACTGGTAACCCCGATGACCGGCGGGTAACCTGGGACGAATACTGGTCGTGTAGATACGTGATGCTGCGCGGCGCCTTGACTGGGACGGCGCTTGGTGCGTTGCCCGGCATAGGATCCACTGCTGCCGCGTTCATGTCATATGCTTTCACCAAGTCGGCATCGAAAGACCCGCAAAGCTTTGGCAAAGGAAACATAAAAGGCATTGCAGCCGCCGAATCCGCGAATTCTGCGGTTGTTGGCGCGAATTTGATCCCCTTGCTGACCCTTGGAATTCCGGGCAGCGTGGGCGCCGCCTTGATAATCAGCGCGTTCATGATCCACGGATTGCAACCCGGTCCGTTGTTGTTCGAAAATCAGGGTCGGTTGGTCTACGGCCTGTTTGGCGCTATGATCATGGCCAATTTTATGAACCTTTGTGTGGGCCAACTTGGGTTGCGGTTTTGGGTCAAAGTCGTTTCAGCTCCAGTATCCGTCATTTTTTCGGCAGCAATTCTAATGTGCATCGTTGGTGTGTCAATGGCCACCAGCGGCCTCTTCGGCGTTGCGATAATGTTGATCTTTGCCGTTCTTGGTTATCTGATGGCCAGCTTTGGCTATTCACTCGTTATTTTTATCATCGCTTTCTTTCTTGGACCGCGCTTAGAGATTTCGGTTGCCCAGTCGTTGGCGCTGACGAACGGCGATCTAACGCAAATCCTGCGCTACCCTGTGGCGCTTGCACTGCTCATCATGTCGGTAATTTCAGTGGTCTACCTTCTGCGGCGCAACCAGGCTATCCAACGTGTGGAAAAGGATGCCCAAGAGAATGTTTGAAGGTATAGAAAACACCCCTCTATTTGGGGCAAACCTTGTAGCTGCAAATTTCAAAGCAGATTTTCGTGGGGACAAGATCGATCTGGGCCTTGGCGTTTACCGTGATGAAAACGGCGCAACGCCAGTGCTTGATGTTGTGAAATTGGCTGAAGCGCATCTAGTACAGAACCAGACTTCCAAATCCTACCAAGGGCTGCTGGGCGACCCAGAATATGCTCAGCTGATGTTGGAATTGGTTCTGGGAAAGAATTCGGATACGTCAAAAATTGCAGTTTTACAAACTCCCGGCGGTGTTGCCGCGCTCAGTATAGCCTTTCAACTTATCCAGTCGGTAAGGCCGGAAGGGCAGGTTTGGATCTCCGATCCAACGTGGGCAAACCATGCCCCAGTGATTGAACACACCGGACTTTCAATTCGTAAATATCCATATTTCGACGTGGCAATGGTCGGTTTGGACTTTGATGGGATGATGGCATGCCTGTCCACCGCTGCCGCAGGCGACACGGTCCTGTTGCAAGCCTCTTGTCACAATCCAACAGGCGTGGACCTTGCACCAGGTCAATGGGATGCGATTATCGACGTTTGCAAAATGCAACGCCTGATGCCGATGATCGATATTGCCTACCAAGGCTTTGGTCAGGGACTTGAAGCAGACGTCTACGGGCCGCGCCGGGCGTTTCAGGAATTGCACGAAGCGGTGTTAACCACGACCTGTTCAAAAAACTTTGGGGTCTACCGTGACCGGGTCGCGATTGCCGCCGTACAAACCAAGTCGCCAGAAAACGCAGCACGAACCCTGTCAAGACTAACCCGTTTAGCCAATGTGACCTACGCGATGCCTGCAGACCATGCCGCCGCCGTCGTCAAAACGATCCTGACGGACGAAGGGTTGAAGTGGGCATGGGAAACCGAACTAACGACGATGCGAGAGCGGATCCATTCTGTGCGCAATTCGCTGGCGAAAGCGCTGCGCGGTGCCACCAATAGCGATCGATTTGATTTTCTGGAACGCCATAAAGGCATGTTTTCGCTGTTGCCATTGACCGACACACAGATCGACACGCTACAGAATGAGCACGGCATTTACTTGGTCAAAGGTGGCCGCGCGAACATCGCCGGATTGACGAAGCGCCAGATCGAACAATTCGCGACTGCTGTTGCCCAAGTGATCACCAACTAGGAAGATTACCAAAACATGAGCCAAACCGTTGCCCAACTGACCGTAGAATTTCTGATCGCCAATGGCATTCGAAATCTTTATTGCGTCCCAGGCGTACAGAATGATCCTTTTTTTAACGCCATATTCGACCGAACTGGCATATTGAAACCCATCCAGGCGCGCCACGAACAGGGAGCAGTTTATATGGCTTTGGGTGCCGCATTGGCGACTGGGAAACCTCAGGCATTTTCCCTTGTACCCGGGCCCGGATTCTTAAACGGATGCGCCGCACTTTGCACGGCATATGCCCTGAATGCCCCACTCTTTGGGGTGATCGGGCAGATTCAGTCTGACGCAATCGGCAAAGAGTTTGGCTTGCTGCACGAAATCGAAGGGCAGCTTGAAACATTGAAATCTTTAACCAAACACGCAGACCGTGTCGTCTCTGGAACCAAAGCTAATGCACAGTTTCGCGATGCATGGCTGGCGCTGCATAATGGCCGCCCACGTCCAGTTGCGGTGGAGGTTCCGGTGAATATCTGGCGCTCGGAAACGGGTGTTGATAAAGAAAACCTGAAAGTCACGCCGCTCAAACCCAGCGCAATCGCACCCGACCTGATCTCTGAGGCCGCAGATTTGATTTCCAACGCTGAGCGTCCATTGATTGCCGTGGGCAGTGGTGCACAAGACCACAGCGATGATGTCCGTTTTCTAGCTAAATCTATCGACGCTGGGGTGATGGCTTTTCGCACTGGCCACGGCGTCATGGATTCCAGAGATCCCTTAGCGATTACGATGCCTGTTGGTCATGCATTGTGGGCCGAGTGCGATCTGGTAATTGGTCTGGGCACTCGGCTGACAACCCAGAAACTTGAGTGGGGTGTCGACGAAAATTTAAAAATATTGCATATTGATCTCGATGCGGATGTTCTGGCGCGAATTTGTGCACCGATGGTTGGGATCAACGCCAATCTTGGTGATGCCTTGCCGCAAATCCAATCAGCCTTGAACGAACAACCCGATCGCAGCCAATGGAGCAGCCGCATAGCCGAGAAAAAATCCATTTTTGCACAAGCGATTGCGGATGAGCTAGCACCTCAATTAGACTGGCTGGATGCAATTCGCGATGCCATGCCAGAGGAGGGTATATTCGTGGACGAACTGACACAAATCGGCTATGTCTCTCGCTTTGCCTTTCCTTGTTACTCCCCGCGCACGTTCCTCTCAACTGGATATCAGGGAACATTGGGTTGGGGCATCGCGTCAGCCATTGGGGCCGCGCACGCGCGCCGCGACGTGCCGGTCGTTTCTATTGCTGGCGACGGTGGTGCCATGTTTACGATCTCAGAATTGGCATCGGCCGCGCATCACAATATTCCGATCAATATCATTGTGATGAACGATAATGCGTTCGGAAACGTACGTAGCATCCAACGAGACAATTACGATGCCCGCTTCGTAGCTTCAGATTTGAGCAGTCCAGATTTTGTAAAACTCGCCGAAAGCTGCGGTGTTCATGGTATGCGTGCCACGACGCCCGACGAATTACGCTATGAATTGTCAAAGGCGATTGCTAACCAAGGACCCAACTTGATTGAGGTGCCCGTCGGCGAATTTCCATCGCCCTGGAAATATATTTTGATGCCCAAACTGCGCGGGCTTAGATCCGAGCTGCGTTGACCACCCAATGAACCGCGACGTATCTGGATGCGATGGCCGGCCCTTGATCGATTTTTAGTCGAGCTCTTCTGTTCTTAGCCGCCATCGATGCAAAGAAACCGAACAACAAATTCGTCCAAGTGTTTGAAGTAATACGCTTCGTAGCGAATGTCCACCTTTTGCCATTCAAGTGGAAATGTGTGCAACGCAGCATCCGGCAGTTTGGGCTCAAGCACTAAATCGCTCCGCGATAGGTACGCTTGTTTTGGGCGTTGCGACAAACAGGTATTTGTTTCGCATTTTGTGATGTTGGATGTGTCCTGGTGGCAAATTTTATAGAGTCCAGTGCGCGGGATCTACTCATGGTAGGCCCACCGGGATCTGGAAAATCCATGATGGCCGCGCGCCTGCCCGGCCTGCTGCCGCCACTCAGCCCAGCCGAAGCGCTCGAAACCTCCGTGATCCACTCCCTGGCCGGGTTGCTCGATGAGGGGGGATCTCTCGCGAGCGGCCGTTTCGCGAACCCCACAGCACCGCCTCCACGGCTGCGATTATCGGCGGAGGTCGCAACGCAAAACCGGGAGAGATTTCCTTGGCGCACAATGCGGTCATGTTTATGGACGAGTTTCCTGAATTTTCCCACCACGTTTTATAAACCCTGCGCCAACCGATTGAGACGGGTAAGATGATGGTTGCGCGTGCCAATGCTCATGTGAAATATCCCAGTCGCTTTATGCTGATCGTCGCTGCCAACCCCTGTCGTTGTGGCTATCTGGCAGACCCCGCAAAGGCCTGCGCCCGCGCCCCAGACTGCGGCGCCGATTATTTGGGCCGCATATCTGGTCCACTGCCGGATAGGTTTGATTTGCGTGTCGATGTACCACCTGTCGCCTACAGCGATCTTGAACTGCCCTGCGACAGCGCGCCAAGTGCCGAAGTGGCGCTGCGCATCACTGCGGCCCACACACGGCAATCCGAGCGATATGCCAAAATTCCAAACTGTATGGTCAATGCAGATGCGGAAGGGGCCGTGTTGCAGGCATTCGCAACACCCAACGCAGATGGCCAAGCGCTTTTGATCGAAATTTCTGAACGGTTTGGGCTAACAGCGCGGGGCTATCACAGGGTCATGCGGGTGGCGCGCACCATTGCAGAACTGGCAGCCAGTGAGGTGGTTGAACGGGCACATATTGCCAAAGCCGCCAGCTTCCGGCTGCCTGTGGGGCGCGGGCCGTCTCAGCCGCGCAAAAGTCGAAAAGCCGCCGCCGCAGCCCAGCCAGAAAAAATGGCAATGGCCAATGAAAGCAGCCCATAAGCAACAGGGCGCTCGTGGGCCAAATTATACAGCCAACGCTCGATGCCAACCTTCTGCACATCAATTGACGTCTGATACTGCGACACAACCTGGCCGTCGCGCATGAGGAAAATACGCGCCGAATAGGCGCCCTCCACCAAATTTGATGGCAGGGAAACGGAGGTCGAAAATAAAGTTTGCTCTTGCAGCTGCACCGAACCGGGCAGCATTTGATAAAGACCCTGCTCTTCACGCACGCGCACCAACGCTTCGGTAAATTGATCTTTATTGTTGGTGCTGGCGGGGACTGTAACTGCACGGATCAACTGGCGCACCGAGATTTGATGCCACAGATCAGATGCCTCACTGACAATGCGATCAAAGGGCCCGGTGGTGGCGACCGCGTAAAAGCTGGGCGCCAAATCGACATCAAAAGCCTCAACATTTACCCAAATCCCCAAGCGTTTGTCCTTACGGCGCACCGTAACCGGGTCGCGTGGACTGGCAATGGTGACAACAACATCGAGATCACCGGCCGAACTGGCCGCTGTTTCATGTTTTAGGGCACCGAAGATTAAGATCTCCGATCCATTAAAAAACGCCGTGATGCCGATTTCGTTTTTCGACATGCCGAGAACGATGTCTTGTGCCGAAACCGGGCCAGCCAAGGTCAGCATCACGAGAAAAACTCTTGCGAAAAAACCTTGCATCAATGGCCTCCCGCAACACCGAGGCTGAACAGCTCGGCGGGTTCCACAATCAGGTCAAACGCCAGCTTGGCGCAAACAAGTAGCACCATGAGCGCAAGAAGGATGCGCAGCTGCTCTGCTTTGAGCTTGGCGCCAATCATCGTTCCGAATTGCGCGCCGATCACCCCTCCGATCAAGAGCAATACCGCCAGCACCATATCCACCGTGTAATTGGTGGTGGCGTGCAGCATAGTGGTAAACGCCGTCACGAAAATGATCTGAAACAGCGATGTGCCCACTACAACTTTTGTTGGCATACCCAGCAGGTAAATCATCGCCGGAACCATCACGAAACCACCGCCCACGCCCATGATCGCCGCCAAGACCCCAACGGCAACGCCGACAACGATGGGTGGGATTATGGAGATGTACAGACCCGACACCTGGAACCGCATTTTAAACGGCAAAGCATGCACTAAACCGCGTTTTTTGCGCGACTTGACCACGGCCACTTGTTTCGATTTGCGGAGCGCGCGCAGGCTTTCGGCGAACATCAAGCTGCCAACGACCCCCAAAAACAGCACATAACACAATTTAACCAGGAGATCGACTTGGCCCAAACTTTTGAGGTGATTGAACACAACCACCCCAAGCGCAGCACCGACCAACCCGCCGATGAGCAGCACACCGCCCATTTTGAAATCCACCGTCTTACGTTTCACATGCGCCAACACGCCCGAAAACGAAGAGGCCACGATTTGATTGGCTTCGGTCGCAACGGCCACCGCAGGGGGGATGCCTATAAAAAACAAAAGCGGTGTCATCAAGAAGCCACCGCCAACGCCAAACATGCCAGACAGGATCCCAACCATCCCGCCGAGACCCAGCAGGAGAAAAGCGTTAACCGAGACTTCAGCGATGGGCAGATAGATATACATGGCGCCGCATAGCCCTAACGCTGGTCTCCGGCAAGGGCTTGCAAGGGCGCGGTGCGAAATCTGCGCTCAAAACGCGCATTTGGCCTTATCATCACCTAAAATTTGGCCTTATTTTTCTTTGACGTAAGCCACCCCACCAGAACGGGGCGGAATCGCCTTGCCGACGAAGCCTGCGAGGACCACGACAGTCAGCACATAGGGCAGCGATTGGATGAAAACCACCGGGATCTTGATCATACTGTCCAGACCTGCGCTCAAATTGCTCAGGGTTATCAAGGTTGCCACAATCGCAAGCCCCAAGCCCAGACCTCCCAAAACGATGCGATCAAGCAAGGTTTTGTTTCGCACATAGGCGAAAAGGCCACATCCAAGCGCCAAAAGCACCCCGCTCATCACCCAAGCCGGCAGGAGGATGTTTTGGAAGCGGTTGTCGACCGCAAAGAAAAACCCAAACAACAAACACGCACCCAGCGCATACCATGGCCGCCACTTGGCGAAGATCAAAGCAGCCAGAGCGATGAACCCACGGCCAGCAGACATATCTTTGACAAAACCGGCTTGCAAAGCCGTGGCCATGTAGGCTCCAGCAATCCCACATAAAATTCCGCAGATACAAACCGCGGCGTAACGCAGACCCACAACAGAGATCCCCGCCGTATCCACCGCAGCCGGGTTTTCTCCTACAGCGCGCAAGCGCAAGCCAAAGCGAGTTTTATATAAAACAAACCAAGTCAATGGCACCATCAAAAGCGCCACATAGACCAGCAAGGAATGCCCTGAAAACAGCTCGGAATAGAGCTGCATAAAAGGCCCAGCCTGCGAAATTTCTTTCGCCGGCACGGCACCAGGCAGGTTGAGGGGTTCAAAACGTCCGCCAGAGAGGAGCGGCGGCGTGCGCCCGCCTTGCCCAAACCAATCTTGCGAAATCACCACCGTTAATCCGGCGGCCAAAAAGTTGATTGCAACGCCAGAAATGATTTGATCGCCGCGCAGGGTGATCGAGGCTAGCCCATGAATGGCAGACAGCAAAAGCGAGGCGCCAATCCCAGCCAAAAGCCCCAACCAGACCGATCCAGTTGTCGCGGCAATCGCCGCCGATAAGAAAGCCGCTGCCAGCATCTTTCCTTCAAGACCAATATCAAAAATACCAGCCCGCTCCGAAAACAATCCAGCAAGGCAGGCCAGTAGCAGCGGCGTGGCCAAACGCAGGGAGCTGTCTAAAACTTGTAAGAGCGTGAGAAAATCCATAACCTCTACCCTCTTTGCCGCAGGCTTAAAAACAAGCGCTCAAGCGGGCCTCGAACCATTAAGCTCAGAGCGCCAGTGAACAAAATCACCAAGGCCTGGATCACCACAATCAACTCCCGCGGAATTTTCGTCCAGAGCGCCAACTCCGCGCCGCCTTGGTACAAAAAGCCAAAAAGCAATGCGGCAAGCAACACCCCAAGTGGGTGACTGCGACCCATCAAGGCCACAGCGATACCGATAAAGCCAGCCCCTTCGGTGAAGTTCAAAATCAACCGCTCACTTTCACCCTGCGTTGTATTGATGGCCATCATGCCTGACAAAGCGCCCGATATCATCATGGCCACCATGATGATTTTCACCGAGCCAATCCCTGCATAGCGCGCTGCAGGTTCAGATTTTCCCATAGCGCGAATTTCATAGCCCAGAGGCGTGCGCCAAATTAAAAACCAAACCAAAACACAGGCCACCAATGCGAGGAAAAAGCTCACATTCGCCGGGGCAGCGCGAAACATTTTTTCAAATCCCATGAGACTGGCCATATCCTCAAAGGTTGGCAAATGGGTGCTGGCTGGGAAGTTTGCTGTGGCCGGATCCATGCTGCCCTTAGGCTTTAGCGCACCAACCAAGAAAAAATTTAAAACGCCTGCCGCAATGAAATTGAACATGATGGTTGTGATGACGATGTGACTGCCGCGTTTGGCCTGCAAATAGGCCGGCAGCCCAGCCCAGATCATACCAAAGACGGCTGCACCAAGTGAGGCGCCAATGATTGCAAAGCTCCAATGCGGCCATGGGATGAACAGGCAGACCAGCGCCACACCAAGTCCGCCCATCATTGCTTGCCCTTCACCGCCAATGTTGAATAAGGCGGCGTGAAACGCCACAGAGACCGCAAGCCCAGTGAAGATAAAGTTGGTGGTGTAATAGAGCATATAGCCCCATCCCGAAGATCGCAGCAGCGTGCCCTCGATCATAAGCTTAAGCGCGGCAACAGGGCTTTCACCGATGGCCAAGATCAATAAAGCCGACAAAAGCGCTGCGATGATCAGCGAAATCAGAGGGACAAGAACCACATCAGCCCATTTTGGCATTACATCCATCATTGCGCTCCACAGTTTTGCACGGCAGTTTGGCTTAGACTCACGAGGAGGCCTCCCCTGTCACACCGGCCATTAAAAGGCCAAGCTCTTTTTCATTGGTTTTCGCCGGATCACGTTCGCCCATTATCTGGCCGTCAAACATCACCGCGACGCGGTCAGAGAGCGAGAGAATTTCGTCAAGCTCCACAGAAACCAGCAAGATCGCCTTGCCCTGATCGCGCAGCGCAACAATTTGTTGATGGATAAATTCAATCGCGCCAATATCGACCCCGCGCGTGGGTTGTCCGATCAAAAGCAGGTCGGGATTGCGCTCAATCTCACGCGCAAGAACAATCTTCTGTTGATTGCCACCAGAGAAGTTTTGAGCCGTCAAATTAGGATTGGGCGGGCGTACATCGAAGCGTTGCATTTTCGCAGCAGTCTCCGCCTTGATCGCCGCGTTGTCCATAAAAAAGCGATTGGACTGGTGCGCCGGATCGCGGTGATAGCCGAACACAGCGTTTTCCCAGGCCGTAAAGTCCATGATCAGACCTTCGCGTTGGCGATCCTCGGGCACATGGGCAATGCCATTGGCCCGCCTGGATTGTCCATCGCTATCCGCGCCCGTCAAATCCAAGGCAGCGCCGTTCACTTTCACCGAGCCCGTGGCGCTTTGGTAGCCCCCCAGAACTTCCAGCAATTCGGACTGCCCATTGCCGGCCACCCCAGCAATGCCAAGAATTTCACCAGCACGCAGCGAAAGGCTCACATCCGTCAACCGCGTGACCCCGGCATCATCCACCACATTCAGGTCGGTGATCTCCAGCACGTGTTGTTTTGGTTGAGCAGGCGCTTTATCGACCCGCAGCAAGACCTTCCGCCCGACCATCAACTCCGCCAAGTTTTCAGGGCTGGTTTGCGAGGTCTTCACTGTCGCCGTCATCTCACCGCGCCGCATCACGCTGACCGTGTCGGTGATATCCATAATCTCCCGCAATTTATGGGTGATGAGAATGATGGTTTTACCTTCTTCGCGCAGGCGCCCCAAAATACGAAACAACTGATCGGCTTCCGTCGGGGTCAAAACCCCGGTGGGTTCATCTAAGATCAATATATTGGCCCGGCGATACAACGCTTTGAGGATCTCGACCCGCTGCTGCATGCCCACGCCGATCTCCTCGATCACCGCATCAGGATCCACATTTAGCTCGTATTCCGCCGCCAGTTCGGCCAATTCCGCCCGCGCCTTGCGCAGAGAGGGCGCCAAAAACGCCCCGCTTTCCGCACCCAGGACAATATTCTCAAGTACGGTAAAATTTTCAACCAGTTTAAAGTGCTGGAACACCATGCCGATGCCTGCCGAAATCGCAGCCTGGCTGTCTGGGATCGCTGTTTTTTGACCCGAGATAAAGATTTCCCCGGCGTCAGCTTTGTAAAATCCATAAAGGATTGACATCAGTGTTGATTTGCCTGCTCCATTCTCGCCGATAATGCCGTGAATGGTTCCAGGCATGACACGGATTGAGATGTCTTTATTGGCCTGCACGGGCCCAAAGGCCTTGGAAATACCCTTTAATTCAATCGCTGGCTGGCTCATCAAAATCCCTTTGTCAACAAAGGCCGCGCCAACTTAATGGCGCGGCCTCCTCATTTTGGCCTGTTCGCAGGTCCTTTAGAAGGACAATGCGGGGCAGGTTTCGTCAGACGTATAATCATGCACGGACAATGTACCGGCCGTAATGGCTGACGCCGCCGCATCCACAGCGCTTTGCATATCTGCAGACACCAAAGACGCGTTGAACTCATCCAAGGCATAACCGACGCCACCGTTTGCTATACCCATTTGGAAATTGCCTGTTTCAAGCGCATCACCTTGGCTGAAGGCTTCGTAAACCGCATTGTCCACGCGCTTGAGCATGGAGGTCAAAACCTTACCCGGGTGCATATAGTTTTGGTTGCTGTCGACACCGATGGACAAAATACCCTCATCAGCCGCTGTTTGCAGAACGCCAACGCCTGTACCACCAGCCGCGGCAAAGACCACATCCGCACCTTGGCTGATCTGCGCTTTGGTAAGCTCAGAGCCTTTAACCGGATCATTCCATGCGGCCGGAGTTGTACCGGTCATATTTGCAATGATTGTAGCATCCGCGTTGACCGCCTTTACGCCCTGCGCAAAGCCACATCCGAAGCGGCGGATCAATGGGATATCCATGCCACCAACAAAGCCGACCGTGCCCGTTGCCGAGGCTTGAGCGGCCAGCATACCAACAAGATAGGAGCCTTCGTGCTCGTTAAAACCGATGCCGCGTACGTTGGGCATGCTCAACCAGTTGACATCGATAACGGCAAATTTTGTATCAGGATAATCTAGCGCCACTTTGCTCAGGGCATCGGCAAAGGCAAAACCAGCCATTACGATCGGGTTGGAGCCAGCTTCAGCAAAGCGCCGCAAAGCTTGCTCGCGCTGGGCTTCATTTTGCAGCTCAATCTCGCGGAAAGATCCACCAGTTTCATCGGCCCAGCGCTGCGCGCCCTGGAAAGCAGCTTCGTTGAATGATTTGTCAAATTTTCCACCAAGATCAAAGATAATAGCGGGGTCGGCCAATGCAGCGGTGGCGCTCAAAGCCGCAGCAGCAGCGCTGCCAAGAATAGTTTTCATAAAGCTCATAAGAGTCTCCCATAAATAGCGACAACCCAAGGGACAGAATCCTTCGGGTCAAAAGCAAGCAGATCCATCGATCATGACTAAGTTAGCCCGTTCTGCCAAGGGAGCGTCAATATAAATTTATCTTTTTATTAAGAAAATCACAGTTGAAACCTGAAAGCTCCCCGAGGGATTCAAATATAAGCAACTTAAGTCAGTGATTTACGAAGGATCAGCGCGTCGCATTTCGTGCCGTCGCGCCGCTGATAGTAGCCTGATCGGCGGCCGACCTGCTCAAATTCTAAGCTTTTATAGAGCCCAAGGGCCGGCACATTGTCCGCAGCCACTTCCAAAAAAACGGAGCGCGCGCCCAAAACTGCCGACGGCTCAAAAAGCGACAGCATCACTTGCCGCGCCAAACCCCGCCTTTGCGCCTCTACGGCGCAGGCAACAGTGAGGATTTCAAGCTCATCAAGGACCAAACGTCCCATCGCAAAACAGCCCGGAACCGCGCTCACATGCACGCCAGGCTGCATCATAAGATGTTGAAACTCATCTTCGGACCACGGGCGCGCATTGACAAGGGCAGAGCGGTGAATCCGCGCGAGATCTGCGGCCAAAACAGGCGAGTTAGGCGGCAACAGGGCGCACTTCGACCACTTCCGGGATATAATGGCGCAGCAAATTCTCTATGCCCATTTTAAGCGTCAGAGTGGACGAGGGGCAACCAGCACAAGCGCCCTTCATATGCAGGTAAACGATGCCTCGATCAAAACCGTGAAAGGTGATATCGCCGCCATCTTGCGCCACCGCCGGGCGCACGCGTGTGTCCAAAAGCTCTTTGATCTGCACCACAATGGATTCATCGGCGGCATCATAATCGCCCTGCGCGA
>Ga0209198_1001645_pt1 | contig 16556 bp, 9 predicted proteins | sample COGITO_mtgs_1105_2_FD_184804 | JGI IMG/M metagenome (GOLD analysis project Ga0209198, IMG submission 184804) | Pelagic marine microbial communities from North Sea - COGITO_mtgs_110519 (SPAdes) (version 2) | ecosystem: Environmental > Aquatic > Marine > Epipelagic ...
GAATCTATCAATTTCTTGATCGATATGATGCATAGGTGTTGATTTTGAGGTGTCTACAAGATACAAAAAACAACTATTATTCACAAAAAAAGAACTGTTAAATGATGTGTTTTTGCGCAGTCTGACGGTTAGTATAAGAATAGTAAGGGATTAAAAATGCACTTACTTTTCGGTTTAGCATTTAGCCAAATTTACAATTTTACCGTTATTTTACTTTTAACCGTCAAATTGTAAATTTGGCGGACTTTGTTAAAATGCACATACTTTGGGCTTGGCACTTAACCCTTATTATTTTTATACATTGTTAGCTTTAGTACTTATATTCTAATTGTTGTTTCTTGTAATGTTTTAAAGAACTCCTTTTTTGCAGTCTGTTCGTCTGGAATTTGAACACAGCAATATTTACTGTCTTTTCGGCCATTCTTAATGAAATCAATAAAAAATCCAGTCCGTTTACTGTACCTTTTTAATTCATATTGATCGTTACCGCATTTACCTTTCCATTGTCCATCTGCCACATAAGTCCAATTTATTGCTAATTGGATTTTTTGCAAAGCTTGTCTAAATTCCAAACACGTTTTAAATCTATCATTTCGATTTGGTTTCATTGATTTTCTTACAACTCTTATAATAGACTTAGGAATATGAGGTTGAAATTCTCTTTTTGGAAATTTTTCCCGTTTAACTGCATTTAGCCAGTCAGCATCATTTGCGTAGGGAACATTTAAATTGGGTAAATTATTAATTAATCTATAAAAAGTTATCCCTAATGAGTAAATGTCGCTTAATTCGTCTTGTCCAACATTCTCTAAAACTTCTGGTGGCAAATGTGAACTATATCCAGCAAAATTAAAAGGCTGATTAGCTAAGCCATATGCAAGTCCAAAATCAGAAAGTTTAGCACTTAAATTATCTGCAAATAATATATTAGCAGGTTTTATATCTCTATGAAAAATACCTTCATTATGTGCGTGTTCTAAGCCAAATAAAACATCTGAAACTATTTTAATAGCCTTTTTAACAGTAACAAAATTTTTCTCTAAAAATCCCTGTGCGCTTCCTTTGGCTAAATATTCCATCGCTATGCAAGGAACTGGGGTATTTTGTATTTGATGAATATCGATTTCTTTAACATCTACAATATTCTTGTGCCGACACTTTTCTAAAATTTTAGCTTCATTTATTGCGTCTATAAATTGTTGTGGATTTTGAACGGTAATTAATTTGATAGCTCTTTCTACATCTAATAAATTATCTTTTGCACGAAATACTTTACCAAAATTTCCGCCTCCTATAAATCCAATGGTTGTAAATTTTCCAATATCCATATTTTTATAATTGTAGCATTGCAACCAAAGCACTATTTCTCATATTCTTATTCCAATGTGGTGGGTGAGAACCTAATACATTGTCAACATACGTTTCAAGGTTTGTTCCGTTCGGTTGATTAAATTTATTTGGTTTAACTGATGCAGGTGAAGTATGACATATTGCTATTTGGTTTCTATGACAAAGTAAGTTTAGAATTCCTTGTGCATAATAAACACAATGAACATAGTTGTTTGTTACATTGTTAATTGTCAATCGATAACTTACTTTATTGGGATTCACATTATTCAAAATTGCAGTTAATTCGTTTTCAAACCAATCTACTCTCTCAGAAATGCTATGATTTGCAGGAAGACTAATTTTATTTTTGGACACGAATACAGGTGCGTTTAGGGTTCCTTCAACAACTACAAAGTATATATCTGATGAAGTAAAGTTAAATCCTATAGTTGTCATAGTTTCAGTTTTTTTGTATTAAAGCTAACGTTGTTGTGTAAGATTAGTTGCGTGTTTTAAGCACTAAAGTTAGTAAATAAAGCACGTATAGAAAGTCAGCAAAGACTTTCGTAAATAAGCTAAAACTAGCAATTAATTTTACACGGTGTTGGGCTTAGTTTTTTTCAATTCTACTAATGTCTTTTGTTAGATTCGGTTCAATATATTCCAAGAAACTACCAAAATATGATTTTAGACTATTGGATTGTTTTTCTTCACAACTTTCAATGTACTTTAAGAAAGATTTTACACTTTCAACTCGACTTTTCAAGTTTCTTTTTCCTTCTTCATTAGATAGTGGGAATTTTGAATAAATATCATTGAAGAAATCTTTATCAAATATTGGTGTGTCTTGAATAATTAAATCTAAATAATGAAAACGTGTACAAAGCTCTTTGATATAATAGTAGCCTTTTAATGTTATTGTAATGTTTAATTCATCTGGTATATTTTTTTTGTCAATATCAGTCAAAACTTCATCTGTATCTATTAGTGTAATATTTATTAATTCAAGAATTGCTGACCTTAAAGTTTTTATTGAATAACCAAAAGAAGAAAACAGAACATATATTTCTTCTATTGCTATAAATCTATTTGAATTTCCTTCATTTTCATATAGTTTTACTAATTCTTTAAGAAGATAGAAATTTAAAAAATGATCAGTTGAGTTTTCATTTATTGATAATATATTATGAATTGCACTATTTTTAGAATTGTAATAATGCTTATTAATTAAACCAATTGATTTAATAAATTCGTGAAATGGAATTGGACTGTGTGTCTCATCTTCTAATCTATACCTTTCTCTCATTATATAATCTTCAACTTTGGTATGACCTGATGTTAGGAATAGTTTAAAAACTCTTAAGCCTTCTCTAATATTTGGATAAGTAGTTTGATTTAAGAAATCTATAATATAATTATTGTCAGCTGAAAACACTGAACTCTTTAAACTTGTAAGAAATTCTATAACAGCCTGATTATTAATTTTGACTTTATAACCTTTTGCGTTTTGAGCTTCAATTTCTACATCATCAAGGTTTAAGTTTTCTAAAGTAAAATCAAGTCTTTTTTGTAGTACCTCAGAATATTTTGGAGCAGTTATATGATATACATTACTTTCATATGCATCAAATGGTGGTGAAAACCTCCATTTATAATAATAACCTTCTCTAAGACTTATTACAGTTCCGCAAAGACTTGTTTTTGCTAAAGAATGCGCAAACAGAAATGCTTGTTCTTGTATTTCATCTTTAAACTGGTCAGCATTATCAATAATAATGATTAAGCGTTTTCTTCTATCTCTAATAAAGTACTTGCTAATACTTTCTAAATGACTAATGTGATTATTTTGACGTTCTGTAATAAAATCTGCTATTTTTTGTTGGTATGAAGTTTCGTTATTTTCTTTATCAAATAACCATATACCTTTATCATTTCTTTTAATATCTTTAAGGTAAATTCTTTTTAAAGTTTTTAAGGAATGTAAATCAAGGTGCTCATATTTTTCATAAATATTTTCCAGGATACTTTTACATATTAAGTTAGCATCGAATTGATTGTTAGTATTAAAATAATCTCTTAAATCTAAATATGTTGTCAAATGATTATTTAAATCATTTTCTTTTGTTTGAAATTTAAACAAATGATTTATAAAAGTAGATTTCCCAGCTCCTTTAGAGCCTATAATTACTATTGGTTTTGGTGGTGTTAAATTATTTAAAGTTATATCATCAGTATTAATTTCTTCATTGATTTGTTTTTTGATATTAGATGTGTTTATTGCAGGAACTACATTTGATAATTTAGGAGCAACATCAGAAAACAGTCGCTCGATGTCTCCTCTGTTTTTCTTTGTTTCTTTATTTTCTACAAAACATTTTTCAATAAAATTTTCATTACTCTCTGTTTCTGAACTAAACATTTCTCCAAAAACGCTATTAATTATTGGTGTAATCTTAGAACTTAAAGGGTTTCTTATGAGTTCTTTTTCTTTTTGAGTGATTTTTGAAAAAATTGTAAAACTTGGATTTAGATTACTTGGAAGGTCGTAAATAAAGCCTCCATTATTCACTATTGAAAATTTAGATAATGTCTCATAGAACTCAACGAAACGATTTTTAATATCGTCAATACCGTTAAATACAATACAAGAGTTTTCTTTCCAAGAAGTTCCATCTGAATTATATAACTTCAATATTATATATTGTTTCCCATTTGTAATAACGCCATAATTTGCTCCAAAATCACCTGCATAATTTCTAATTTGAGTAATTACGTCCTCATTTTCTTTTAAAAAGCTTTTTACCTTTAATTTTTTATGATTTTTAGGTATTACAAATTCTTTAAAGTTTTTTTTTGCTTCAATTATAAAGTGAAAACCTGATATTGATACTTTGTAATCAAAATAACCTGAATCAACTTTTCCTTCTCTAGAAATATCAGATTCATTCCATCCAAGAACTTTAAATAGAACACTATCAATTAATTTTGAGCGAGTATCTGATTCATTAATATCTTCTTCTATGAATTTGTCAATTTCAGATTTAATCGAACTAAAATTTTCAAAAGATTCGTCAACTGATAATGTTTTCTCCATAGTTTTTTTTCAAATTAAGCCCAACGGGTTATATGGAGAATAAACGCCCTTTTTATAGGGGTATATCTCCGGATAATAGGAACTTTTGTTCTCGTTTATCATTTTTATTTAAATGAAATAAAATCGTATCAAGCGGACTCTGTATCCCCCGTAGCGCGAGCATTCTGCTCGTGCTCTTAAATAAGCTAATGTTAGAGTTTTCCTTCATATATCAATTTCTAAAACTGTTTGGTCTTCTTGATAATTTCTCGCACTACTATACTTCCAGTCTATTGGATCGGTAACAAAACCGCTTTCAACAGGGTTGTTTCGTATAGAGTCTATTTTTTGTTGTATTACTTTTTCACTCCATAATTCTATTGGTTTCTACGTTGCTTTTAGTAGTTGCAAGAAATTTTTTCAAAAAACCCGCTGCGATACATCATTCGGTTTTAAAACCAACGCACACATGCACGCCACTGTAATATTTACAGTAAACTAATATCTAACTATTGAATCCATTGGTTGTGAAGATTTTGACTTGGGGGTCTTAATCTGAGTTAAATGTATAAAAAAATCACGGATATCCAAAGAGTTACGTGATTTTAACAGAATAATTTTTAGGCGTTTCTACGCGTGCTTTTTATTTTTCATACGGGCACGCAGAAGCGTAGGGGGTTAACTTGTTTTGTCTATTGCATTATAAAGTTCCTCTAAATCATCAATTGCGCCCCTTATGGATTCTATAATTTCTTTAGGGTTTTTTTGTGGTTTGGTTGATATAAACAAGTCTTTCAAGTCAACGTCAAGGGCGGAGGCTATATCAATAAGTAATTGTTTTCTAGGGATACTATCACCCTTTACAAGATTAGAAACACTAGCCTCAGTAACGTTAACCATAAGAGCCAACTCTTTTCCTGTAATACCTTTCTCTTTTAATATTTCTTTTAGTCTTAAGATCTTCATAACATATTTAGGTTTAGACAAAAATACAAAATTATAGTTTAAGTGTAATATATTCAAAATAAATTTAGTTTCATTTGCACGTTATTATAGTAATGCTTTAATTTGTATAACAAATATAATATTTGTACTATAAATTTAGCATCTCAAATCTAAAATTATGAAACCCCAAACAGCCAAAGAAATAACAGACGCCAATCGCAAAGCGATCCGCCACGGCAAACCAACGCCCTACACCAAACAGCAGCACGCCGCCGCTAAAAGATGTGACCACGAAGATATCAGATATTGGAATTTTTGTTTAAATACCATGGAAGCTTATTCCAAAAAAGACTATTTAGATACCGAAGACTGCACTTTCTTAGAACTAATATTGTGGAATCGGATTTTACCAAAAGCCGAGCCATTCACCAAACAGGAATATCGTAACACCAGTGGTTTTAACTTTAAAGACATGGTTATATGGAATGAATGCCTGCCAAACGCCGAAAAATTCACCGAGGACGAAATAAATAGCCTGTAAGTAAGTAGATTCGCAAGTGTCCCTTTTTTTTGTAGGTTAACCTTAGCAATCAAAAAAGTTAAAATGTAGCGTACTGGTTCCTAAATTTACGCCTTAATTTGCAGTCGCAGGGCGCTTACCCGCGGAGGCAAAAGGCGAGAAATCAAACTATTTAGGTGAAGATCTAATTGGTTGAATCTATTTTATATGAAACCGTATTCCAAAAAAACCATTAATTCCTTGGTTCGAGTAATACACATAGCTAGGATCAAATGACAATGCATTAGGATTGTTTGGCGTCGCAATTACTTGGCCGTTAGTTCCAAAACGCACCGCTTTGTCAAAGGGATCAAAAGCCCGTGCAATACTATTTGCAGCAGGTTTAAAATTGAAAATATTTTTGATGCCTGTATATATTTCAAATTCCTTAAAACTATAGGTTGCTTGTAGGTTCATTATATTTATAACAGGGCTGTAAGGATCTCTTGAGTCTAGCGCACCCAGTAGAGGGAGTTTCATAGGACCAATGATTGTTCCAGAAAGATCAAATGTGATTTTTGGGTTGTAAATGGTATAACTGACTCTATAATTTCCAGAAATTTTCTCGGTCAAAAAAGGATATTCAGTTTCGTTGTTTTGAATAATTTTAGAGTCAATAAATGTAGCACCCATATTTATTTTGAGTCCGTTTGCAGACACACTATTGATGTTTAAGGTCACTCCTTGAGATACAGATTTTCCATCTAGGTTACTATAAATAATCTGGTTTGGATTGGTGTCGTAATCTGGAAAAATTCGATTTGAAAACTCCGTTTTAAACACACTAAGATCCAAATCAAAAATGGTCCCATATTTTGAATACAGTTTTTGATTCCAGTTGATGTTTATATTCCATGATTTTTCTGGCAAAATAGCTTCGGTAAAAATCACATCTCTAGCGCCTGTGAGTGCGGCATGGTCTTCAGTAAATACATTGACCACTCTGTAGCCTGTTCCAAATCCAAGTCGAACAACTGAGCTTTCATCCTTACTGGCCCATTTATAGTTTAGTCTAGGAGTCCAAATGTCACCATAAATTGAGTTCTTGTCATATCTAATTCCAGAAAGAAGGGTTTGAGAATTTCCAAAACTCCATTCGTTCTGAATGAAAATTCCTGGCAGGGATGTGATCTCTTTTTCTGCAGTCGCAGGCGTATTATCATCATAGCTTGTGTACCGAAAAGAGGCGCCAAACAAAAGAGTGTGCGTTTTTAGTTTTTTGGAATACACGGCTTGGATAAATCCAATCGTTTGCAACGCATTATAGGACGTGGTACCATACACCGAATTTTGGTCATGGTTGTTTAGGCTGTATTGTAAAAATAAATCTTTTGAAACATCGTACTTTCCAAAGGCTTCGATTCTACTGGTATAAATACTTTCGCCATAGACTTCATTGCCGCCTCTATACTTTGAATTCCAGTTCATTTCACCACCCCATCTGTCTTCATAAAAATAGCGAAAAGCAACACTGTTTTTTTTGGTTTTTATTTTATTAAAAATTGAAATTCTGTGTTGTAAGGTTAAATCTGTAAAGCCATCTCCATTGGAGTCAATTGGATTGGAGTAATTAAAATAATTGACGCCAATCAACCCCAAAGCATTCTTTAATTTGTACTTGGCACCCAAATCTAAATTTAGTTCACCCCATGAAGTTGTATAGGATTCGATATTAAATCGGTGGACGTTTTCAGGGAGTTTCGTGATTAAATTGATAATCCCACCAATTGCCTCCGATCCGTATAGGGTAGAGGCCGGCCCTTTGATAACCTCCACTTGTTTGATGAGTGATTGTGGAATTCCAGACAGTCCATAAACCGTCGATAGTCCACTAACAAGGGGCAGGCCATCGATCAAAACCATGGTATTGGCCCCTTCTTGACCGTTAATATGAATGTCACCCGTATTACAGACATTACAATTTAGTTGAGGTCTGATGCCATTAATACCTTCAATGGCTTCAAAAAAACTCGCTTTTGGAGTCGCTCTAAAAAAATCAGAGGTATATAGTTCAACTTGGATTGCACTTTTTAGCTTTGACACTTGTCGAAGCGTTCCCGAAATAACAACTTCGTCTAAACTGTTATTTTCTAATACAATTGTTCCGAGATCTTTGTTGTTTCCGTCTACATTTACCACTCTAGGCGTATAGCCAACATATGAAATAACGAGCTTATTCTGACCATTAATAGCGTCAATTGAAAAGATACCTTCTTCGTTTGTAATCGTACTTTTGTTATTTATTGTATTATATACTGTAGCCCCAAAAAGATGATTCTGATCTTGGTCTTTAATGACGCCCTTAATTTGTGCCAAAGTGATGTTGGAAATAAGAAAAAATAGGACACTAATTATATTATATTTTACGATCAAAGTTGTAAGTTTATAGTGTTTAAATGACAATTGTTCACCACCGCAAAACTAATGAAAAAAACCAAAGAAAAAGAACATTATTTAAAGGAAATTTATAGATTAGAAATGGCTAACGAACTCATATCCGTTTCCAGTCTTTCTAAAGTATTAGGGGTTTCTAAATCATCGGTTTCTAATATGATCAAAAAGTTGGTGGTTATGAATTTATTAAACTCAGCGCCTTATAAGGCTATCGAATTTACTTCAGAAGGTCGAGAACTGGCTCGAACCATCGTCGCTAAGCATCGCTTAATTGAGTTGTTTTTAGTTGAGGTGATGGCCTTTGAGCCTGAAAATGTTCATGCTATTGCAGAAGAAATCGAGCATATTGAAAGCCCTGCGTTTTTTAGAAAAGTAAAACAAATGTTAAGTCAGCGAAAAATTGATCCGCATGGGAGCCCAATCCCTGACGTTGAGTTCTAATTTCTTTTTTACAAAGCTGCTATTCGTTTTTGTTAACGCTAGGATTAAAGTAACCTGTTATGTGCTTTTAGAGCCTCTTTATATTAGAGCTATTTTTAATTATTTCTATAGCAGGTAATAGTTTTTTGGCTTCAGAATTAATTATTTTACCCTCAACATTTAAAACAATAAAATAAGTTCTTCTGTTGGCCTGATGCTCGACTTCTAGACATTTCACCCTATTTGAATGAGAATCATTATCTACACATTTGTTGGTTAATTTAGATTCTCCATCCCCTTTTCCATAAATTCTGTCCGAAGATATTCCCTTATCAATAAGATAATTCACAACAGATTTAGTTCTTTTTTGAGATAATATTTTATTATCAAAACTACGCCCCCTTGCATCTGTGCCTGATACTCCTGCTAAAATTATTTTAGGATATTTTGTCATTATATTCACAATGTAATCCAATTCAATTTCAGCGTCTACTCTAATATTCCATTTATTAAAATTAAAATAAAGAGGATTTGTTTTTATCACTAACTCAGTATCCATATTATATCCGAAGTCAGCTACTATCTCCAATAATAAATCTACCTTCAAATTTTTTTCTAAGGTTTTAAACGACTTTACCTCTGAGGTATAATATTCCTTAGACCCTATAATTACAAACTGTTGATTGCATGGTAATTTAAAAGAGAACCGTCCTTCTTCATCTGTTAGTGTATCTTTAATAGTAGCCCCGAAATTGTCCTTTATAATAATTTTTGAAAACGGTAAATGCTGTTTAAATTTTGATTCTTTTACAACACCAGTAACTGTTACAGCACAAGCTTTCTTCGGAAGTAATTGTTGTACCGCGTATATATCATCCTGTCCAACTCCTCCATCTCTATTTGAAGATAAATATCCTTTTTTAGTAACTGTATTTATAGAAAATGAAAAATCATCCTGCTTCGTGTTGACAGGAGTTTTTAAATTAATGGGTTTTGTGTAGGTACCAGCTATTTTTTTAGTTGAAAAAACATCCAAAGCTCCCATTCCAAAATGACCATCAGAAGAAAAATACAACATATTATCAGCCGAAATAAAAGGAAACATCTCTTTTTCTGCTGTATTTACCGGAGTTCCTAAATTTTGGATCGCACCATAAGTACCGTCATTATTAATAGCGACCGTGTAAATGTCTGTTTTCCCTATTCCTCCTGGCATATCAGAAATAAAATACAACTGTTTGCCATCTTTACTTAAAGAGGGGTGGCCTACTGAATAATTAGTACTGCAAAATGGGAGTTCTACAATATTATCCCATTTTTCTCCAATCCATTCTGCCTTTAAAATTTTTAAGTTATTATACCCTTTTTCATCAACTATAAATTTCTTATTTACATAATTATTTCTTGTAAAATATATTGTTTTATAGTCTGGAGAAAAAGTTACAGAAGACTCATTTAACTTCGATTTTATATCCTCAGAAAATAGCAGTTTAACATTAGAAATATCACTTTGTTGTTGAGAAATATTTTCCTTTTTAACTTGATAAATATCCAAAAAACTCTTTTTGCTTATCGCATCAATTCTCTTCATAAATACTTTTTTTTCTGCTACTGAAGAAAAAAGAATTGAATTGCCGAACTCGGTAACGCCAAAATCTGAATTTACCGAATTTACAGCGCGTAAATTAGTTACTTGATATTTGGGTTCAGTATCTTTTGTTTCTTTAGTCTGAGCTTGTATGACTGAGAAACTAAAAAGAAATAAGAGTATAATTTGGTTATATTTTTTCATAATTGTATTTTTAAAATTAGAAATATCTTGGAGATCTAATTTTATAACTTTCAAAATCAAAATTAAAGAGTATTAAAACCTCATGTGATCCTGAGCTAAATTCACCAAGACCTGTTAAAGTGTGATCATAAGCATAGCCTACTCTCAGGCTTCTTGAAGTTCTTACGTTTATTAATGCTGAAATAGATTCTTTTAGCCTATGAGAAATCCCAAATTCTAACATATTAAAAACTAAAACGTTCCCCGAAAAATCTATAGATACTGGAGCACCCTGAACTATTTTTGCCATAATGGAAGGTTTTAACTTTACATTGTGTGACAACTCAAATATATAACCAGAGGTAAGAAAAAAATGCATATTCTCCTTTGCTCCTTTTGCTTCTTCCTTATTGTTTTTAAAATAAGATGTTTGTAACAAATTAGGAATTGACATACCAGCATAAAACTTATCTGTGTAATAAAAAGTACCCATACCAAAATTTGGAGAAACTTTATTCGAGTTTTGATTACTTGAGGTCGGTTCAGTATTTTGGTAGTTCAAATTATTAAAATTTAAAAAAGTAAAACCTGCTTTTAATCCTAACGCTAGGTTCGCTTTTTCACCAACTTTAAAAGTATAAGAAAAGTCACCATATAGGTTTTGTTCTTGTGATGGACCTATTTCATCTGCAATAACAGAGAGCCCTAAACCAACATTTTTACCAACGGGTGAATTAATCGATAGAGTTAAAGTTCTTGGCGCCCCAGGAATGCCAACCCATTGCGATCTCCCCATCATATTTATACTTAAAGCACCAAATGACCCAGCATATGCGGGGTTTATAACACTCATATTATACATGTATTGAGTGTATTGTGCATCCTGTTGAGCTTTTACCAACGTAGTAAATAAGATAATTGTAAGTAATATTATCTTTATTTTTATTTTCATTACTTTTTTTATTTATGCTTTATCTATTTAAATATATCCAACCAGTAATTTTCTCTTTTACCTTATTGTTAAGATGAATAATATAATAATACGTTCCTACGGTTAACGGTTTGCTGTTACCCTGCAAAAGTCCAACCGTTGCATAACCGTCCCACCATGAGGGATTTGTGCTACCGTTGTTATTATAATAGTAAACTTTAGTACCCCATCTATTAAAAATTTCTATCTCAAAGTCTAGATAATTAAACAGTATTGGTATTATAAATGTATCATTCACACCGTCTCCATTTGGTGAGAATGCGTTGTTAATATTACTTACAACAATCTCTATATTAGAGGTTACTGCACATTGTCCAGAGGTTGGAGTAAAAGTATAGTTCGTAGTTGCTGTATTGTTCATTGCTGGCGACCAAGTTCCTGTGACACCATTGTTAGAGGTAGAGGGTAAATTAGACAAAGGGTCTCCACTACGAATTGGATTTACCGCATTAAAAAAGGGCGTTATAATCGGGTTCACCACAATGTCGATGCTCGATGTTACTGCACATTGGCCTGCATCTGGAGTAAAAGTATACGTGGTGGTTGTGGTGCTATCCAAAGAGGGCGACCAAGTTCCAATAATGCCATTATTCGATGTGGTAAGTAGTTCACTTAAATCGTCTCCGGAACAAATAGCTGGAATTTGTGTGAATGTTGGTGCTGTATCTGAATTCACCTCAATAGTCATATTTACAGTCTCAGCACATTGGCCTGCATCTGGAGTAAAAGTATACGTGGTGGTTGTGGTGCTATCCAAAGAGGGCGACCAAGTTCCAATAATGCCATTATTCGATGTGGTAAGTAGTTCACTTAAATCGTCTCCGGAACAAATAGCTGGAATTTGTGTGAATGTTGGTGCTGTATCTGAATTCACCTCAATAGTCATATTTACAGTCTCAGCACATTGGCCTGTATCTGGAGTAAAAGTATAAGTGGTTGTTGTGGTGTTATCCAAAGAGGGCGACCAAGTTCCTGTGACACCATTGCTAGAGTTGGAGGGTAAATTAGGCAAAGTGTCTCCACTGCAAATTGGATTTACCGCACTAAAAGAAGGCGTTATAATCGGGTTGACCACAATGTCGATGCTCGATGTTACTGCACATTGACCTGTATCTGGAGTAAAAGTATAAGTGGTGGTTGTGGTGTTATCCAAAGAGGGCGACCAAGTTCCTGTGACACCATTGCTAGAGTTGGAGGGTAAATTAGGCAAAGTGTCTCCACTGCAAATTGGATTTACCGCACTAAAAGAAGGCGTTATAATCGGGTTGACCACAATGTCGATGCTCGATGTTACTGCACATTGACCTGTATCTGGAGTAAAAGTATAAGTGGTGGTTGTGGTGTTATCCAAAGAGGGCGACCAAGTTCCTGTGACACCATTGCTAGAGTTGGAGGGTAAATTAGGCAAAGTGTCTCCACTGCAAATTGGATTTACCGCACTAAAAGAAGGCGTTATAATCGGATTGACCACAATGTCGATGCTCGATGTTACTGCACATTGTCCTGTATCAGGAGTAAAAGTATAAGTCGTAGTTGCTGTATTGTTTATTGTTGGTGACCAAGTTCCACTGATACCATTGCTAGAGGTGGAGGGTAAATTAGGCAAAGTGTCTCCACTACAAATTGGATTTACCGCACTAAAAGAAGGCGTTATAATCGGGTTCACCACAATCTCGATAATCGATGTTACTGCACATTGTCCAGCATCTGGAGTAAAAGTATAAGTCGTAGTTGCTGTGTTGTTTATTGTTGGTGACCAAGTTCCTGTGACACCATTGCTAGAGGTGGAGGGTAAATTAGGTAAAGAGTCTCCACTACAAATCGGATTTACCGCACTAAAAGAAGGCGTTATAATCGGGTTCACCACAATGTCGATGCTCGATGTTACTGCACATTGTCCTGTATCAGGAGTAAAAGTATAAGTCGTAGTTGCTGTATTGTTTATTGTTGGTGACCAAGTTCCTGTGACACCATTGCTAGAGGTTAAGGGTAAATTAGGCAAAGAGTCTCCACTACAAATCGGATTTACCGCACTAAAAGAAGGCGTTATAATCGGATTGACCACAATGTCGATGCTCGATGTTACTGCACATTGGCCTGTATCTGGAGTAAAAGTATACGTGGTGGTTGTTGTGTTATCCAAAGAGGGCGACCAAGTTCCTGTGACACCATTGCTAGAGGTGGAGGGTAAATTAGGCAAAGTGTCTCCACTACAAATTGGATTTACCGCACTAAAAGAAGGCGTTATAATCGGGTTCACCACAATCTCGATACTCGATGTTACTGCACATTGTCCAGCATCTGGAGTAAAAGTATAAGTCGTAGTTGCTGTGTTGTTCATTGCTGGCGACCAAGTTCCACTGATACCATTGCTAGAGGTGGAGGGTAGATTAGACAAAGCGTCTCCACTACAAATCGGGTTCACCGCACTAAAAGAAGGCGTTATAATCGGATTGACCACAATGTCGATGCTCGATGTTACTGCACATTGGCCTGTATCTGGAGTAAAAGTATACGTGGTTGTTGTGGTGTTATCCAAAGAGGGCGACCAAGTTCCTGTGACACCATTGCTAGAGGTTAAGGGTAAATTAGGCAAAGAGTCTCCACTACAAATCGGATTTACCGCACTAAAAGAAGGCGTTATAATCGGATTGACCACAATGTCGATGCTCGATGTTACTGCACATTGGCCTGTATCTGGAGTAAAAGTATACGTGGTGGTTGTTGTGTTATCCAAAGAGGGCGACCAAGTTCCTGTGACACCATTGCTAGAGGTGGAGGGTAAATTAGGCAAAGTGTCTCCACTACAAATCGGATTTACCGTACTAAAAGAAGGCGTTATAATCGGATTGACCACAATGTCGATGCTCGATGTTACTGCACATTGGCCTGTATCTGGAGTAAAAGTATAAGTGGTGGTTGCTGTATTGTTCATTGCTGGCGACCAAGTTCCTGTGACACCATTGCTAGAGGTGGAGGGTAAATTAGGCAAAGAGTCTCCACTACAAATCGGATTTACCACACTAAAAGAAGGCGTTATAATCGGGTTCACCACAATGTCGATGCTTGATGTTACTGCACATTGACCTGCATCCGGAGTAAAAGTATATGTGGTGGTTAGCGTATTGTCAATTGCTGGTGACCAGATTCCTGTAACTCCGTTATTCGATGTAGTGGGCAATACTGCTAAAGCTTCCCCATTACAAATAGGGTTTATTTGAGTGAATGTTGGAGTGATTAGTGGATTCACCGTGATGGTCATGGGTTGATTGATCGTACAAGCTTGACCCGGTTGTGTGATATCTGGTGTAAAAGTATATGTGGTGGTTAGCGTATTGTCAATTGCTGGTGACCAGGTTCCTGTAATCCCGTTATTCGATTCAGTGGGTAATTCCCCTAAATCATCTCCATTACAAATAGGGTCTACTTGAGTGAATGTTGGAATGATATCAGTAATTATGCTCACTATTTCACTTGAAACACTGGAAGAAAAAACTACATTTATGTCATCTAAAAAATTACCCTCTGAAGTAGGTGATGCAGGAATGAGAGACTTAAAACGAATGGTATAGTTTATTCCTAAATCATCAGGGAAAAGATACTCTAAACTGTAATACCCCCAAGCATCTGTACCGTCTGAAAACGAACCTAAGTTTGTGTAAGGGCCACCAATGGGACCAATTTCAACCTCCATTATGTCGTCTGCGCTAGAATTTCTTCCTCTATGAGCAAAAGAGATTAGTGCTGAAGAACCCGGAATTATTTCAAAATCTTGAAATAATGTAGATCGCATATTGGCATTTAACTCTATAAATTGATTTCCTGAATAGGCATCAAATCCCATAAATCCATCACCCCAAACTTCAATTTTAGAATCACTGGCGGTAGTTTCCCAACAAGGAACAGAGTCTTGATTTATAATTATATAATTTCCAGGATTAACTATTTGATTATCTTCAAAATCTGTATTACACAAGTAATTATCCTTACTGATAGATACGCTATAATCCCCTTCTACAGATGTAGAAAAACTCTGAACATTTCCAGGATTATCTACACCTACTGGAACAATCCAAGTATAAGAATAGAAACCCGCAGGTGATGGAGTTGCAACAATTGTCGCTATTCCACTAGAGCATATAATGTCACTATTTACAGCAACGCTAAACGGAATCGTATTCACCGATTCTGGAGAATTCTCATGCCATGCAATTGAATCATCATCACCAGAACCAGAAATAATATCCAAATCACCATCACCATCCACGTCTGCAACAAAAATAGTGTTTGCATGTTCGTCAATGTAAGAGTTAATATCTGCAGTTGTAAAGCCAGGATTTGCTTCACCATCATTTTCATGCCAAATAATTTTGGCATCTCCAGTGGATCCAGAAACAATATCCATATCTCCATCATTGTCCATATCGGCAGCATAAACAGAAAATGCAATTAATGCACTTGTATAAATATTTATAGCTGTAAAATCAGGATTTGCAGCACCATCATTTTCATACCAAGCAATTGTATTATCACTCTTTGATGCGGAAATGATATCCATATCACCATCATTGTCCATATCGGCTACAAAAATACATCTTGCACCATCTGCGCTAGTAGCAACGTTCGTAATTGTAAAATTAGGGTCTGGAGCACCATCATTTTCATACCAATCAATTCTGTCATTATTAGCTGATGCAGTAACCATATCCATATCACCATCTCCGTCCATATCGGCTGCAAAAATGGAGTATAAAAAGCCGTTAACTGCCTCATTAATATCATGTTTTATAAAATTAGGGTTTGGAGCACCATCATTTTCATACCAAGAAATTTTATTGTCATTATGAGAAACAGAAATAATATCCATATCTCCATCGTTGTCCATATCTGCTGCTGAAACATTAGTTGCTCCACTTGCACTCGTAGTAATATCCCGTGCTGTAAAATCAGGAGTTGCATTACCATCATTTTCATACCAAGCAATTGTATTATCTTTTATAGATGCAGAAACAATATCCATATCGCCATCACTGTCAATATCCGTTACATAAATAGAATAAACTCCGTCAGCACT
>Ga0209198_1001650_pt1 | contig 16537 bp, 16 predicted proteins | sample COGITO_mtgs_1105_2_FD_184804 | JGI IMG/M metagenome (GOLD analysis project Ga0209198, IMG submission 184804) | Pelagic marine microbial communities from North Sea - COGITO_mtgs_110519 (SPAdes) (version 2) | ecosystem: Environmental > Aquatic > Marine > Epipelagic ...
CTACTTTTTCATTTGAGGATAGTTCTACTGATTCATTAAATTGTGACGAAAGCGTTTCCGAATGTTCAATGCCTGAAGTGTAGTGGTTTATCACTTCCTGTAATGTCATAAATCGTCCATCGTGCATATACGGATAGGTGAAGGATAAATTTCGGAGACTTGGCACTTTAAATTTTGCTTTGTCATTGTCATTTTCTGTAATGACATACCTCCCCAAATCATTGATTGTTGGGTCAATTGGCAAACCATTGTTTTCAAAATTATAATTAGAAAATAAAGGTTCGGAATGACAACTTGCACAATCTTTTTTAAATAGTTGATACCCATTTTTTTCTTGCTCTGTAAATACTTCTTTACCCATTTTCACCCTATCGTATTTTGCATTTGCGGAAACAAGGGTAAGCTGAAACTGTGATAAGGCTTTTAAAATTTCAGCTGTGCTAATAGTGGAATCTTGAAATGCATTTAAAAATGCCTCTTTGTATTCTTTAGATTCATTTAGCTTCATAATCACTGCGTTGATATTACTCCCCATTTCACTTTTATGCGAAATGGGTGCTAAAGCTTGCATATCCAAATGATTTATGGCGCCATCCCACATAAAAGCTTTTTGCCAAGCTAAATTGAATAATGCCGGTGCATTTCTGTTGCCAATGGAATCAAAAATACCGTGGCTTAAATCGTGGTCGGTATGTGCAAAAGCATTAAAAGACGAGTGACAAGACACACAAGAAATGGTATTATTATCTGAAAGAATTGGGTCGTAAAATAATGTTCTGCCTAATTCTATTTTATTGCTGTCCAAAGGGTTTTGTTGAAAATCATAAACGGGTTTTGGAAAATAATCAGGTGGATTAAAAAAATGGTTATCCTTAATTAGAACAAAGGAGATCATCATAAATGCAAATAAGCAAAGGATAACTACGTTTTTCCCCATTTAATGATTTGTTTTAAAAAGAGAGGTTAATTTATTGGCAATCTGCACCGCATTATCATTTGGCGACATTACTTGATATTCGACTGAAATATCTATTTCTTCAAACAACTTCTCTAATTGTATAGATACCGTTCCATTGGTTTTCAAAGCAATTTGTTTTAGTGTGTTAAATGGAGGGGAATATCCTCCAATGTGCCAATAAAATTTATTTTTTCGTGCAGGACAAAGGCTGGATGTCCCTTCTAATTTAAAGTTGATGTAACCACTCTGCCAAGTCCAATACATACCATTTGCAGGGTCTAGATCTCCTTCAAAAATGCCTGAAACATTAGTTAAACTGTCAACCCCAATATTGAAACGTATTTTATCGTACTTGAAAAATGCATTTTCCAATATGATAAACGAGCTACTATCTGCAGCATCAATCAAATGTGCTTTTTTTATTGATGAGTGTACTATAGAGTCATTTTTATAATAAATTAAATTGCTGATGTAGCATTTGAAATTATTTATGTTCAGGGTATCATTTTTAAAATAATAGACATTGTTTAATGCCAAATTATCTCCCTCAAATTTTGGCAGAAAAGTAATTTGTACTGAATTTTGAGAGTGCGAATGAAACGTAATAAATAACATCCCAAATAATACATTCAGCTTCATTTATTTGGGTTTTCTCGGATGAATATTTTTATTGAATAGAATGTCTAATTCTCCAACCAACAAATTGACTATTCCAGTAATGACACCTATTAACATGAGCATCAATAACCAGAAAATAATATACCAGAACCATGATATCCCAAACATGAGTCCGAAGAATAACGTTACCTAATAGAGACTGTAGTAGGCCAAAGCAAACGAAATAAAAAGAAAGACCGGAAGAAGAACCCATTTCATGGTAGAGGCTTAGCAGCTATATTCAAAACTAGCTATTTTGGTGCTGTAGATACCCCATTTAATAGGACAGCTTTGATTGATATTTAGGTTAATACTCATGCAGCTTTTCGGTATATGTCAGATGGTATTTGATCATCCAAAGATTGATGCCTTCTTTCAAAGTTGTAATAGTTGAAGTACTCAGCTAACTTCTTATACAGATCCAGTCCATCTTTTGGTGGATTGAGATATATTTTTTCATATTTCACATTCCTCCAAAGTCTTTCGATAAAAGCATTGTCTTTCGCTCTTCCTTTCCCATCCATGCTAAGACGGATTCCTTGTTGTAGAACACAGTTTGAGAACTCTTCAGAAGTAAACTGACTACCTTGATCGGTGTTGATGATCTCCGGCGCTCCATGGAGCTTAATAGCCTCTTCCAAGGCTTCTGCGCACCAAGTAGCGTCCATGCTGTTGGACACGCTCCAGTTGACCACATATCTACTCTTCAGATCAATAATCGCCACCAGATACATGTAACCCTTAGCCATGGGGATATAAGTGATGTCCGTTGCCCAGACTTGGTTCACCTTTGTAACCTCAAGGTTGCGAAGTAAGTAGGGATAGACCTTGTGTTGCTTATAACGCCTTGAAGTATGCCGCCCGGGTAAGATTGCCCTTAAGCCCATTACTTTGTAATACAGCCGTTCAATGCGGTTTTTACTCACCGTGTATCCTCGGTCTTTTGTCAACCATACATGCATCCTTCTGGCTCCTTTGAATGGATGATGGATGTAATGCTCGTCCATCTCTCGCATAAGTTTGAGGTTGAGCTCACTTTCGGGCTTGGGCCTGTAATACAAGCCAGAGCGATGAACCTTTAACAGATCACATTGCTTTACAATACTCAATTTAGAATGACCCTTGCTTGTCATTTTGCGTCGTTTCGATAGTGGTTCTACCGCAAGGCTTCTTTTAAAAAATCATTCTCGATCTTCAGCTGACCGATCGTTTTTAGCAAACGCTCTTTCTCCAACTCAGCTTCGCTCTTTACGGATTTTTTCCCTGGACCAAAAACTTGTTCCGCGCCATCCAAAAACTCTCTCTTCCAGGCACTTATTTGGGAAGGTTGAAGCTCATACTTCTGAGCCAGCTCTGCTGTACTCATGCGCTCCTTTAAACAATCCAATACCACCTGGGTCTTGAACTTGGTCGTAAACTTTCTTCGTGTCATAAACAGTAAATTTATTATTTAAACTTACTGTCCTAAATATTGGGGTATTTACAGTAGCCTTCATAATCCCTCAACAGAAGGACCGTTTTTTTGTATTTCCGGAAGCCTAGACAAAGCTTTATCTAGAATGTCTTTGAGGTCTGGTTAAGCAGTGGAGATGCCTTCGTCTATTTGATGGGAGCGGTATTCCTCATCGCGAATAACCTTCCGTACCCCATCAATGATTAGGTTGTGAACGGTTGAAAAAAGGTAGGATTTGACTTTTTCCGCACTGATGTCCTCCCGACGAATCCATACCCGCGCGAAGGCTTCTTGAACGAGGTCTTGTGCGTATGCATCATCCGAACAGTGCTTTAAGGCGAACCTATATAAGCCGTCGGAAAAGGCACTCACTCCATCATTGTATTCGCGCGTATTCAACTAGGGCAATTTTGAAGTAAGACGGACAAGCCTTTATAAAGTTACAGGCAAGTCAAAAATTATTCATCTTTTGTCGCAGTCTTTGCATACGGATGCTCGTAAAAGTCGCTCTGGTCGGACTCGCTAGCATCTGTGAGGCATTTGAAATCTTTTTCAACGAGCAGACTGGTTTTGCTTCCATCTTCCAATTCGAATGTGTGTCTAAAGCCCACCCGATTGGAGTTCGCCCATGAGCTTACAATGTCTTTTGGCACTTGAATTTTGAGTCCTTCTGAACTATGCTGTATTTGAAAAGAAGATTCAACGCATTCTAGAGAGTACTTGAAATTTGAAGATGGAAGGGGAGTGTCCGCGGAGAGTTCTCCCTTCTCATCGAGCAGGTCGACCTCAGACTTAGATAGCCTAAGGCGGATGCTGTTGTCTAAAATCCGCAATTTCATTTGCTTAAAACAATTTTTTGTTGAGATCGAATGGTGCCTGAAGTACTCTCCAAATTTAGGATGTAGACTCCCTCTGAAGTTTCAGGGAGTTGCACGATGTGATTGTTTGGTCCAGCTTCAAATTTGAATTCATCGGTCCAAATCATTTGCCCATTCAAGCTAACTAGGCGTGCCTTTAAAGTCTCAGATTGTTCGTTGTAAAGTCGCATTTGAAAGCGCCCCTTGTTGGGATTTGGAAAGATTTCCATTGTCCGAAGCGCTTGCTCTTCGAGGCCTGTACTCACGTCGAACTTGTGGTTGACCACAACCGAAGTCCCGGCACTGGGCGCGTAATAACTTCCACTGGCAGTTTGTTCTATGCGAAGTGCACGAACCATATAAAAGTGATTGCCCGATTTTCGGTTGCTTTTGTCTTTGAAGTCGTTCCCAAGGAGGATGCTGTCGTTCAATCTCAGATGAACACCTTGAACGGAATCGTATCTGTACACATTGTATCCAACGACGGTTGGATCTGTCGAGCTTGCCCAATTCAAATCGACATAATTGTTGGCGCTTATTGCTGTTAGATTGCTGGCTGCAGTTGGGTAATACAGGCGCAAGCTTGGGTCGCCCATCAAAGCGATGTGCACTTCATTGGCAGAACCATTGAAGTTTCCTGTATATCGGTCTCCAGTATTGTTTTGTGAAGCCTTCGCTCCCCATCCGATGGTTCCACCCAAGGCCATGTTGTGCACATACCATTTTGGAATGCCTCCCCAAAAACATGCAAGCGATGAATTCGCTAGAGGAGCACGCAGCAAATTGTTTCGAGAATCCCAATCACCAAAATAGCTTCCAGCCAAGATGCTGAAAATGTTGTTGAGGGAGTCTGTAGCAAAGTCGCTTGTTCTACCAACGCCAGAGCAAGAAGTATAAGAACCAGCTCCGCATCCATAAGCCCATAAGTATGAACCGTTTTTTAATTCCGTGAAATAATCGGCAGTTTGAACCTTATCTCGCCCGAAGAAAGAAACCAAATTATGCCAGCCAGTACTCGCTAAATTCAAGCTGCTGAAATTGTTGTCTACAAGGGCTCTTCGCTCTCCAATTAAAACTCCATTTCTATAGTTGGAGTTTCGGTTGAGATAGGCGCGAAGCAATTCAATTTCACTCGAGGAAAACTCCGGCATATCGTACAAATCAACACGGCCAAGTTCAAGCTCTACTTCGTTTGGAAGTCTGGTTTGATCGAATTTTCCGTCGCTCGGTACGTTGTGATGTCGACTTGAATTTCCTGTAATTCTATTTACGGTGAAGTCGGTCCATTCTCCATCCAAGTCTGCGTAATAAACATCGGCTGGCCAGGCGCCAGTATGGTTTCCAGAACCTTCAACATGCCCGTCGGGTGGGGGAGTTCCGCTCAAACCGGAATAGTCGCCAGAATATGGAACAGGAATGTGTCCTAGAAGAAACACAGTGTTCAGCTTGGTGTCGAAGTCGAAGTAGGCTTCATAAATGGTGTCCTTTACTTCGGTGACATCAATTCCAGGGGGAATGGAATAGACTTTTGCATTCCATCCTTCGTGAATGAGTTCATAAACAAGGCGATCAATTTCGCTCGTTAATTCTGAGCCAATAGCACTGTCGACAAGAATTGCGATGTTCATAGTTTTATCGTCGACCTCTTTGCGAATTCCTGAACGCAGATATCCCAAAGCATAGGTGGAACTCGTTTGAGTCTTCAGAACGCGATACTCGTATTCTTGTCCTACAATAACAGATGTGTCTAGGTAGGAAGTGTCACTTCCAGCGAGATTTACAATCATAGGCCCCCAATCGCTAGTGTCGATGGATGTGCGGCGGTAAACTTCGTAATTGCCTGTCCAATTTTCTTGCGGCCAATTGATTTGGATATCGTCACCAATGATGACCGCTTCCATGAATACTACTTGATCGTTGGCAACTTGACCAATGGAGCTTGAGCTCAGAAACATTGTAAAGAGAACGAAGTGGAATTTTTTCACTGACTATTGAATTCGTTGTTTTCCGGTATAAAGATTCATGCGATTGGATTTTAGAAACCCTATGAGACTCAAATTGAAATCCTTGGCCAGCTGCACTGCTAAGCTAGACGGGGCCCCAATGGCTGCCATAATTGGAATTCCTCCCATTACGGCTTTCTGAACCAACTCAAAGCTTGCTCTTCCCGACACCAAGGCAATGCCATTAAAAAGGGGCAATCGGTCTTCCAAGAATGCCGCACCAATGGTTTTGTCGAAGGCATTGTGTCGTCCAACGTCTTCTCGCAGGTAGAGTAATTTGCCATCGCTGTTGAACAAGCCAACGGCATGAAGTCCGCCGGTGTGTTCAAACACCAATTGTGCTTGCCTGAGCTGATCTGGAAGCGACTGAATCCATTCGGCGCTAACCACAGGGCTGTTCTTGGGTAGTATGGGGCAGTTGTTCGTAGTTTCTATGGATTCGATGCTTGCCTTTCCGCACACTCCGCAACTTGAACTCATGTAGAAATTGCGTTGCAAACTGTCGAGATTTGGCTCGATGTCCTCCCGAAGTTCCACACGAACAATGTTTTCTTGTTCTTGCTCGCCCTCGTCGAAACAGTAGCGAATGTGATCTACTTCGTCGCGGGAAGTAAGGATCCCTTCAGTGTATAAAAAGCCAACGGCCAATTCGAAGTCGTGACCAGGAGTGCGCATGGTCACGCTAACGGTCTTTTGTTTCCTTGTTGATCCCTTGCCATAACCCAAGCGTATTTCCATGGGTTCCTCAACGGCTAGGAGGTCCGATTCTATTTCGGTTTTGCTCTCCTTAAATCGGGATACTTCTGTATGTGCAACGCTTGGACTTGACATGCTCTGTGTGGCTAAAGTTAAACATATGGCTCGTTCGATTCATCCAATTTGAGTCGATTCCTCTCGGGCCAATTCATTGACTTTTATCCTGCTCGGTGCCAAGCCGATTTTTGGCTTTATTTTGTTTCCACATCAGAAGAGATTCCTTCATGAAAAAGTTTCATTTATTCCTCGTTCTAGTTTTATTCTTCTCCGCTTGTTCTGAACCAGAGAAGATCCCAGAAAAGCTGCAGGAGCAACAGCAGACTGTTTTACCCTCTCCCAAAGGTCCTTTTACTAGGCTTACCATTCTTCAGATGAACGATGTGTACGACATCGCCCCATCGCGTTACGACAATTTGGGTGGATTGGCAAGGGTTGCGAGCATCCAGCGAAAGCTCGTAAAAGAAAACCCGTTTACACTCACAGTTATGTGTGGCGACTTTTTAAGCCCTTCTGTCTTGGGAATGCTGAAAGATGAGGATGGCAATGCCTATGCTGGGAAGCATATGGTAGAGGTGCTGAACGCAGTAGGAGTTAACTATGCCACCTTCGGAAATCATGAATTTGATTTGAGTTATGAAGATCTACAGGCTCGGATCAATGAAAGTGAATTCCGTTGGACCACTACAAACGTCTTTCACAAGATACCTCAAGGTGCAACTTATTTTACGCAGAAACGTGGAGGAGCCGACGCAGAACTTCCGCAGTGGATGTTTCATCAACAACCCGATGGTCAAGGAGGCTTTTTACAAATGGGCATCCTTGGAATGACCTTGCCTTTCAATCAGAAGGACTATGTGAACTACAGTCAAGTGTATTTGGCCACCAAATCGAGTTTGGAGCAGATGATTGATAAGTGCCAATTTGCTGTTGCTCTTTCTCATTTGGAAATTGAAAGCGATCGGGAAATGGCCAAGCGTTTGCCTCAATTGCGATTGATTATGGGTGGTCACGATCACAGCTCGATGTACGAGCGGGTAGGAGGGACTGTCATTGCAAAGGCAGACGCCAACGCAAAAAGTATTTGGGTTCACAATCTGAAATACTATTCCGAGATGGACACGCTCGTAGTGAATTCTGAAAAGATTGTTATCGACGAGAGCATTCCAGAAGATCCAGGTGTAAAAGAGGTGGTCGACAAATGGATGGCCATCGAAAATGAGGCTTTGAAAGAGATGAGCTATAAGCCATACGAAACAGTAGCAACTGTTGAAGAGTGGATGGATGTAAGAGAAACTTCAGTGCGATCTAAAATGGTTCCAATGGGGCAAGTCATAGGAAGCTCCTTCTTACATCTTTATCCAGAAGCTGATTGTGCCATTTTAAATGGTGGAAGCATTCGCTACGACGATTTCATTGAGAAGTCGATCGCGGAAAAGGATGTGCTGAATATGCTTCCATTTGGAGGCGCGATTGTAGAACTCAAAATGAGCGGAAAAGACCTTCAAAAAACACTCGATCTCGGCATCTACAAAAACATTGGTACCGGTGGTTTTCTTCAAACTGCAAATATTTTTAAGCAGGAAGGAACCTGGTATGTCGGAAAAACTGCCTTGGATTTTGAGCAGGAATACTCAGTTTGTATGCCTGAATTCCTAGCCTCTGGAAAAGAAGCCAATCTCGAGTATTTAGGTGAAATGAAGTCCAATAAAAAGAGTTCCTTCCTTGATGGAAAGCTAAAGAACGACGTGCGCGACATCTTGATTTACTATCTGCGCGAAGAAGGCATGAAGACGATTGTACGTTAGGCACTCTGGCCTAAAAGAACCCCTTTTGAGGAGAGACTTTCTAGAAACTTCTCCGCCTCATTTTTAAGGACAGTCAAATCGTCTAAGCCGAAGAGTTTGGCGGCCTCTGGTAAAAGTTCGATGAGCGTTTTTGATCCATCGAACAATGCTTCCACGAGAAAGACATGAAATGCGCTTACATCCATGAAGTGCACTTTTCCTTCTTCTACGTCGCGATAAACGAGGAGGAAGTAGCGCCCTTTTTTATCGGCAGTAATGTACTTGGCATTTTGACGATGGACTGGGTAAGTGAAACTCTTAAGGCTTAAGTAGGGATTGAATATCAGTGCCTTCTCATCCCATCCTTGTTCTAAGTCCTTGTATGGGCTGATGTCGACGTCTTGATGAACGTAAAGCTCCGTTTCCGTCCACTCAAACTCCATCAATTCTTCCAGGAAGGGAAATTTACTTTTCAAATCAAGTTCAAGCCCTAGAACATAGTCGTAGAATTCACCTGGCATGCGCCAAACTTGATACGCCTGACAATCGTGCTCTTCGAAAAAACTCTTTACCAACTTATCCCATTGCTTGGGTGGGAGTAAGTTTTTGGTAAGCGGGTAGGCTCGTGCCAATCCATCTCGAACGATGTTGATGACCAGACGACGGTAATGAAAGACCCGATCTGGAGTGATGCCCGGAGGCGTGTCGTCGAATACCCCCTTTCGGACGTATGTGGCCAAATCTTCTTGATGCTTCTGAGTATCTTCTTTAAGCATGACTCACAGTTTTGGTCCGAACTTTTTGGATGATTCCACGCAATTGCTCCACTTCCAAATTCAATTTGTCTAATTCAGGAATGTTGAAGTCTCTTTCAAGAAGAACCGGCACGGGTTTTAAATCTTTAAGTGTCCATTCGAACAAGTCAAATACCGGATCTATGATGTCCTCTCCATGCGTATCGATGATGCAATCGTCTGAGAACTGTGTATGCCCAGCCATATGCATGTAGGCCACTGATTCTAGCGGTAAGGCAGAGATGAAGTCCTTCTCATCGTAGTTGTGATTGAATGCATTGACATACACGTTGTTCACATCCAAGAGGAGCTTGCAACCGCTTTCCTGCACGATGGCAGAGATGAATTCTTCTTCCTTCATTTCGGCTGCAACTGGAGTGTAGTAACTCACGTTTTCAATCACCAGCGGGCGCTCCAAGAAATCTTGCACTTCTATGATTCGAGCAACGATGTGTTTCACGGCATCTTCTCGAAAGGGAATGGGAAGGAGATCGTAGAGGTGTGCATTCTGACTCTTTGAATAACTCAGGTGTTCAGAATAAATGGAAACATTGTATTGATCTAGGAAGACTTTCAACTCCTTCAAGAAATCGTAATCAAGCGGATCGGGGCTCCCAATGGATAAGGACAGACCGTGGCACACCAAAGGGTATTCCTCAGTGACGCGATCAAAGACTTTTTTCCAGTATCCGCCGAGATTAATCCAGTTCTCTGGTGCAACCTCAATGAATGCAGGTTTGAGATCCTTTTGTTCCAAGAAGGAGTCGCCGAAATCTCTTCTAAAACCTATTCCTACCTGATCTTCCAACATATTTTCTTGCATAAAAAAAGGCTGTCCACCTAGTGGTGGAAGCCCTTTCTTTTGTTTGATTATGGATGAGTATGGGAATTATTCTTCACCACATTTACCTTCGCCGCATTTGTGCTCTCCGGCTTTCTCATCGGTTTTTTTCTCATCGGCCTTTTTGGAGTCGCCTTTGCTTTCTCCGCATTTGCCTTCACCGCATTTACCTTCACCAGCTTTCATGTCAGCTTTTTTGTCGGTTTTGGCTCCATCGGCTTTTTTGTCTCCTTTGCTTTCACCGCATTTACCTTCACCACATTTACCCTCGCCACATTTTAATTCGTTGGCAGATACAAGGTCAATAGATGAATTGGTGATAAGTTCAGCTCTGATTTCAGAACCAGAACCTAAGTCGGTGTACTCAAAAAGAGTTGTAGCGTCAGCTGTAAGTGCTCCTGCCCCAACCAAGGTACCGGCAAGCAAGGTGCCTTTTAAAATTCTAGACTGATTCTTCTTCATTGGATATAGATTTGGATTACTATGTCAAATATTGACTTTCTTAAGCTATTTAAAAGTGTTTTGCGCGACAATTGACTGGACGAGCAAACATTTTAAGATTCGTTAAGATTTGACCCTTTGACTTAGTGAAAGATACACATAAGGCACAATTGCACTACTGGGCATTCACGTTTTTTGGCTGGCTACCTTTTCCCTTTATTTCGCTTGAAGTCTCCATTTCGCCAGGCCGATATAAATTGAGCCCAGGCCACTGGATTCAACAAGCTGATTGGTGGAGCTTGTCCTGCGTAGTAAAGTTGTGATTGATAGAGATTCTGCTGGTATTTGAAATTGGCTCCTGGGCCCATGGGCATTTCTTGAACTCGTTCTCTCATTGCGGCTTGCGCCAGATTCTTTCGGGCACGTTCTAAATCGTCGGCTGGAATGTCGAGGTTGAGAAAAGCTTGTTTAAACTGAGCCGGAGAAGGCCAAGGGTAGATTCGAGCTTCTGGAAGAATAATGGTATCAATGGTGAGTACTTGAATGAGTGAATATCGCTCAGAACTCAGGGTGTCAGGAATGATGTAATCGGCTGTTTTATAGCCAACGGATCCGAATTCTATCGTATCACCCAATTGTGCGACGAAGGAAAAGTAGCCGTAATAATCTGTAACAGTTCCTCTATTTGTATTGCTGATCATGATGCTTGCGAACGGAACCGGCTGCAAGTTTTCACCATTTACAACAACTCCACTGAATTGAACTAAATCTGGCTTGTCTTGAGCCTGCCCAAGGAATGAAATCAGGCTGAGAATTAAGCCAAGGAAGACAGCAAGCATTTGCTTATTCATACTCTCAAAGAAAACGAAAAATTGCAGCGAGTATTTCCGAGTTTCCAGAAGAACTATTTTTGCCACCAGAATGAAAGGAAACATTATCCTCGGAAAATATGAATTGGCGCACTTCCCGGATTTGGGAAAGGAAGATGTGAAAGCAAAAGTCGACACTGGAGCTAAATCAAGCGCCTTGCATGCCAGTCACATCCGAGTGATTGAAAAGGATGGTAAGGAATTGCTTGAGTGCTACCTTTTAGGAGACCATTCTAAAAAGATAGTTTTTGACTCTTTCAAAAAGAGAATTATTAAAAGTTCAAATGGGAGCACTGAGAAGCGATTTGTGGTTGCTTTGCGGGTGAAAGTTTATAAAAGGGCTTACAAAACCGAGTTTACCCTTTCGAACAGAATAAGCATGAGATTCCCTGTACTCTTAGGGCGTCGATTTTTGAGAAAAAAATATTTGGTCGACGTGAGCGGTGCCTACTTAGCGGCTGAAATGTTGGGTCGACAAAACCCTGATAAGCGCTATCTACACAAACTGCAAGAGAAAAAATAAACCTTGAGAAGGTCGCAAAAATCAAAAATGAAAATAGCAATACTCTCTAGGAATCCACAACTTTATTCAACCTCAAGATTGGTTGAAGCTGGAAAGGAAAGAGGCCATGAAATGTTGGTTTTGGATCACTTGAAATGCTCAATTTCCTGCGATATAGAGAAGCCTAAAGTGCTTTACAAGGGTGAGCAAATCACTGATTTACAAGCAATCATACCACGTATTGGCGCCAGTGTCACCTTTTATGGAACGGCCATCGTGCGCCAGTTTGAAATGAGTGGAGTATTCGCAACGAACTCTTCCATTGCCATCACCCGGAGCCGCGATAAATTGAGAAGTGTTCAGATTTTTTCAAGACATAAAATCGGTATCCCGAGAACAGTTTTCGCGAATCACCCGAAGCAAGTGGACTCATTACTCACTGAAGTAGGAGGTACACCAGTAGTGATTAAGCTACTTGAAGGAACGCAAGGGATTGGTGTTGTGTTGGCGGAGACCAAGAAGGCGGCTACCTCGGTCATCGAAGCATTCTATGGTTTGAAGGCGAACATCTTGGTTCAAGAATTCATCAAAGAATCCAAAGGTGAAGACATTCGTGCCTTTGTAGTGAATGGGAAAGTTGTTGGAGCCATGAAGAGAAAAGGTGTTGAAGGAGATTTTAGATCGAATTTGCACCGAGGTGGAAGTGCCGCAAAAGTTCGACTTCCTCGATCCTATAAGCAAGCTGCCATAGAAGCAGCCAAGGCTATGGGACTCAATGTATGCGGGGTTGACATGCTAGAATCTGAGAGAGGTCCGCTTATTCTTGAGGTGAATTCATCACCTGGCTTGGAGGGCATAGAAGCAGCAACAGGATTGAACATCGCGGGGCAAGTAATTGAATACATTGAAGAGGGGCTCACGAAAAAGAAAAAAATTGATCGCGTCGGTGCATAAAAATCCCGAGCAGAGCAGTCAAATATTTCTACTTTTGACCACCTAAGAAATCAGCCCAATGTCCGTACTCGTAAATAAGAATTCAAAGATTATCGTTCAAGGATTTACCGGTAGTGAAGGAAGCTTCCACGCCGAGCAAATGATTGAATATGGAAGTAATTTAGTTGGTGGAGTTACACCTGGAAAGGGTGGGCAAGAGCACCTCGGTAAGCCTGTATTCAATACTGTAGAAGATGCAGTGAAGATGGCTGGTGCTGATGTTTCTGTAATTTTTGTCCCACCTGCCTTTGCAGCCGATGCGATTATGGAGGCGGCCGATGCTGGGATTAAAGTGATCATTTGCATCACTGAAGGAATACCTACAAAGGATATGGTCATCGTTCAAGAATACCTAAGCGATAAAGATTGTCGACTTGTTGGTCCAAACTGTCCAGGTGTTATTACTCCAGGTGAGGCCAAAGTTGGTATCATGCCTGGTTTCATTCACAATCCTGGAAGAATCGGAATCGTCTCTCGATCAGGTACCCTTACTTACGAAGCGGTAGACCAAGTGACGAAGCTCGGAATGGGACAGTCAACTGCCATTGGAATCGGTGGTGATCCAATTATTGGAACGACTACAAAAGATGCTGTTCAGTTGTTGATGGAAGATCCAGATACGGATGGAATCATCATGATTGGTGAGATTGGTGGAAGTATGGAGTCCGATGCGGCCTATTGGGTGAAAGCGAATGGAACCAAGCCAGTCGTAGGATTTATCGCCGGCCAAACTGCTCCGAAAGGAAGAAAGATGGGCCACGCAGGTGCAATCATTGGCGGAAAAGACGATACTGCTGAAGCCAAAATGCAAGTGATGCGTGAATGTGGTATTCATGTTGTTGAATCGCCTGCCGAGATTGGTCAGAAGATGAAAGAGGTAATGGGGCTGGTATAAGCTCAGCTCGCACTTTTTCTTTTTCGTTCTGGCTTCAAGAAAGCTCGCCCTTGCCTTTACTTCATAAGCTTTTCCTACCTTTATTGGTCATAGGCCCAAAGCCATTCGTTTATGGAGAAATTTGACTTGTGTGTAATTGGTGCAGGACCATCTGGTTATGCAGCTGCGATGCGTGGACTCGATTTTGGAAAACGCGTTTTATTGATTGAGAAGAATCGATTGGGAGGAGCTGGGATTTGGAATGGAGCCCTTTCGTCCAAAACCTTATGGGAGCTCTCCGAAGCTTTCAAAGTAACACGTTCGACGAACAAAGGTTTTGTTGTCTACGATAGTGAAATCCACTACCAAGATGTAATTGGTGAAATGCGTCGGGCAGTGAACGAACGCCACGCTCAGCTCAAAGAACAGGTTGAAGTTTTGGAGCGTCAAGCTGATCTCACCTTCATGCAAGGAAGGGCAGAGTTGGTGGGCAAGAATGAGGTAAGTGTGGAGCTCGAAGACGGAAGCACTAAGAACTTTGAGGCAGATAACATCATCATTGCCATCGGAAGCCGTCCACGTTATTTATCCAACATTCCCATCGATGAAAAGGTAATTGTCACGAGCGATGGCATTTCGAGCTTTGAAGATTTCCCAAAGAGCATTGTGATTTTAGGTGCGGGTGTAATCGGGTGTGAATTCGCAACCATCTTCAGCAATTTTGGAAAAACTAAAGTTTATCTCATCGATAAGCAAGATCGAATCCTTCCTTTCGAAGACGAAGACATTTCCCGGAACGTTGCACAGAACTTAGAAGCCAATGGCGTTACGATTCATAGAAACTCCAGCTTGAAGGAGATGATTCAAGTCGACGGAAAGGTTCAGTACACAATTCTTTGCGAAGACGGTCGGGAAGAAATTTATACCGTTGAAAAAGCCTTGGTTTCTGTAGGTCGTGTTCCCAATGTCGAGAATGTTGGTCTGGACAGAGTCGGCATGGAGTTAGACATCCGCGGTTATGCCGTTGACAATGAAACTCAAACATCTATTTCGAATATATATGCTGTGGGCGATTTTACTGCAGACATTGCTCTTGTAAACATCGCAGAGATGGAAGGTAGGTTCGCGGTGGAACGAATTTATTCTCAAAAGCCAACTCCGATGACTTACGAGAACATCTCAACCATCATGTTCTTAAATCCTGAAGTTGCAGGCGTAGGCATGAATGAGATTCAAGCTAGGAGAAAAGGAATTGCCTACAGATGCGCCAAAATGCCATACAAGTTGGTTGGACGTGCAATCGCTCAGCGGAATACTACGGGATTTTTTAAAATTCTGGTCACCGACGATGAGGAAATGCGAATTCTCGGTATGCGCGCTATGGGAAATCACGCATCAAGTACCATTGAAGCCATGGCATTGCTCATCAAGAAAAAAATGGGAATCCACGAATTGGCCGAACTTGTTCATCCGCATCCTTCAATCGTAGAGGGAATTATGAGTTGTGCACGCATGCTCTTAGGAAGTTCCATAATGAAACCATCGGTATTCCACAGAGATATGTCGTGTTATCGGGTAAGTGCGCAAGGGAAAATCGACAATCTTTTTGAAGGCAAAGAAAGTCTCAATCGAAACGAGCTGAAGCCTCAGGACGCTGAAGGTTAAGCAATAAGCTTCGCTTTTTTTCTCCGATGTTAATGTGAACTATGTTCTCCTGAGACTCAAGCTGGTCGAACAGAATGCTGTTCTTAACAAAGAGCTCTTCAGGTGCATTTTTTAAATCAAGACTCACGAATAGGTAGATGATGTCATCGTCTTCGCATTTCGACCCCAAGAAGTCGATTTTTAGATGTTTTTCCTTCACCACAACATCAAAGTTCTTTTTCAGATATTCTTCCAGAAGGTTTTGAATTCCTTCTCCTTCCCCACATGGCTCAAGAATACTGGCTCTTTCAGCTTTAAGTGCTTTGAGTAAGTCGTCTTGAAAAACCTTTATACTGACTTCCAGACGTTTTTTTTGCTGATTGAATTCTATCTGTGTGATGCTTACATAAAGTGGATGAGCACTTGCAGAGTCTAGAATCATCAGGCAAAAAATGAAAAGGAGAAATTTCTTCATATTCGCAAATTCTTCGTAATCGAAAGTAACGAAAGGTGTCTGAATTTTGGATTTTTCTTCAACTTGGCTTTAAGCACATATTTAGCTTTCAAGCATACGACCACCTCTTGTTCGTTCTTGTTCTAACGGCGCCTTTTCAAATCAAAGAATGGAAGCTAATTTTAGTTCTACTCACTGCTTTTACCGTCGGGCACAGCCTTACTCTTGCATTGTCGGTCTTGAACATCATCTCTTTCAACTCTGCGTGGATTGAGTTTTTCATTCCCATTACCATATTCATAAGTGCATTGTGGGTGCTGTTTTTTCTCACGTCGAAACGCGAACTTAAAACCGGATTGTGGGTTCAGTATGCCATGACTCTCTTATTTGGAACCATTCATGGAATGGGTTTTTCGAACAACCTAAAGCCACTTTTGGGTGGAGGCAGCTGCTCCCTTTTATCAAGTTTATTCTCCTTTAATCTAGGCGTAGAGTTCGGTCAAATAGGAATCGTACTCTGCATTGCTAGCCTTCTTATTTTTACCACATCAATATTAAAGCTCCAACATAAATGGTGGAGCTTTGGAGTGACAAGTATTTGTCTTTTGCTTTCAATACAGTTGATTTTTCAAACAATCCCATAGCCAGCATGCTACG